>OGWU01000438.1_pt1 | contig 28307 bp, 38 predicted proteins | sample 1576071 | NCBI WGS metagenome assembly OGWU01 (sample SAMEA3541582, study PRJEB24748) | human gut metagenome | biome: human gut; feature: human-associated habitat; material: faeces | place: China | collected 2012
TTTAAGAGTCCAATGGTATCGTAATATTGCAGAGTGCGTATACTCACTCCTGTTAATTTACTTACCTCATTTACTGTCATCATTGTCATTCCCTCCTCTCGATAAGCATACTTTAAACTATTACGCAACGTAGGAGTCAATAGCTTTTTGAAGAAAAAGTCAAAATTTAATAGCTTGATAAATCCCGAGTTCTCTTTCACACAAAAGATATAAATTTATTAAACTCTACTAAAGAAAACCCGAAGAGTTTCCACAAGTTTATCTGGTGCTTCTATATTTATTTCATGTCCTGCTCCACTAAACACTTGAAGTTCAGCATCAATCAACATATTTGCAAGTTCTATAGAGGCATTTTGGTTCGCACGATCTTTTTCACCGTAAATTACTAATGTAGGGCAAGAAACCTTATATATCGAATCACTAAAATCCAATTCCATCATTGTGTTACATAGTTTGAGAAAATCCGATTTTCCAAACCCCATTTGTTGAAACATAGATTTTGGCACAAACCGAAATATTGCATTTTGGACTTTTAATAATTTCTTAGGCATTTTGTATTGTGTTGCAATCAAAACCAATACCTTTATTTTTTCTGGATGTTCTATAGCATAATTAAGAGCCAATACACCACCCAGTGATAAGCCACAAAGGCATATATCTTCCTCTATTGCATCGCACATAGCCGAAAAAGCAGCATAAAGATTTTGATACGTTGTATCCTGACCCTGAACAAGTTTTGACAAATCAGGGCACATACTATGCTCAACAGCCTCTAATTGTTCTATTACTTTACTCCAGCTGTCTGGGTTCTGTCCCAGCCCGTGTAAATATATTTGTTTCATGTTGTTACTCCTCCATATTTTGCTTCATCTTTCTAATCCAATAATCATGCATTTACAATTTCCATCTGATTATGTAGGCAAATTCTCATCGCCCCAGGCTTTCATGCAATCGAGAACAGATAAAAAGCTCTCTCCAAGTTCTGTCAAGGTATACTCCACCCGTGGAGGTACTTCACAAAAGTCGTGGCGAAGAATGAAACCATCTGTTTCCAGCTCCCGAAGCTGCTTTGTAAGAGAACTTTCAGTAATTTCTCCAATCTGACGGCGAAGTTGCCCGAATCGCCTGATATCACACTTGCCTATGTACCAGAGAAGCTCAATCTTATATTTCCCTCCCAACAACTTTTGCACAGTTGAAATCGTTTTGCACCGGCTAACTGCTGATTCTGATTTTCTCATTTACCTCATCCCCCTTCCTTTTTGATCATACTCTATTTTGCATCAAAATGAAAGGTACTTCAAAAAAGTACAGTACTTCTATTTTCATAGTGTTTTGCTATAATGATGTCAACGGGACAGTCATGTACAGGTTTGCCTCGTTACCTGTGCATAATTCATTTAATAAGAGGTGTTTATCATGCATTACACAGGCACAATCTGGCGTCCACCCTATGAAGCAGACTCACTGCTTTTAGAAGTAACTGCAGGCTGCACTCATCACAGGTGTAAATTCTGCACACTGTACAGTGATTTACCATTCAAATTCAGAATGTCACCCGTGGAAGATATCGAAAGTGATCTTCTAGAGGTGCAGGTTTTACGCCATAATCCCACTTCGATGATGACGGCAAAACTTCAAAGCTTGCCACGCCCAAAACCTATCAAACGTGTTTTCTTAACCGGTGCAAATCCATTTGTTCTGACAACAGGGAAACTACTGGAAATTGCGGCACTTATTCGGAAGTACCTGCCTTCTGTCGAAACAATCGGCTGCTTTGCCCGTATTACAGATTCTGTAAATAAGACAGATAAAGATCTGATTTTGCTTCGACAGGCAGGCTATAACGGGCTGACCATCGGCGTTGAGACCGGAGATGACACAGCATTATCTTTTATGCAGAAAGGTTATACTTCGCAGGATATCCTGACTCAATGCAAAAGATTAGAACAGGCAAAAATTGAATATGGTTTTTTCTATCTGACCAGTATTTCCGGTAAGGGAAAAGGTGAGACAGGTGCAAAAGCATCCGCAGATGTCTTCAATCAGCTGCATCCTTTCCTAATTGGCCCTAATATGCTGACGATTTATCCTGAATCCAAGCTGTATCAGGAAATCCAAAACGGAAACTGGGAAGAAGAAAGTGAAATTGAAAAATACCGGGAGCTTCGAACCCTTGTAGAAAATTTAAATGTTTCAACATACTTTGCCGCAATGGGAGCCTCCAATGCCTTTCAACTCAGAGGACGCTTGCCAGAGGATAAAGAACAATTACTGGAAACACTTGACAGAATCATATCTGAGGTCAGGGAAGAAGATCTTCGTCATTACAGGAAAAACCTCCCGCATTTGTGATAGAACATATCTGCGGATTATATGCACACACCCTGCAGTATCACAAAAATACTGCAGGGTAACTTCAGCATTATACTACAAGTTTCATATTTGTTGCTCACTTATTTCTATAGCATTCTTTCGCTTATTATTTAAAACATAAGTCTGATACAGTATCAATATGTAAATACATATCTTTAATAACAATCCCAGAGTTGTATTCATTGACACATACTGACCTGCATAACGAATCATTTCATAATTTGCTAATATAATCCGAACTATTCCCCATATAGATGCAATCGAAATCAATATAGGCAATGCCTTATTATTTTTCGCACTGATAAAATACAAAAATGATGCTACAGCACCTAACATATTCGGGATGATTAACATCACGGCAAGTGAAATTAATTGCCAGGTTGCACCTCTTGAAATATTATCGGATCCGGTTATGCACATAGCTATAAAATAGGCTGCAATTACAATTCCCATTCTAATTGGGGACAATGTCCCTCTTATAGCGTGAATTAGTCCATAAACAAAAAACGCTATCTGAATAATAAGACCTAAAACATTAATTACAATAACCTGAATGTCACTATAATCGATTGCTCCTGATTGCAATGGAAATCTGATAATAATGTCCACTACTGTTATCAAAAATGAAAATACTATGAATGCATATAAAGCAATCATTATACTATTTGCCAATTTGTTTTCAATAACCGGATTTCTTTCTACTAATTTTGTCATTTCCTTTCCAGATAATAGGTCATCAAGACTTACTTCTAAGATCTGAGATATTTTCTTTGTGGTAAGCAGATCGGGATATCTGTCTCCACATTCCCATCTGGAAACTGACTGCCTCGTTACATATAATTGTTCTGCAAGAGACTGTTGTGTCATTCCTTTTGCTTCCCTTGCTTTTCTTAGTTGTTCGCCAAATTCGACCATATCAAATCTTCTCCTTTCATTTTTTCTCATCTGCAGATGTAATTTTAGTATCACCTATAGCAGAAGCAACATCAAGCACCACCTGTAAATACTTTGTCACCATTATGGTGCATATGGCAAAATCAAGTGTTTATGCATTTTTATCTCAACGATCTTCAAATTATACCTCAGCTGCGCTAATACTTTTTTACCTCCCATCTAACGATGCCATTCCATCGTATATTCTTCTTCTGATGTACTCTCATCTATTCCCTGATTAATAATTTGAAATCCATAATGCTGGTAAAATGACACTGCTCTCATATTCTTCTTATAAACATTCAACCGCAAATTATCTCGTGACTTCATAACGGTATGAAGCAGCCCCGTCCCGACACCTTTCGATTGTTCCGCTGCTCTTACAAAAATCCCTGCAATATAGGTATCAATCAAACCGATAAATCCTCTGATCTGTCCATTTTCTTCTGACACAAATACTTCAGCTTTTGGAATCATTTCTCTGACCATTTCATAATTATTTTTCCAATAATCTGCCTCTATAAAAGAATGTGACTCCATATTGACCTGAAGCCATATGGACATTACCTGATCCAAATCCTTATTTTCAAATCTTCTTATCATTTCCGCAATCCATCAATCAAATCATAACTCATATCCAGAAAATCCAATATTTTCGATTCTCCTACTGTTCCATCCAGCAAAATCGTAATCCAATGCTGCTTATTCATGTGATAGCCCGGCAGAAAACCATAGGTCTGGATAATCATTCCTGTCATTTCCGGATCACATTTAACATCTATAATTTCCACGGTATCATCTCCATCCAATCCAAGTTTGGATCTCTCAACATTCATGATCACCGCATACCATTTTCCATTATGATGGCGAAGCACTGCACTATCCGGAGAACTGCTCCACAAGTATTCAGGTATTGTTCCATACTGTTTCTTCACATATTCAAAGATTTCTTCTCTATCCACTCTTTTTTTCACCTCTGGATGTTCTCGTATCTTGACAATAATCATACCACATTTTCATGAGCTGCACTACCTGTTCAGTTTCTCAAATTCTTTTGCAATTCTCTATTTCACCTGAATTTATCTATTAGAGGGTAGAACAGCAAGGACAGGAAGTGTATATACACTTCCGCAAAAATGGCAATTTAGGGAACCCTGCCCTAAATTGAAAACCCCGAAGCACTCCAAAACCGAATTACGTACAGAAGGAGAAAATAGACATGTCAAACAGAAAAAGAAACATCCAAATATTATTTTGTGTTACTCCAGAGGAAAAGAAGCTGATCCGCCAAAAGATGATTCTCTCAAAGACCAGAAACATGGGAGCCTATCTTAGGAAAATGGCTATCGACGGCTATATCATCAACACCGACACAGCCCCAATCAAGCAGGTGTACGAAGAGATGCACAAAATCGGTGTAAACATCAATCAGATTGCAAAAAAGGTAAACACCACTGGTGATTTGTACCCGGAAGAAATGGAAGAATTGAAAAGGATGGTAAGCGAGATATGGCGTATATTAAAATCTTCCCCATTAAAGTAACTGACAAAAAAGCACTGGACTATATTATGAATCCGGACAAAACCGAAGAGAAATTACTGATTTCCAGTTTCGCCTGTTCCCCAGAATCTGCTGATCTGGAATTTGCTTTCACCAGAGAAGAAGGTAAAAAGAATGTGATGGACAAAGGCAGCAATCTGGCATTTCATTTAATTCAATCTTTCAAGCCTGGAGAGGTTGACGCTGAAACTGCACATAAGCTCGGCAAAGAATTTGCTGACGAAGTACTAAAAGGGAAATATGAATATGTCATCAGTACCCACGTTGACCAGGACCATATTCATAACCATATCATTTTTAATGCTACCAGCTTTGTTGACCATCATAAATATGTCTCCAACAAACGCAGCTATCATAAAATCTGCCGGATCAGCAACCGTATTTGTCAGGAAAACGGTCTTGTCACCAGTATGCCAACCGGCGAAAAAGGGAAATCTTATAAAGAAAATATGGAATACCATCGTGGAAACAGCTGGAAAGCAAAGTTAAAAGTCGCTGTAGATAAAGCGATCTGGTCTTCCATCAACTATGATGAGTTTCTTCAAAAAATGAAGCTTGCCGGATATGAGATCCGTCAGGGAAAGAACCTGGCTTTCCGGGCACCGGAGCAAAAAAACTTTACAAATATGAAATCTCTGGGTAGCTATTACACAGAAGAAAATGTATTACTCCGCCTTGAGAAAAACCGGCATAAAACAAAATCTCCACGTAACGTCCCCAGAGAAGTACAGCTTTTTATCAATATCTCATCTTATGTAAGTACAGGCAATCGTGCCGGATTTGAACGGTGGGCACAACTCAATAATCTGAAAGAAGCCGCCCGTACCTTTAACTATCTGTCCGAAAACAATTTGCTGAATTACGAAGACTTCCAACAGCATATTTCGGATATAAAAAATTCTCTCGCTATAACAGAACAAAAAATCTCTGACTTAAGCTCCGAGATATCTCGCCAGGAACTCATTCAGAAGCATTGTTCTTCTTACCGTGCCTGCAGAAAAATTGTGGAAGAAGGTAAAACAGCTCCTGACCTCCAGAAATATAAATCCAAACACCATGCAGAATATAAGTTGCACGATACCCTAAAACAGCAATTACAGAATCTGGGGGTAACCAAATTACCGGCTCCTGAACGGATTCAGAATAAAATTGATTCTCTTAAAAAGGAATGCTCCAAAGTTCAGAACGAAAAAAAAGAATTGGAAGAACGTAAATCTACCCTTGACGTCATTACTGCAAATATAGACACTCTTCTTTCGTATAATATGCTCTGTGTAAATAAACCTCATCAACAATACGATTTGTAATTTTCTCTACTATAAATGACTTAGGAAAGTTCTAAGTCATTTTACATACTTATCCCACAAACCGATTTTCGCTCCCAACCACCGTCAGGTTCATATCGGGATTCTTCAACTTTCTCTTGAGTTGGCAGATAATATTATAAAACACATATCCACCGCCCCATCTCACCTTGCCAGACAGCCTTATAAAATAGTCCAGAAGAAAGCACCCAACCGGGATACTGCGTCAATAGGCATAGAGCATCAAATTCTTTGGGATACAAACTGATTTCTTCTTCGGCTAATGTAATCATACAGCACTGTGGATCAATGACAAGACTTCCACGTTGGATGACGGGCTGCCGTTCTATATTCATTTGTAGAAGCACTTACCTCTACCTCCTTACGCATTGAGTTAAGCAAATTACTCCCGATGATATTTGATAAATCCGAGCAAATCGGTTCGTCAATTCATACCCATATGCTTTATTCTCCTTTAATGCGTTCAGAAGCAGTAGTTCCAGCAACCGCCCATTTACCTTAATTAAATTCATTAGTAAACTACCACAGTGCCGCTGTCACTATTCACGGTCAAACTGTAGTCGCCATTACCAATCTTACCCTGCTTACACGCAGAAGTTTCCGTTGTATAAGAAGCACCGTCCAATCTTACAGAAACATCATCTGAACCGGATGAGATTTTAAAGGAAAGATTTTGTGGCTGTGTTTTATATGAGATACCTATATCCCCGGAACTCGTAGAAATTCCCGCATTTGTCTGTTCTGCCAAACCGGATATATTCACTTCTCCTGATTTCGTTGCAATCGAAATATTCTCTGACACAGTATTTTTCAATGTTACATAGCCAGATGATGTGTCAATCTGGAAATCCGTAATGTTGCCATTGGACATTTTCACATCCCCGGATGAAGATGAGATTTCAAGTGCCTCCGCTGTCACATTATTCAGCTCAGCATAACCGGAAGAATTATCAATAGTGATCTTTGAAGCAACAAGGCTGTCTATTTCCATATCCCCGGAACCGTTCTTAATCGTAACTGCTCCCTTCAGAGCATCGGGAATATATACAGTTACTTCACCTTCTTTGCCAAGGGAGAACTGACTCACAGCATTTTCTTCACTGTTCGTCTGCACAATATCCAACACGCCATCCTGTACATCAATCATTGGCGCTTTCGCTCCTTTTTCTGTTCCGCCATCCAAGCTGACATGGACATCTTCATCTGAGGAAGTCATGATTTTAAGCTGCCAGGAGTCAATTTGCATGTTGATAGCGGATATGCTTTCAGTATCGTATATTTCTGAAAGACTGACCTTCTCCTTTTGTCCGCATCCGTATAAACAGGATACTGCCAGCAGGCTCATACACAATAATATTTTTATTTTCATAGGATCTTCCCGCTACATCAAATCTTTGGTTTCCGCATTGTATACTGACAGTACTGCAAATACCAAAGATACCAAAGTCAGGATCACCGGGAAAACCAGATTATTCTTCATCGTAAAATCACCTATATTCGCCTGTGTCAAAAAGATTAGCAGGAAAGACGAAATAATCGTTGCTTTTGAAGACTTCATAGCAAGACCAATGAATAGTGCAATAAAACTCATGCTTACGATTACCACTGACTTTAGGATAAGCCGCACATAAAACGACAGACTTGCCATGTTAAAATCAAGCGGGAACGCAGATGTCATAAAATGGGAACCTGCCAGAACGCATCCATAAATCAGCACTTTTGTCAGAACCAATGCAATAAAGTTAAAAATCCATACAGCCAGCATCTGGGAGACCAATATCTTCTGCCGCTTGATCGGATAGGAAAACATCAGGTTCATCGTTTTGTTTTTATATGCCGTGACAATAAAGGATGCCAGCATCACGCTTGTAAAAATCAGAAAGGACATACTGGTAAACAGTTCAATGGAGGATGAAATCATTTCATTCCCCGGTGCCGCATCCGGCACCCCCGTATCCGGATCATTGGCAATTCCGAAATAAGCCAGTGCAAAAATGAAAAGGCAAAGGAGCCCCGCAAGAATCACCGCATTACGGACATATTTTCCGATATTGTTCTTTTTCCATTCGAGTTTGATTAACTTTAACATTGCTACTACACCTCCGCCGTCATTTTCAGGAAATAGTCTTCCAGAGTCTCTGCTTTTTTACCAATGGCAACAATCTCTACATCATTCAGTGCCAGAACCTTTGACAATTCCTGTGTGGATATATGATGGTCATAAATCCGGATCTTTCCATCCTCCACAATTTTAAAATTGTCAAGACCCATCTTATCAGCCAACACATAGGAAGCCTTCTTTGTATTGATAACGCTTAATTCAATGTAGGCAAGGCTCATTTCTGATATTTCTTTCATGGTAACTTCTTTCATAAGCACGCCATGATTGATGACGCCAATTGTATCCGCAATGCTCTCAATCTCCGAAAGAATGTGGCTGGATACAACAATTGTGATACCGTATTCCGTACAAAGCATTTTCAATAAATCCCGGATCTGCTTCATACCCGCCGGATCAAGTCCATTTGTCGGCTCATCCAGAATGAGCAATTCCGGCTTACTAAGTATGGCACGGGCAATCCCTAACCGCTGTTTCATACCTAATGAGTAGCTGCGTATCGGCTTTTTCCCTGCATCTGTCAGATTTAACATCTCCAGAGCATTCTCTATGCTTCCGGGATTGTAGTATCCCATGTACTCACAATGGAGGGCAAGGTTTTCTTTTCCACTTAAATGATCGTAAAAGGTCGGAAACTCAATGATGCTCCCCATCCGCTTCAGTACCCCATAAGAAGTCGGTGTAAGTTTTTGTCCAAACAGTTCAATGCTGCCCTCTGTCGGTTTCCATAGGTTCGTCAGCATCTTCATTACTGTGGTTTTGCCAGCACCGTTGGGACCTAGAAAACCATAAATCTCGCCCCTCTTAACGTGCATGGACACATTGGTTACAAGATTTTTGCCGCCAATGGCTTTTGTAAGCCCATTTGTCTGTAAAATATATGGCATATTGTCTGCCTCCTTTCTGCTACCATTCTAGCGGCTAAGATTTTCAAAACTCTTGACTAATTCTTACGAATTTCTTTCTTGGAAATTTAATAAGCGAATCTCCCCAGTTTCACCGTAAAAGTAGTTTTTACGTTTGGCTCACTGTCAAGGATGATCTCCCCTCCAAGCTGGTGTGCGAGATTTTGTGCGATAGTCAGCCCCAGTCCGTTCCCCTGTATCTCCCGGTTTCTGGAATCCTCCATGGTAAACAACCGCTCAAACACATTCTGTGCAAACGCCTTATCAATCCCTTTTCCCTTATCCACCACATCAATATAGATGTATTTCTTATCTGACCGTAGGAATATTCCCATATACTTTCCATCGGTTCCATACCGTACAACATTGGAAATGAGATTAAACAAAATCCGCTGCAGGGCATCCTTGTTTCCCCGAACAAAGACCGCTTCTTCGGGAATATCAACCTCTACCCGAAATTCCTTCTGGGTCAACAGCTCATAAAAATCCAGCACATTCTCCCGGCAAACCTCACAGACATCAATCTTTGAAATCTCAATATCCGTATCCCCGGCCTCCAGCTTCGCCAGCGTGAAAAACTGGTTAATCAGTTCCATGACTCTCCGGGCTTTCTGCTCCACTTTCAAAAGCATTTCATTTTCCCCTGAACCGTTCAGCCGCATGATCTCCAGATATCCTAATATGACTGTCATAGGCGTTTTTATATCATGGGAAATATTAGACAACATCTTCTTTGAGGCAATCTCGGAACGCCGGAAATCCACCTTGACCTTTCTCTGGTTCTCCAGCAGACGGTTAATCTGCGCCGCTAAATCCATAAGAACCTTATTATCCGTAAAAACCATCACATTCTCATCACTGTCCGTATCCTGAATTTCCTCCAGCTTCTGACCGATTTTCTTTAATTTGCCCTGTGTTCCTGTCCGGAAAGCAAACTGCTGATACAAAACAATACAGATCAGCACTACAATACAAACAGACAGGAAAAAGATAATCGTTGCATCACTCATGATAAATCTCCTAACTTATACCCGATGCCCCATACGGTAATGACATATTTCGGAGTTCTTGGATTATCCTCAATCTTGTTTCTTAACCTGCTGATGTGGACATTGACCGCATTTTCATCTCCCAGATATGCATCATTCCAGATCAGGGAATACATCTGCTCTTTGGTATATACCTTCTTTGGGTTCTGGAGGAGCAGTTTCAGTATTTCATACTCTTTTGCTGTCAGATCCACTTTCACATTCTTTTTTGTCACGGTATAATCCGTCAGGTTCATAACCAAATCTCCAATCACCAGCACTTCATTCTCCGGTTCTGCTGGTTTCGAGTATTGGGTGCTTCTTCGGATATTTGCCTTAATACGTGCTAACACTTCTGTCACAGAGAATGGTTTCGTAATATAATCGTCTGCCCCAAGTCCCAAACCGAGAGTCTTATCCGCATCCGTATCCTTTGCAGACACAATAATAATCGGAACTGTGCTGCTCTGCCGGATATGCTGCATGACTTCCATACCGCTGATTTTGGGAATCATCAAATCCAGCAAAACAAGGCTGTAAGAACCGTTGTCAAATTTCTCACATGCTTCTTTTCCATCCGCAGCACAGATTACCTCATAGTTTTCCGCCTTCAAGTAGTCTTTCAGCATCTGGCTTATTTCAATATCATCTTCCACTAATAATAATTTCACTGCTGCACCTCCATCGTTGTATTGTCTTTCCTCCGTTTATCTGCGGGTTTCTCTGCATCCTCTGGTATCAACCATAAAGTCGATACTTTTACCGCACCTTTGATTCTGCCCGATGAGCAATAATAATTTACCATCCGGGCCGTGATACCCCATTTTTCACTTGCTTCCTTAAGTGTCATATATCCATCCATGACTGGCCTCCTGATCTTGTACTGCCCTCTATTATATTTCTTATGCTCGAAATATACAAGTCGCATAGTACCATGGATCAGCAAGACTATCAACTCAAAGCGATAACTTGTTATAACAATTATCGCCTGAATTCTATCCAAACTACAAAACGCCCCAGAGCAGCATTTTATAATTGCTACTCCAGGACGTTACCTTATCCCACAAATTTATATCCTCTCCCGATAACGGTCTGGATCATATCCGGGTTCTTCAATTTCCTTCTAATCTGGCAAATCACATTATAGACCACATGCTCGCAGCCAATCACACTCTCCTTCCAAACAGCACCGTAAATCTGTTCAGGAGAAAGCACCCAACCGGGATACTGTGTCAATAGGCAGAGAACATCAAATTCTTTGGGATAAAGATCAATTTCCTCTCCGGCCAATGTGACCGTACAGCATTGTGGATCAATGGTAAGATTCCCTTGCTGAATGACGGGTTGCCGTTCTATATTCATTTGTATTGGCATTGATGCCCTCCTTCTACTAATTTCCTATTCCCATTTAAAGAACCGAATTGCAATTCCTCCACAAACAATCATGAACGCCAGCATAATCACAATCGGCATCCACACCAACTCTATCGACAATCCTAATGATGATGCTTTTAGTAGCTTTATCCCATGTGTCAGAGGCAAAATATCCGCCACCTTCTGTAATGCTGAAGGCATCACTTCGTAAGGCAGAGTTGCTCCTGAGAAAATCAGCATAGGAAAATACAGGATACTGGCCACCACACTAGCCGTTTTCGTATCAGGCGCAAGGCCGCCCACCATAAGGCCAATACTGAACATCGACAGCATAACCAAAATGTATGTGATTAGGAATATTCCGAAGGAACCACTGAACCTGCATCCAAAAAATAAAAATAACGTTCCAAAAACCAATACCAGGGACAGCAGGGAATAGATCGCATATATGGCTACCCACACCGCCAGCAAAAATGCAGGGCTTGTCGGCGTCACTTTATACCTTTTCAATATCTTCTTCTGCCGATAATCAGAAATCAACAGCGGCAAGCCCATGACTCCCCCCGCACAGATTGCAATGGTAGATAATGCTCCAAAGGACTGTTCCAGAAAAGAATACTCTACTCCGGGAGCCGCTGCCTTATTTCCGTAGATGACTCCTAAAATAGCTGCAATCACTACCGGCATACAAAGGGCAAAAATAACCATATCCATCCCCCGGAAGGATAGCTTCAATTCCGTTTTTAGCATCATGAAAAACTTATTCATTGTCCGTTTCCTCCTCTCCGGTAAACCACAAATAGGCATCTTCCAGCTTTTCATAGGGACTTAAATCTACTGCTTCCTGCACCGTTCCTTCAAACACAAATCCGCCGTCCTTTAAAATGCCGATCCGGTCACAGAGAATTTCCACCTCATCCATAAAATGTGAGGAAAGGAAAATCGTCAATCCCTGCTCCTTTAATTCCTGCAGACTTTTCCAGACACTCCTCCTCGCTTTTGTGTCAAGTCCTGTCGTCAGTTCATCCAAAAAGACTACCCTGGGATTAGGAATGAGGGCCAGGACAATAAAAAGTTTCTGTTTCTGACCGCCAGACAATTCGCTGACCAAAGCGTCCATTTTGTCTGTCAGCCCAAATTTCTGAAGCAATTTTTCATAGGCAACTGGATGCTTATAAAGGCATGTTGTTTCTTCGCACAATTCCTTTACCTTAATTTTGTCCGGGTAATTGGCCTCCTGAAATTGTACCCCGACCTGTTCAAAAAGCCGCTTTCTGTCCTTCCACGGATCTAATCCCAAAATTCGTGCAGAACCAGAATCCGCTGTCCTTGTCCCAAGAACACATTCTATTGTGGTACTCTTGCCCGCACCATTTGCACCAAGCAGGCCGAATACTTCGCCTGCCGTAACTGAGAAGCTGAGATTCTCAATTACCTTTCTTCCGTCATAAGATTTACTCAGCCCGGAAATTTGGATTGTCTCTTCCATACTTTTCAGTACCTCCTTTATTTGAAGTACGTCAAGATTAACACTTTTTCAAAGTATGGTGGTAAACTGTAGGGTTTTATTCCATCATTTTTTTCATCTTTTCAATCTGCCCTGCCACAAAATATGCATTTTCCTTTGCGGCATTTAACGAAGTAAGCAGCTTATCGCAGGCTGTAACGATATCATCATCTTCTGCTGGTGTATCTATCGCATCTCGGACATTAGTATCTGGATCATCAGAGAGCGCCCGCAGCATCCGTAGAATCGCAGAAAGGGAATAATTTGCACAGCGCAAAGAACGGATAATTTTTAACCGTTGCAAGTCCTTAGCAGTATACATCCGATAGCCATTCTGTTTCCTCTTTATCGTAAACAAACCATTCAGTTCCCAATTCCTCAGGGTGTCTATCGTTACATGAAGGAAATCCGCTGCCTCTTGTCTTGTATAAGCAATTTGCATATCAAGACTTGCAGCATTCATTCCAGAAAAGATACTCCGGGTGATCCTGATTGCTTCTTCTGCATTTTCCTTTTCTGTATCTACCAGCTCTATGTATTGCCGGGTTAATTCTGCCGCTGTTTCATAATCGCCGGTCGCAGAAACCTTAATAATATCAACCGCCAGCTTACGAAGTCCGTTCTGGAGAACTTCCACCTGCAGGGCTGCCCGTGCTAATTTGAACTGCTCAATATGCAGATCCGTGAATACCCGGTAGCCGTTACCAAGTCGCTCCGGTTTTGGTATCAATTCACACTTTTCATATAACCGGACCGTGTTCACATGTATTCCTATCATCTTTGCTATGTCTGCTGTTTTGTATGTATTCATCTTTTTGCACCTCCGCCTACATTATGGCATAATTTCAAACTCTGGTGGCAAAGTGTAGGGTTTTTAGTTTACCGTATAATACACTGGATGGCAAGTTATATAGATGTAGTTGAAGCATAAAACGCCCCAGAGCAACATTTTACAATTACTGCTCCAGGACGTTCTTCTACCCCACAAATTTATATCCTCTCCCGATAACCGTCTGGATCAAATCTGGATTCTTCAGTTTCCTTCTAAGCTGGCAAATCACGTTATAGACCACACGCTCACATCCAACCGCATCTTCTTGCCACACAGTCTTATAAATCTGTTCAGGAGAAAGCACCCAACCGGGATACTGTGTCAATAGGCAGAGGACATCGAATTCTTTAGGATACAGACTAATTTCCTCTCCGGCCAATAGAACCGTACAGCACTGTGGATCAATAGTAAGATTCCCTCGCTGGATAACGGGCTGCCGTTCTATATTCATTTGTATTGACATTGATACCCTCCTTCTACTAATTTCCTATTCCCATTTAGAAATTCTTCTGTTCCACAGAAATTATTTTTTCCGCAGATAATTCCTTATGGAGGTGTAATGCCATAAAAATGGTAATTACTGCAGAAATCACATCCGCAATCGGCTGTGCATAAAGAATTCCATTGAGTCCCCAAAGCACCGGAAGAATCAGAATAACTGGTACAAAGCAGATCCCCTGCCTACAAGCTCCAAGAATAAAGCCTGCTGTACCTTTGCCAAGTGCAAGGAACAAAGAAGAATATACCGTATAAAATCCAAACAGCATGAATGAAAAACCATTCGCTATGAGTGATTTTTGACCGACAGAAATCATCTCTGCATTGCCGTCTGTAAACTGGGAAATAATTTGTGTGGAAAATACGGCCATCAGCAATCCTACAATTACACAGAAAATCGTTGACCACAGGATTGATGTTTTAATCGCCTCCTGCAATCGGTCAAATTTCTTAGCCCCATAGCTAAATCCTGCAATCGGCTGGAATCCTTTTAAGAAGCCAAATACCACCAATGTTCCCATTGATGCAACTCTGGTAACGGCCCCCATTCCGGCAATAACAGCATCCCCATACCCATTCGCTGCACGATTAATCAATGCAATGGAAAGGCTGGTAAGAAGCTGAAATGTCAGAGTTGGGACACCGATTTTCAATATCTCTGCCATCATTTGTTTTGTAGGTACGAACTCTCTCACGCTGAAAGTAAATACACTCTTTTTCCGTAATGCATAGGTCAAATAGACAAGTGTAGAAACAAACTGCGAAATAGCTGTAGCAATAGCGGCTCCGGCAACTCCCATTTCAAACACATAGATAAAGATCGGATCTAGGGCTATGTTCAATATAGCTCCCAATAACAAAGCACACATAGTGGTTTTCGCTGCGCCTTCACTTGTGACAATATTATTCATAGTCACATTGAATACATTAAAAATACATGAAACCACATAAATCCTAGCATATGTCAATGCATAAGGCATGATTGTATCTGTTGCTCCTAATAGAGTTAAAATTGGTTTTAGGAAGATAGTAGCAAGAATAATGATAATTGCCCCAACTAAAACACTGCTATACAGCGCTGTACTTGCGACCTTATTCGCAGTATCTTTGTCTCCACGTCCTAGCAGCCTTGAAAGATAAGATGCTGCTCCATTACCAAACATCAGACCTAACCCTACAACCACTTGCCCCAATGGAAATACAATCGAAATTGCACCCATTTGACTTTCTCCCAGTCCTCCTACAAAGTAGGCATCCACCAGATTATACAGGGCGTTAATCAACATACCGATCATAATCGGAATACCAAGTGCCATAAGTGCTTTGGGAACAGGTGCGCTCCCCAAGAGTTCCATTTTGTTGTTACGTTCTTTCATTGAAATGCTCCTTTCATACTGATAGTATAAATTATTGTGCTATAATTTATAGCAAAATCGCACAGCAATTATACTACTATAAATTATAGTAACTGTCAACAGGATTATTACTATAATTTATAGTACTCTGTTGATTTTTTCGCTTGACACTCTCAACGAAATAAATTAGTATAAATTACAGTAGTATAAAGGCACTCATAAAGGGAGAAATTATGGCAACAATAGATTTGATCGTGTTGGGAATGTTAAAAAAAGAATCGTTAAGCGCTTACGATATACAGAAATTAGTTGAATACCGCAATATATCAAGATGGGTAAAAATCAGTACCCCTTCTATTTACAAAAAGGTTATTCAGTTAGAGGAAAAAGGACTTATCAATAGTGTGACCGTGAAGGAAGGGAAAATGCCTGAAAAGGCGGTGTATTCTTTGACAGAAGCTGGCGAACAGCAATTTGAGAAACTTATGATGGAGATTGCTGGTAAGCCTATTCATATTTTTCTGGATTTTAACGCAGTAATTGTAAATTTGGACAGCCTTCCAGCAGATAAACAAAGGTCCTGTCTTGCTAATATTGAAGAAAATGTGGCAAATCTAAAATCTTATCTACAAGAGAATATCCTTGCAAAAGAAAATGTGCCTGAAATACCAGAAACCGGAATGGCAGTTTTACACCAACAGTTAATACTAGCCCAAGCAATTGAAACATGGATTACATCAGTAAAAGCAAGGTTGGAAAATTAATAAAAATATCCCAGGGTAGCAGCAATTCTACATTGCTCCCCTGGGATGTTCTTTTACACCACAAACCGATACCCGCTCCCGACCACCGTTTCTATGTACCCATCTCCGATTTTCCGCCGAAGCTGACTAATAACATTCGCCACCGCCGCCCCACAATGCTCCGGGTCTGCTTTCCAGACCGCTTCGTAGATCTGCTCTTTGCTAAGAACCCAAGATGGATGTTGGGCTAGATAAAGTAAGGTAAAGAACTCATGGTGGGTGAGGGGAACGGGAATGCCATTGTGGTAGACAGCCTGTTCGTTGATGCGAATTTCCAGATTGGGGAAGGTGAGGATGTTTCTTTGCTCTCCTGGCACTGATAGTTTTGTAACTTGACACTGTACATTATCAGAAAGATATTTCACTACATCTTGAAGGAGAGATTTATCTGCTTCAATCATTAAAACATTTACCATTTCATTCACCCCATTCCTGCTTGCATATCACTTCATTTTTATATGCATGGTTTCCTCTAGTGCATTTTCTTCATGAAACAGGGTATTCTTGCTTCCTATACATGAACACATAAATAATGACGGACAGAAGTAAATAAAGCACTATTGCAAGGCAAGAAAATGGTATCTTCAGCACAGTAGTATATATTGAATCGCATTGTATAAATGAAAAGCAGTATGTTATAGGGTGCCAATTTACAGCCCTTCCATTGGCAACAAAAACACCTGATACACCAAGCAACAATGATAATGTGGCACCCCACAAATACTTCCCCTTTGCTTTTGAAAACCATAGGATAATAGGGAGGGTTCCAACAAGGACACAAACAGGCGAAATAAAGTTTGAAATGACAATCTTCCAAATATCTGTAATTGCTATTTGTGAGCAATTCATAACCATACCAGTCAGTATCAAAACAATGTTCGAAAACAGCCCTATCCATATCGAAAGACTAAACGCAACTAAAACTTTCGCTTTAATCACACGGCCCCAACGAACAGGTATTGTAAATAAATTCTTTTGCGTGTTCTGAGTATACTCTCTATCAATGATATATCCACCAATAAGAGATAGACAAAAAGGCAAAACCAACAATACATTATTGTATGTAAACATACTTGCTAACTGTTCAAAAGTTGCATCCTGTATCCGCCCAAGTAATTGAACAGAAGAAATAATCATGCTAAACAAAATGCCGATATAGGCAACATATGTCATTTTCATTCTTTTAATCTTGCAAATTTCCGCCAGATAGAGTTTTTTCATTCGCTACACCTCCTGACCATTATAAATTAAAATGCCTCCAAGCATTGAAATACATACTACAATGACCAGAAGAAACTCTCCCCTAAATGCCGGATAGTATAAAGCGTCCAAACCATATTGTAAGTTTGGAGTATATTCAACAATCGACAATGGATAGGTAATACGGTACGCAATGCAAATAGGCAGATGCAATTTTAGACAATTAAGCATTGTCAACTGCCAAACAAAGAGGAAATCTATAAGCACAAAGCAATTTGCTAAAATCAACGCAATAAGATGCTTTTTATGGAACACAACAATTACCAACAATACTGGCGCTGTTCCACAAACGGCAGCTATTACAGTAATAAAAAGTGCTTTCAATGCTTTTAATACAAAGGCAGACGACATTCCCAAAAATATGCCGCCTGCGAATGTATATAGACAGTTTATGATTGAAAAAATCAGCACAAACGTAAATGCTACTTCAATCTTTGACAGAAGAATTTTGGACTTTGGTACGGCAGTCACAAGTATTGTTTTCAAAGTATCGTTCTGTTCCTCCATCGAAAAAAGCATTACCAGAATAATGGAAAACAAAAAGGGGGCAACAAGGAAATTACCTAATAAAATATTCATTCCTACAAGGTTGCGGAAACGATATCCATTATGCAAACAAAGTGCAAAAGAAAACGTAGGCATAAGTACGCCAACCAACATGATCATTCGCACTGTTTTCTGTCTCTTTACTTTTCGTAATTCGTTTAAATAGACTTTAAGCAATCCCCTCACCTCCTGTTATTTTCTTGAAGTAATCCTCCAATGTATTTTCACAGAGATGCGCTTCGCTTACATCAATGCCAGCTTCAACAAGAGTACGGTTAATCATTGCCACTGGAAATGACATATCATACAGATAAAGAGTGTTTTTGTCCACAATTTTCATACTTTTTATTTTAAATGCACCATCAATGATTTGTGCAGCCTTTCCAGCATCCGATACGGAAAACTGAACATATTTTGCATTCTTTTTTTCCAGTTCTTTCAAACTTTCTTCTTCCAGCAGTACACCGCGGTCTATGATGCCAACATCATCGGCCAGCATAGCAATTTCAGAAAGAATATGACTGGAAATCAAAACTGTTTTTCCTTTGGTACTGCACAGTTCCCGAATGAAAGAACGCATTTCTGCAATTCCGATAGGGTCAAGGCCGTTTGTGGGTTCATCGAGTATTAAAAGTTCGGGATCATGTACTATAGACGCTGCAATGCCAAGCCGTTGTTTCATACCAAGCGAATATTCGGAGAACATTTTCTTATCCTTGTATGGCAAACCAACCAATTCCAAACTTTTCTGAATGGCATTCTTGTCTGTGACATCACGCAAACTTGAAAGAATCTGCAAATTTTCCGTAGCTGTCAGGTTAGGATAAAATCCCGGTGTTTCAATCATTACTCCAACCCTTCGCAAAATTTCTGCCTTATTCGCAGGAAATTGCATTCCAAACATCGTAATGTTTCCATCTGTTATTGGAGTCAACCCCAACATCATTTTCATTATTGATGTTTTGCCTGCACCATTTCGTCCAAGCAATCCATAAATGCTTCCTTTTTGAACATGAATATTTACATGACTTACTACCATGTTCACTCCATAACATTTACACAAATTACTTGTTTCAATTATAAGATTGTTCATTTTCAACTCCTTCACTAACAGTTTACTGCTGTAAGATGCCAGATCAACCTACCATTTCGTTAATTCTGGCAATCAGGTCATAGTCCGTTTTACAGCAAAACACCGCTCCACAGGCTTGTGCCTCATTTCTTAGACGAGTATCATCATCGCCAGACATAAGTAAAAATGGAACTTTCACACCCTTCTGGCGTAATTTTATAAGAAGCTCCAGCCCTGTGCCGTCCCTCATATTAAAATCAGAACATATTGCATCAACAGTAACAGACTCAAGAATTTTCAAGGCATCAGCCACACCCATAGACTCATAGGTTTGGAATCGCTTTTGCAAAGCGGATGACAATATCCGCAAAAAATCCATATTATCGTCCACAATAAGTATTTTCTTCAATTTCGTTCTCCTTGTAAATTACTACTTTGAATATACAGCTTGTACTGCTTCCGGAAGTTCGTCATACTGTACTTCTGCCCAGGTTACTACACCACGAATCGGTGCCACTTTCAGGCAAAGATACGCACCATCGGTCAGGACTTTACTTGTTTCAAATGTAATATCCCGTTCTTTTCCGGTTTCATCGTAGGCATCCAGATTGTATTCGTAGTTCATCGCACCATGTGGATCAATTTCTGTTACCCAACGATTGTCGATCTGCGTATAGTAGTCGGTTTTTCCCTGCGTAGCCAGGAAAGCTACCCCCATACACAGCACGATTAAGACTACTGCACCAATACCAAGCCACAATTTTTTCGATTTCATATTAGCCCTCCTTAATTTTACCGCTTATTTTTAGCGGTTTTTTTGACCTTTTGATTTGTTTTTGTTGTAGATGCTTTATTTTCAGCAAATAAAAGCATAGCAGTACTTATAGCAAACATAAGCAGCAGTATTCCGGCGCTTAAAAATATATTGTAGGCAGTCGTTTCACCACTCTGGTAATTAATAAGCCCTAATCCCGCAGTAACGGGATAAATATTACCAAGACCATGACCAGATGCAAATGTTCCTACAAATCCATAAAAGAAAGAAAATCCAACCCCCGCCATAAAGCTGCCTGCGTGCTGCCCGGTAAATACAATAATCGGAAGAACAGCCACATACACAAAGAGGTTCATTCCAATCATCCTAACAAGGGCCAGTATCATCCCTGCAAAAGAGAAGCCCGGAAAGCGACTTATAAAAAATACAATCATGGTAAAAACAAATTCGATGGCGGCCAGAATAATCGCCAATCCGCCAACGGCAATCAATTTGCCCGCCAGCAATTTCCGAAACGGTATCGGAATCGTCATAATGTTTTTTAACGTGTCGTCTACACGTTCTCTTTCGATGATATAACCAGCAATCAGGGTAATGGTCGCCGGAAAAATCAGACTAAAGTTATTCCAGATCACACTGTTTGAAAAATATTCAAGGGTATGAACCGCCCCATCCGATGCAGTTGCCATAAAGCGGGTAAGCAGAACAACCGTTAGCATCGTGGCAACACCGATCCAGACAACAGAATACCTCTTTAATTTATAAAACTCTGTTTTTGCGATTTTTAGCATTGCTTTCACCTCAACTTTCATGCTTGCTGTAAATCTTTATGATAGCCAGATAAGATATTGCACCGATGATAAAGACAATCAGGACAACCATCCATAGCGGCAGGAAATATGGCTCTATGACTGAATATGCCGGAGAGTCTGGTGAAACAAATTGTGCTGCCTGCCAACGGTAAATAGTGGGTGCAGGGAATATGTTGGATATCAGCTTCATGGCTGGTTCTTCCGATGCAAATTGCCCTCCATACGCCAGCATATAATCAAACATGGTGTAAAAGAATGTCAATATAATTGAAAAGATATAAGAACGGTTAAGCCCAACGATTATAATGACAACTGGCAATGTGCTGGCTGTATATAACACGCTGGTAACAACAGAAATCCATATCTTCTCACCAATGTTTACTAATTCGCTCCCAGCCATTAGTCCTCCGGCCATAGAAGACAGCAGAGTTGCCAATGAGTAAATCAAACCCAAAATAAAAAGAACGGCAATTTTAGCACTCGCTATTTTCACTGGGGAAACAGGAATTGTGTGTAAATTTTTTAATGTATCGTTATCACGCTCCATAAAAAACAGCATGGCCGCCACAATTCCTAAAACGATAGGCAGCATGACAGGCTCTCCCAATGTTACGAGTAGTCCAAAAACAGCATCAAATCCCGTAAAATTTCCGACACTCCCGGCTAATACCAGTGCTGTAAAGGGAATAGGGAAAAGCAGGGCTGCGAAAACCACAAAAGACACAAAATGTTTGCGCTTTAGCTTCCAAAATTCGCATTTAATCAGTTTAAGCAATCCCCTCACCCCCTGTAATCTTTTTGAAGTAATCCTCCAAAGTATCCTCACAGAGATGCGCTTCCTTAATGTCAATACCATTCTCCATAAGGGCGCGGTTAATCTTTGCTACTGGCAAAGTTGTATCATACAGATACAGATTGTAACTATCAGCAATCTGCATATTTTTAGTTTGGAACAGCTTGCTGATAATCTGTGCAGCCTTACTTGCATCCGAAACGATGAAGTGAACAAACTTTGCGTTCTTTGCCTCCAATTCTTTCAGACTTTCTTCTTCCAGCAAAACACCACGGTCAATAATTCCAATGTCATCTGCCAGTAGAGAAATTTCTGAAAGGATATGGCTGGATATCAGAATGGTCTTACCTCTGGCATCACACAGCTCCCGGATAAACGACCGTACTTCCGCAATGCCGATAGGATCAAGGCCGTTGATCGGCTCATCCAGTATGAGTACTTCCGGTTCATGCATGACAGCCAGTGCGATTGCAAGCCGCTGCTTCATGCCGAGGGAGTATTCAGAAAAGAGCTTTTTATCCCGGTACGGTAAATTGACAAGTTCCAATGCGCCCTTGATATAATTCGGCTTGTTAATTCCCCGCAGCTCCGCAAAAATTCTCAAGTTCTCCGTTGCGGTCAGGTTCGGATAGAAACCAGGCGATTCAATCAAACATCCAATACGAGGAAGGATTTTGTTTTCGTTACCCTGCATAGGTCGTCCGAAAATTTTAACTTCGCCGGAGGTAGGGGCTGTTAATCCCAACAACATTCTCATGGTGGTGGTCTTGCCCGCACCGTTGCGTCCCAGCAGGCCATAAATCCTGCCTTGCTTTACATGAATATTCAAATTGGAAACACTCACCTGGTTTCCGTATCTTTTTGTCAAATTGTGAGTTTCAATAATATATTCGCTCATGTTCGTATGCCTCCTTTTGTTTTCACATTCAGCATAGCATACCAACTTTGAGATAACTCTGAGGCAACTCTGATTTTTCTCTGAGATTTTGGCAATAAAATAGTCAAGAACGTTTTCTTGAGTTATAATAAGCGCGAGGAGGTGTCACATGAATGACAAAGTAATCCTTGTTGTGGATGATGAAATTGATTTATTGGAAATGATACAGTCTATTTTTGAACGTGCCGGGTTTTTTAATATTTTAACTGCATCTTCGGGCAGAGAAGCATTAAAGATATGGAAAGAACGGCAGCCAGATATGATAATTCTTGACATAATGATGCCAGGGATTGATGGATTGTCCGTGTTAAAAGAGGTACGGGAAACAAGTAATATTCCAGTTCTCCTGCTGACAGCCCGTGGTGAGGCTGAAGATCGAGTAGCAGGATTAGAAGTTGGCGCTGATGATTATCTGGTAAAACCATTTCACCCAAAAGAACTGTTACTACGAGTACAGGTAATTCTGAACCGGACATATCCACAGAAAGAACGAAAAATATATTTAGAGGCTGCTGTGGTTGATCTTGAAAAGGCCGAAGTCCAGCGCGGCGAAAATCAATTCCCACTGACAGGAAAGGAATTAACGCTATTAGAAAAACTTGCTGAAAATGCAGGGCGTATTGTAACAACAGGTTCCTTGTGTGGAGCAGTATGTGGTGAATTCTGGCAGGGATATGAAAGCACACTATCCACTCATATCCGCCATCTGCGGGAAAAGATTGAAGAAAATCCTTCAAAGCCAGTTTCGCTTGTAACAATTAAGGGTGTGGGTTATCGGCTTAATATTAAGGGGGCGAAATGATGAATGCCGTAGAACGTTTTTTTCGCCGCTATATATTTTCTACCATCGGAATCATAGCCCTCTTTTTTGCCGTTAATTTGCTATTGGTGGGGATGTTCTTCATTATTGCATATCTCAATGGTGTCGCAGATTCCAATTTCCCAATCGAGAATTTTTCCAACCATATTGTTGTTGAGGACGGAAAACTAAGCGCGGATACGCAGGCCCTTGAAATATTACACCATGCTGATGCCTGGGCTATGATCCTAAATGATGGCGGCACCGTTATATGGGAAGATGGCCTGCCGGAAGAATTACCGCGATCATACACCGCAACAGATATAGCCATGTTCAGCCGTTGGTATCTGGACGATTATCCTGTGAACATCTGGAAACGGTCTGACGGGCTATTGGTAATCGGTTTTGTCCCCGGAAGTGTTCTCAACCACTACATTTCAACAAATACGGCTTATGTATGGCCGCTATGTATCGGGATTGGCATTGCGTTCATTATCAATATTCTCTTGATGGTTTATTTGTTTGTACGCAACGCACATCGGGTAGAAAAATCAATGGAACCTATCTTAAACGGTATTCAATCGCTTTCACAGGGAAAAGAGTTCCATTTGGAAGAAAAGGGCGAATTGGCTGAAATAAACGCCGGACTAAATCGTGCTGGCGAATATCTGATTAAAAAAGACAACACCCGTGCTGAATGGATACGGGGAATTTCCCATGATATTCGCACACCACTTTCTATTATATTTGGTTATGCCTGTGAAATCGAAGATAATTCCAACTTACCTCTTTCCACGCGGAAACAGGCAACGGCAATACGGCAAAAGAGTGAAAAACTGCGGGCGCTTATTACAGACCTGAATTTAACTACTAAACTGGAATACTCCATGTATGCCTTAAAGAAAAAAACGATCAATGCCGTAGAATTAACCCGGCAGGTTGCAAGCGAATTTTTGAATGAGTTGCCGGAACAATATGAAATTGAAATAATAGAGGATAGCCCAGACAAGCCCATTTTTCTAAATGGTGATGATTCCTTGCTTTACCGGATGTTAAGCAACCTCATAGGCAATAGCATCGTACACAACCCCAATGGGTGTAAGATCACACTTTGTGTTGGAGTGGATGTTGACAGTTGTTATTTTGAAATCAGTGATACAGGATGTGGAATAAGTGACTCACGTATGGCATTGCTGAATAGTGGCGTGTCCATCTCCAGCACCCAAGAGGAAAACAACGGTGCAGATCACGGCCTGGGGCATAAAATTGTACAGCAGATTGTAAAAGCCCATCATGGAAAACTTCATTTTTTGAAAAACCCCCCTCACGGGCTAACCATCAAAATATCTTTACCATTAAAATGATCCGTATTTAAACTCCCCCGAAATCAGCTCACTTGAGCTATTTCAGGGGAGTTTTATCAGCACAAATCCTCTTTTGCGAAAAGGTACAACCGCATTTTCTGTTTTGCGGTAAAGTTTGGACACTCTCTTAGTTATGCGAAAAGGTGGGGGCTTCTTTTTCAGAAGTTTACCCCACCCTGTTATTTTACAATTTGTTGACCAGTGCAATATTTCTATAATTTCATTCCACAAACCGATACCCGCTCCCAACCACAGTTTCTATGTACCCATCTCCAATTTTCCGTCTAAGCGAATACACCACATTTGCCACCGCCGCCCCGCATTGCTCCGGGTCCGCTTTCCAGACTGCTTCGTAGATCTGCTCTTTGCTAAGAACCCAGGACAATAATGACTTTCTAAAAGTCTTCAGCATCCACAACTTTATATCCAGCCTTAATCAATGCTTGGGCAAACAGACCTTGCCCCTTAATCAGTCTACCTGTAAAACTCCCATCATAAACCTGGTTCACACCACAGGTAGGACTTCTTGACTGGAGAATTACCAAATCAATATCCACGTTTCCAATCTCTCGCATTGCCAATTCAACAGCATGACGGTATTCTTTATCAACATTTTCTCCGTCTATACTCATTACAACTCCGTCCACTAATTCTGCCGATGGCCGGGGAATTGGCAAATCGGTCAACAATTCTGGACAAATTTCAATTACTTCTTTATCCTTTAAAAATTCCATAACTCTTGAGTTGTAATTATTACCACCATTATATTTACAGTTTTTACCCATCACACAGGAACTAACCAATATTTTCAATATTACTCTCCTTCGATATAAATATCATTAATTGTTTCATTAATAATCTGATAGTACGATACCGTACTCTCCCAACTCATTCCGCCAACCAAACCAATGGTTTCATTTCCTTTCCATCTTTTATTTTAATAATTCGCAATTGCTCTCCTATAAACTGGAAAATTACAGTTTTGGTTCACAATCTTTTAAGAAAAAGCGTAAGGCCATAACTGTAACTGCTATCTTATACTTAACTTCCGCCTCTATCTTTTGGGGCGGATAGGATAAGAATTTTTCAATATCTTTTATTTCCACATCTGCCATTTTAGCAATCGTCTGCTTTGATAATTTATGTTCTGAAATAAGCACTTGTAAAAATGCCCTTAGTTTTAAATCTTTATCCTCTGTTGCACTTGCATAGAGAAACATGATTTTATTGAATATCTGAAAACGATATGTCGGTTCATCTGGCAAAAAATCGATATCCCCTTGTGCCAGATTTTCTACACGATCTACGGGCAATTCTAAATATCTGGAAAGCGTATTCTTATTAAACCCATATACAAAAATGAGTTCTTTTAACTGTTCTGTCACATTATCTTTTTCGTCCATTTTTACCTCTATAAATTCTTCACGTTTGTTCCTTTATTTCAGCATCCAGTATAGCATACGAGTTTGATATTTTCCATATCTCTTTCAATGCACAGACAGCTACTGGTGCATTGTAATAATTTATGGTACGCAAACCACCAGTATTTCCTCTTTTGCGAAAATGTACAACCGCATTTTCCGTTTTGTGGAAAAGTTCTGACACCCTCTTAGTTACGCGAAAAGGTGGGGGCTTCTTTTTCAGAAGTTTACCCCACCCTGTTATTTTTCCATGAGTATGAACCGTTCGTCCAAGAAACACACAAATTTTATGTATTCTGATTTCTGCATGAGCCGGATTTTCCCCACATATAGGGCTTATTTCGGGCGTTTTTACCACATAATGTACCCTCGAACCGTTTTCAAGCCCGATACTTCGTGAAATCAGACACCACTATACGCAAGTATTATATCCCCTCATCTGTTTCCTCTTTTGCTATCCTCTCCGCTTCCTCCAAAGGGAAGTCCGGTATCTTCTCCAGCAGTTTTAGAATAATGGATTGTTTCATATCCTCGTCCACAAAGGTTCTCACGCTGCCGTCCGGCTGCTTCTCTTTTACTGTGGCAAGCTCTTCAATATAAGAATCGTAGTGTGCAATAACTTTTTCTGTTGCCCATTTTTCCCCGGCAACCGCCGCTTTGATAATTTCATAAGTCAATGGATTCTGCTGTTCTTCCATACTCGTACCTCCGCTATTTGATTGCCTACAGCATACCATATCCAAAGACAGCAATCCAGTGAGCCATGAAAAATGAAGATATTTTACAAGCCTTTTGCATTTTGAAATGCTACAATGAAGAACAGCAAGGAGGGAACACACATGAAGAAAGAAACAAGGACGGTGGTTTATGATGATGAGCTTCGGATTGAGGCATACCGTTTTGAGGGAATCGTGCAGCCATTTCCAAACCACTTCCATGAATATTATGTGATTGGATTTATTGAGGACGGGGAACGATGCCTCTCCTGTCGCAATCAGGAATACACCATAGCAAAAGGTGATATTGTTCTTTTCAATCCCGGAGACAATCATGCCTGTGTACAGAGTGATGATGGCACATTGGATTACCGAGGAATTAACATTACCAAAGAAGTCATGCTGGACCTGGCAGAAGAAGTGACCGGGAAAAGGGAACTCCCCGGCTTTTCCAAAACCGTGATCTTCGATGAAGAAGTGACCTGCTATCTGCATCCGCTCCACGAACTGGTCATGATAGGCTCCTGTGAATTCGGTAAGGAAGAAAATCTGCTGCTCCTCATATCTCTGTTGATTCAACGGTACGGGCAGCCCTTTGAAAGCTGTATCCCGGAATGCAGGGAAGAAATTGAAAAAGCCTGCGATTTTATGGAGCAGCACTTCGCAGACCGGATTTATTTAGATCAGATCTGCCGTTATGCTGGTCTTAGCAAATCCACGCTGCTCCGGGCCTTTACCAAGTCCAAAGGCGTCACACCATACAGCTACTTAGAGAACATACGCATTGGCAAAGCAAAGAAACTTCTGGAACAGGGTGTGCCTCCGATAGAGGCAGCCTTGCAGACAGGCTTTTCTGACCAGAGTCATTTCACGAACTATTTCAACCGATTTATCGGATTGGCTCCGGGCCTTTACCGTGACATATTTTTAGAGAAGGAGGAAACGCCGGATGAGTAAAAAAGCAACCGGGCATCTGGCGGCGCTGATAACGATCCTGATATGGGGAACTACCTTCATCTCCACCAAAGTGCTGTTAGTGGATTTTGAACCGATAGAAATCCTGTTCTTCCGGTTTATCCTGGGGTTTCTGGCATTGCTGATCGTCTATCCCCACCGGATGAAAGGCACTATCAAACAGCAGGAAGCTGTCTTTGCGGCGGCGGGACTGTGTGGCGTGTGCCTGTACTATCTGCTGG
>OGWU01000440.1_pt1 | contig 28237 bp, 21 predicted proteins | sample 1576071 | NCBI WGS metagenome assembly OGWU01 (sample SAMEA3541582, study PRJEB24748) | human gut metagenome | biome: human gut; feature: human-associated habitat; material: faeces | place: China | collected 2012
GAATTTTCAAGTGTTATAGCGGTTTTCACCAACTCTTTTTGTCCTATAAGCCGCAAAAGATATCTATAATTGCACTGTCTTTTTTGATTTCATTTTCTTACTGCTTACAGTATTTGTTAATAAGTCTATGGGCTGTTGACTGGGATATTCCCAACTTTTCTGCCACCTTGTAGGAGCTTCCGTAGTTTTGATATGCTCTTCTCACTATTCTTCCCTCTTCTAGACTTAGCATTTCTTTAAGAGTTAAGTCCTCATTGCTCATATCATCGTTTATTATGCTCTTAAGGTCATTATGGTCCAAAACATTGGTAGGAAGATCAGAAAGCTGTATTTTTCCCTTCTCGCTGTTAAGTATAAGAAATTCCACCAGATGCTCAAGTTCCCTTATATTGCCGGGATATGAATACCTTTCAAGACTTCTTCTTGCTGCTTCAGTCATATTAACATTGACGCTGTGTTTACAGTTAAAATATTCCATATAATGGTCAAGCAATAAACTGATGTCCTCAGGTCTCTCAGAAAGAGAAGGTATATTAACTGTAATCACAGAAAGGCGGTAATACAAATCCTCTCTGAATAACTTTTTTTCGATCATATCCGGAAGATCCTGATTTGTGGCTGCTATAATTCTGACATCAATTTTCTTTGAGCGGGTACCTCCCACCGGAACGAAGGTTTTTTCCTGTATAAATTCAAGGAGCTTTGCCTGCACGCTCATTGGAATTTCACCTATTTCATCCAAAAACAATGTACCGCCGTCTGCATTTTCTACAAGCCCCTTCTTACCCTTATCCGAAGCTCCTGTAAATGCGCCCTTTTCATATCCAAACAGCTCTGACTCCATAAGATTTTCCGGTATCGTTGAACAGTTTATGGATATAAAAGGTTTTTCAGAGCGATTGCTCATGGCATGAATCCGTTTAGCAAGCATGCTCTTGCCAGTTCCAGATTTCCCCAAAACAAGCATTGTCACATCCTTTTTTGCCATATTATCCACAAGATTGTTTACTTCTTGCATCTTTGCGCTGGTAAACTCAATATCTTCTTTAAAATTATCTCCATATCTCATATCGAGATTTTTTTGTGCGTTCATCAGCTTTTTTGATGTGTCATAAAGATCTTGTTTGAGCTTATTTATTTCCGTTATATCGCGGCAGTTTTCAACTATAAAGAGAATTTCATCGTTTTCATCTAATACAGGAGTCGTAGTATTTAAAATTGTCTTACCGACTCTTGTAGTCTGTTCATATGTCATTGAAATTTTCTGCTCTATAACATCTCTAAGCAAAGTTCTGTCAACAACACCGTCCTCTACAAATTCCCATATATATGGAGGATAGATATAGATAAAATGATTTTCGTTATTTAATAAAGGGCCGCAAAAATTTCTCTTATTTCATCATCTGAGAGGTATACATAGTTATTTACGAGAAGTCTCTGCTGTTCCTTTACTGTCGATTCTGTAAACTCATCGATGTTTGCTTCAGTCATGCCGTATTCTCTCAGCGGCTTCTTTGCAATGAGCTTACCAAGGAGCTTTTCAAGCTCTTCATATACGTTTTCTTCACTGCATCCCAGGCAGTCTGCTAAAATCTTATTAGCAGCTTTAATCTTGCCGTTAGGATCCTTTCTCATATACATCTTAAATACTTCTGTGAAGAACTGATAATTTGCTTCCCCGTGAGGAACATGGAACGCTCCACCGATGGAATATGAAAGTGCATGTACAGCACCTACGCCGGCATTACCGAATGCGATTCCTGCATAGTTAGATGCCAGTGCAAAATCCTTAAGGAATGGCGCTCTGCTTTCCTTTGTATTTCCTTTAGCTGCTATTTCCTTATATCCGTTCATTATCATTTCAATAGCCTTCAGGGAATACATTTCAGTGAAAGGCGATGCTTTAGGTGAAACATATGATTCGATTGCATGAATCAAAGCGTCTATGGAGCTTGTGGCAAATACGCCGTCAGGAAGTCCTGAAAGACTCTCCGGAATAAGTACTGCGTAGTCCGCATATGTCTGTTCCACAGCTAAGCCCTTCTTTATTTTAAGAGATTTAAGTTCAGCAATAGCAACATTTGTAACCTCTGAACCTGTTCCGCATGTAGTAGGTATAACAATAAGTTCTCTTGTCTTTACCGGTGGCACTTCACCTGTGAATAATTTAACAGACTCATCAGGAACGTCCAGGGAAAGAACCTTGCAGATGTCAACAATAGATCCGCCACCGATGGCAATAAGACGATCGAAATCATATTTCTTCATTTCAGCGGAAATCCGATCTATCATCTGATCAGATGGCTCGCCCATTCCGTATTTTTCCTGATAGATTACCTTTGCTCCTGTGTTGAGCGGTTCAATGAAAGGCTTATAGAGCCATTCATTTGTCAAAATCATATCTCTATCTGTTAATTTAAATTCTTCGTTAAAAACCTTAAATGTGTCAAAATAAAATACCTGTGGTACAACTCTAAGTGCTAACATTTTGTTTCCTTTCCGCCCTTAGGCTTTTTTATACAGAATCTAATATTCGCAATTAAATCTTGTTTCAAATTGACGTTTAAGTCCTTCTCTAAACTTAGGATGAGCAATTTCAACCAAGGCTCTTGCTCTTTCCTTTAAAGTCTTACCTTTAAGATGCGCAATACCGTATTCTGTAATAATATAATCGGCGTCATGTCGTGTAGCGGTTACAGCCGCACCTTCGTCGATAAAAGGAACTATCTTTGAAATCATTGTTCCGTCTTTTTTAACAGTTACAGAAGGCATTGCTATAATGGCTTTTGCTTTTCCGTCCTTTGCCATAGCAGCGCCCCTCATAAAGTCTACCTGACCGCCTACACCGGAAAACTGTCTTGTTCCAATGCTATCGGACACAACCTGACCCAGGAAATCCACCTGAAGTGCCGAATTGATGCATACGAGTTTTGAGTTTTCCGCTACAACAATCGGATGGTTAACATAGTCAACGGTCTTTAACTCAACCATCGGATTTTTATCTACAAAATCATACAGCTTTTGTGTACCCATAAGGAATGTAACGACCATTTTACCAGGATCCAAAGCCTTTTCCTTGCAGTTGATTACACCGGCTTCAACCAGTTCAAGAACACCGTCTGATATCATTTCCGAATGAATACCCAGGTTCTTTTTATCCTTAAGCTGAGCTAAAACCGCATTAGGAATAGCTCCTATACCAAGCTGCAATGTTGAGCCATCTTCTATAAGCTGTGCACAATATTTGCCTATTGCCTCTTCAGTTTCACCTATAGGAGCGATGGCACTCTCATATAAAGGTCTTGAAGTTTCTACAAATTTGTCTATTTCGCTTACATGGATAAGAGTCTGTCCATAAACATATGGGCACTTGTCACTTACCTCAGCAAGCACTGTTCTAGCAGATCTTATTGCCTGCAAAGTGTAGTCACATGATACTCCCAGACTTACATATCCGTGCTCGTCCGGCTTTGAAACAGTCACCAATGCAACATCAACTTTAAAATAGCCCCTCCTGATCATATCAGGTACTTCATGAAAATACACAGGTGTAAAATCGGCATCTCCAGTTTCAACGGCCTTTCTTGTGGTACCGCTTAAAAACCATCCGTTAAATGTAAAGTTGTCCTTATATTCAGGTCTTGTGTATGCACCATCTCCCATTGTAACCATATGAGAAACAGTTACATCTTTATAATTGGCAGCATTTGCAACCATAGCGTCCACCAGAGTCTTTGGTTCTCCAGCAGCGTGAGCAAATACCACCGAATCTCCTGATTTTATCTCATTTACAGCCTCCATAGCTGAAACGAGATTGTCTTCATAATACTTTTTCCAGTTCATTTTTAACCTCCAGAAGAGAAGATAATATATGCTCCTTCTGATCATAATCAGATATTATAAGCGCCTTCTTAAAATCATACTGGATATAAGAAGCGCATCGGCTGTGACAGCCGCATATCACAAGGATTATGTCATATTGTTCGTCTTCTCTGGCATATTCAAAGAGGATATCTGCGCCGGACATGCCGGCGCATTCCTCAGATATCTCTTTATACAGCATTCCTCTGTCATATCGCGGGTTACATCCTCCGCAAAATCTGACAGCACATTTTACCGTCATAGTAATTACCTTTATTTAATTCCGGCAATTGCCTTTGCAAGTTCCTTCTTAGCTTCGATGTTACCCTGTCTTGAAATCATGATTCTCTGAGCCTGTGGAGAACCTGCTCCATGCATGGATTCTGTTCTGTATCCAACTGCAGAGGATCCCAGGCAGATGTTTTCGAGGAATCTTAAGATTCTCATTCTTTCTTCAGTTGTGCAAGATGGTGAAGCTGCAAAGTACTTATTGCAGATATCTCCTATAGTCTCGTTATTCTTTCCTACAACCAAGTCGGACTTGAAGTCCTTTTCGGAAGGCATAGTAACCATAAGTCCACCTGCTATGTCTTCAGCCAGTCTTACAATCTCATAAGGGAATCTTGTAACATTCTGCTTGCAGACATTTGCCAGGAGCAGATCTATCTGATAGTTTCCTGCCTTTGTAGGATAACCCTCTGTGGAGCATGCGATACCGCAGCAGTAAAGTGTTTCGTTAAGATGTGTCATTTCAATGAGCTTATCCTTAACGTGGGAAGCCTTGTTTGCTCCGTTATAGTCAGCGGCCAATGCGGCAGCACCTATTATAACATCACCTACACCCACTTTACATCCACCGTAAGACTGTCTGTGGTATCCGGCAAATCTTTCTACCATCATTCCTGCAAATTCAGTTTCTCCGCAAAGGAAGATTCTATCGTTAGGAATAAATACGTCATCAAATACTACAAGTGCTTCCTGTCCGCCGAACTGCTTGTTACCCAGGTCCACATCTGCGCCTTCTTCAAGCTTTCTTGTATCGCAGGACTGTCTTCCGTAAATCATGAATACTCCGTCAGCATCGGACTGAATTGCGAAGGAAACAGCATACATTTTATCTTCTTCCTTCATTGCCATAGTAGGCATAATCAGATGTTCATGGGAGTTAATAGAACCTGTCTGATGACACTTTGCTCCTCTTACAACGATACCGTCTTCTCTGATTTCCTTAATTCTAAGGAAGAGGTCAGGATCAGGCTGAGCATGTGGAGCCAGGCTTCTATCGCCCTTAGGGTCAGTCATAGCACCGTCAACTACCAGGTCATTTTCCTGAACATATTTGAGGTATTCAACAAAATTCTTGTGATAATTTGTTCCGTATTTTTCATCTATTTCATAAGTTGTAGAATATACTGCGTTAAATGCGTCCATACCTACGCATCTTTGGAAGCAGGATGCAGTCTTCTGTCCGCAAAGTCTCTGCATCTTAACCTTTTTCTTAAGGTCTTCAGTGCTCTGATGCAGGTGTGAAAATCTGTTTACAGTTTCACCTGTAAGATTTGATTTTGCTGTCATAAGGTCAGCATACTGTGGATCCAGTGCAAGATCGTATGTTACGGCAAGACAGTTGATTGAAGGTCTGATCATAGGATGATCTACCCAGTTATCAATTTTTTCTCCGAACATATATACTCTTGTGTTGAGTTTTCTTAAGCTTTCTATATATTCTTTTCCTGTCATCAACATTTTATTTTCCTCCTTAATTTGACATATTAAGTATTTTTCTTGCCATGTCGAGAATATCTTCGCTTACGGAAGTGTCCAGTTTTACATCGGACACCTCCGGAAGCTCCTTTAAAATAATTTCCTTAATTGTCAGCTCTAATGTATCCTGAGCCGAGGGACATGAAGCACACGTTCCGTTTAATTTCACATAAGCAATTTTGTTTTCGTATTTTGTAAGTGTTGCGCTGCCGAAATGATCGGCTAATACAGGATTGACTTTGGTTTTTATTATATTATCTATCTGTTCGTGTATCATTTCCCTCACCTCAGTTACATTATACTAGATGCAGGCTTTAATTGCCTCTTCAAATATTTCAAGTCCCTTTTCAAGCTGAGCGTCTGTTACGCAAAGCGGACAAAGGAATCTAATAACGTTATTGTGTACACCTGCTGCTTCAAGGAGAAGTCCATGATGAGCAGCGTAGTTAATGATATTGGATACCAGCTCGCTGTTTGGTTCCTTTGTTTCTCTATCCTTAACAAATTCAACGCCAAGCATGGAACCCAGACCTCTTACATCACCGATAATATCGTATTTTTCCTTCCACTGTCCCATAACTTCAAAGCATTTTTCGGAAATCTTAAGTGCCTTACCAGGATAGTCTTCTTTTTCCATAATTTCCGCAACCTTGAGACCTGCAGCGAAGGCACCGCCTGTGAGGAATACTAAACCTACAGCTATAAGGCCTACAGTTGCGATAGTCTGGAAAATCGCTGTCTGTTTAGCACCTCTGTAATTCAGATAGGTAATAATTATGGAAGCAATGATGGCAACCAGAGAAATTGATACATATACATCACTTTCCTGTATTGTCCATAGCTTTCCTATCTTAGGAATAGGGACTACATAATTAAGCGCAGTGGAAAACGCCGGACCTTCCCAAGCTGCTACACCAAGATAAGCCAGTGCAGTTGCAAGTCCTGCGAATACCGAAGGCCAGTATCCCATGGATTTATAGGCGAATACTACGCCGCCACCAGTAAATGGTATCGCAGGTGTCAATTCTGAATAAATGAGACCTACGAAGATGCAGAGTAATGCGCCAACCACATAAGCAAGAATAGCGCCAAGCATACCTGCGGATGCTGCCCATTGACCAGAGAGCATTATCCAGCCCCATCCGATCATCGTTCCAAAAGCCATGGCGAACACGTCTTTGGTTTTGAACGATTTTTCAAGATTTTGTGTGCTCATTTCCTTTTCCTCTCTTTACATAATAAGTATTGTTTAAGCATTCACTTATATGTAAAAGCAAAATCCATGCCAAAATTCCGATTATATTTATATTTATTTTTTCAAAATGTCTTGATTGTTAATTTTTCAACAACCTTTTTATACAAAAAAACATTTCTCATTTATTCTTCACTTACTTTCAACAATCTTATGAAATGAATAATAAATCAAAAATGAATTACGCAAAAAATGAATCAGACCATCCAATTCAACTATGAATTAGATGGTCATAAACCTTAAAATTAACTGTATCTATCCACTTTGATACAATCGATATCATTAGATGTTTAAGTCAAAATCGAATTACTTACACATGATTTGCTTTTCAAACTCATCCTTAAGCCATTGTCTAAAATCAGGATGGGCAACATTTATTATTGCTTCTGCTCTTTCCTTTACTGTTTTCCACTTAAGTTCTGCAATCCCGTACTCAGTTACAAGATAATCAACATCCTGCCTTGATGTTGTAACAATATCTCCACTGTTAAGGCAAGGAACTATCTTTGAAATTAATTTACCATTCTTTTCAAGGGTTGATTCCATTGCAATTATGCCTTTTCCCAGTCCATCATTTGCCATAGCAGCGCCCCTCAAAAAGTCAACCTGACCGCCGACTCCGGAAAACTGTCTGCAGCCGATGGCATCAGAGACGACCTGACCAAGTAAATCTGCCTTTATACATGAATTAATACAGATCATTTGAGAATTATTAGCTATTTCCCTTGGATCGTTACAATGATTTACTTCTCTCATTTCAATGTTGGGATTTCCGTCTACAAAATCATACAACTTTTGCGTTCCCATAAGAAATGTGGCAACCATTTTGCCTGGTTTAAAGGACTTTTTACTTCCGTTAACAACTCCTGACTTAGCCAATTCAACTACGCCGTCAGAAATTAGCTCTGAGTGTATCCCAAGATCTTTTTTATTTCCCAGCTGAGCTAAAACTGCATTTGGTATTGCACCTATACCAAGTTGTAATGTGGCCCCATCATCAATTAGCTGCGCACAATACTTGCCTATCTGCTTATCATTTTCTCCCAGTTTAGGTACGAAGCTTTCAAAAACAGGTTCGGAGAATAATACAAACTTGTTTATTTCGCTGACATGTACACGGTTCTCACCAAATGTATACGGCATCCTATCATTTATCTGAGCTATAACAAGCTTGGCTTTCCTTACAGCGGCTACTGTATAGTCACAGGCAGTTCCAAAGCTTACATATCCTTCCTCATCAGGTGGTGTAGCACTGACCAATGCTACATCGCATTTTATAGCATCCTTTTGTATCATTTCAGGAAGCTGATGGAAAAATACAGGAATAAAATCAGCTTTCCCCTCATTTACAGCCTTTCTTACAGGTTGTCCTATAAAACATGTTTCAAAGTCTATATCGTTTTTATCCCCAACATATGTTCCATCTCCTGTTGTCAAAAGCTGCATCACTTTAACATTCTTTAAGCTATCTGCATATTCGTTTAAAGCCCTTGTAAGTGCATGGGGCTCTCCTGCTGCAGGAGAAATAACCACTCCTGCTCCCTCGTCAATCATCTCGATGGCTTCCTTTGGTGATATTATATTTTCATCAAAATAGCTCTTCCAGCTCATATTTTATCTCCTATGGTAACTTTCCTATTTAGTCTGCTTTTTCGATTGTATTCTTCAATTATTTCTCTAATTTTTTCATCTGTAGCTTCTATTTCCTTTTTAAATTCGGCAGCTTCAATTTTAAAAGCGCCGTTACCGGTTATTATCTGCTGCTCTAGGTTGTCGGATGTGGCAACCCTCATATAAGCCTTACCCTTTTCTTCATAGGTGGTCTTTTCGATGTAACTGTCGGCAGTTTCGCCCTCTTTAGTGTATACCACCTCAATATCGTTAAATCTCTCGTTTTTTCTGTTTCCACCTTTAACCTTATATGCATCAAAGACTACAGTAATAATACAATTTCTATATCCCTGATAGTTGCTTAAAATTTCCAATAAAGCCTGTCTTGCAGCGTCCAAATTTACTGCAGCCAAGTTTTTTAGTTCTTCCCAAGCATAAATGATATTATATCCATCGACAATAAGGTGCTCTTTTAGTATTTTTCCATTTATTACAATCTTGTTTTCTCCGGTGGGTCTTATTATCTGCTTATGAATATGGGTTTTATCCTTTGCCTTTCCATAGGTCTTTTCAAAAATAGATTTAAGATCATCATCTGTACTTAAGCCTCTGCTATTGCTGTTATAATCATGCCTTCTGTAATCAGAAATCGCCATAGGCCTTATATGAGCCATTTCACTGACCTTATCCCATTTTACAATTACACCGCTTCCATGACGGCAAAAAACGCTGTCACCTGTATTTTCCAAATCACCAAATGGATCATATGAAACTTGGGCAATTACATCATCAGAATTATGACACTCTGCATAGACTGTATTACCAATTGACACAGTTCCAAGGCCATTGGTAAATGAGGATAATTGCACCGGATAATCTGACATTTCTCCAGCAGGTGCTTTGCCCTTAATCACTGACATTTCATCCTCCTGTTCAGGCTGAGTAAATGAGCCTGACATGGATGTTATATCGCTCATAATCCTTCCGGTAAATTCCTGAGGAGCCGTTATTTCAAAATCGCATACAGGCTCCAAAAGGATGCTGTTATTTTTAAGCACTCCGTTTCTCATAGCCCGATATGCTGACTGTCTCAAATCTCCGCCTTCAGTATGCTTGTCATGAACTCCGACAGCAAGTATCTTTACAGAGATGTCCGTTAAGGGAGATCCCGTAAGTACTCCGGGATATGACCTTTCATCGAGGTATCCTGCTACAATTTTACCTTTTTCGGAACCCTTTCCGCCCTCAGTAGCATCAATAAAGACCATTCCGCTTCCCTGTTCTCCTGGCTCAATAAGCAGATGAACTTCTCCGTAATGTCTGAGCGGTTCAAAATGACCGATTCCGATAGATTTTTCAGTTACTGTTTCTTTATATCTAACTCTACCCTTATCGAACTTAACTTCGATACCAAGTCTGTCCTTAATTCTCTGACTAAGAATTTCAATTTGCACATTTCCCATAAACATTATGGATATTTCTCCAGGCTCTTGATCCCATATTATATCAAGCTCCGGTTCTTCATCCATAAATTGGGAGAGTTGAAGATAAGCTGCCTTTGGATCCACATTCTCCGGCAGGATTACCCTGTAGGAAAGAACAGGCATAATTGAAGCAGTCGTATTTTTATCCTCGTATCCTAGGCCCTGTCCCGGGAAGGTGTTTTTTAACGAAGTCACGGCACAAATACAGCCACTTTCGACATTATCCACCTGTCTAAATCCGCTTCCTGAATAAATCCTTATGGTGCCGACCTTTTCAGTTTCTTTTCCCGTATTAACAAGCTGTCTAGCAGATAAGATTCCACCGGTTATCTTCATATAAGTCAATCTGTTTCCCGAATCATCTCTAGCTATTTTATATACCCTTGCACCAAATTCATCAGGATATGTCTTTTCATCTGTATAGTCGATAATGCCCTGTATCAGATTATCAACGCCATCAAGCTTTAGTGCCGAACCGAAATAACACGGTATAATGGTGCGTCGGCTTACTGCAGCTCTTATATTTTCAGTCGAAATACTATCCGACTGCATAAATTCCTCCATAAGCTGCTCATCTCGTACAGCTAACTCTTCCTGATATTCAGGTGTATTTAAAAGGCTGCTCATATCAACGCATCTGTCATCCATCTCTTCATTTAATGCGGATAAAACCTCTTCTCTATTATCACCGTAAATATCAGTTTTATTTACAAAAATAAATAGAGGAACCTTATATCTTTCCAAAAGGCTTATTAACGTCCTTGTATTTCCCTGGACACCTTTTCTTGCATCTATCACTAAAACGGCATAGTCCATAATACCTATGGCTCTTTCCGTTTCCGATATTAAATCAGCATGTCCAGGTGTGTCCACGAGTATCATTTCTCTGTCGCCAAAGCTCATTTCAGCCTGTTTCGAAAAGATTGTTATACCTCTTTGTCTTTCCTGAATATCATCGTCGAAAAAACTGTCTTTTTTATCTACTCTTCCGTGATGTCTTATGGCACCGCTCATATACAGCATTGCTTCTGATAGGGTAGTTTTGCCGGCATCCACATGGGCAAGCATTCCCAATACTGTTTTAGCCATTTAAAACTCCTCCTCTCGGAAAAAAAGGCCACCATTCCCAAACTCCCAGTGACCCTTTCCTGCTCCTACCTGAAAGTGAAATTTAGCGATACCAAGATCATACATATTTAGAGGATTAGGTTCCTTAACTCTGGCATTAACATTTCCTCCGGAATAATAAAACTTAACAGGTTGCTTATTCATTGCTGAAGGGGCTTTTGAGACCATTCTAATACCTTCAATAAACCAGTTAGGGGGTTCTTCTTCGCTGTAAAACAAATCCTCTATTTTTTTACTTTTAACAAGCTTATGCATGCTTTTTCTTATAATTTTCTCTTTGCTAGTTTCCTTTGGCTTTACTCTGCCAAATACTATTGCACAGCGGAAAATTTGTCCTTTTTCCACCGTACATCTGCATTTCTTTTTTTCAAAAGTGCCACCGACCCAGCAGGTTCCAAGACCGAGCATTTCACAGGTAAGCACCAGCTCTTCTCCGTAATATCCAAGCTTTTCCTCTGTTAAAGGATCTTCTGCAGGTCCCACTAGGGCAATATAATTTCTCACGCCGGAAAAGGTCCCGTATCCGCCTTTAATTCCTTGAAAACCCTGGCTTTCATCTATCATAAGCTGGATATTGAGACCTTCTCTTAAATTAGTTCTTTCCACTATATCACGGAGAATCATTACTTGATCTATAGTTGGAAGTTCACTCGTATATGAACGCCTTGATATTCTTGATAATATCGCCTTTTTATAGTCCATCAGATTATTCTCCTAAAACAAAATGTGATTTTATAAGCTCCATAGACTCGTCAACGGTGAGTCCAGAAACATTTACCGTAATGTCAGCATATTTTTCATAAAGTGGCTTTCTTTCATCGTAAAGATCCTGTAATGTCCATCCGTCTTTTATGGAAACTCCTCTTTCTCTTAAATCTCCCAGTCTTTCTTCAAGTTCCTTACATGTTATATCAAGATAGACCACAGTACCTTGCGCTTTAAGGTTTTCCATGGCCTTTTCACCGTATACAACACTACCGCCTGTGGCAATAACGGTATTTTCCACATCAATTGCAGCATTGACTTCCTCTTCAATAACATTAAAACCCTCGGGACCGTGGATATTTAAAAGTTCCTCAAGTCTCATACCCTTTACATGCTGAATCAAAATATCGGAGTCTATAAAATCCATTCCCATATTTTTAGCTAATATTACGCCGTTTGTGCTTTTGCCACTTCCAGGCATACCAATTAAAATTATATTATTTTTTGAATTAGTCATTTCTCTGTCCTCATCAATCATTTGCCTTCATGGATTCAACCATATCAATCTTTCTGATGCTGCGTCTCATTATAAGGTTTACAAGGAAAGTAAATATTCCCATTATCACAAATGACAAAACATAGCTTAGCAGATAGATGTTTCTACCAAACATCATTCCTCCTACCTCTGCGGTCTTTATAACAAATCTATGCAAAGCCAGTCCCAGAGGCACTCCACAAATCATTCCCAGCACTGCCAGTATATTTATTTCTCTGAATATGTAGGAAGATACTTCCCTTTCATAAAATCCCAAGACCTTAATAGTTGCCAGTTCTTTCTTTCGCTCGCTTACATTAACATTAGTGAGGTTGTACAAAACTATAATAGAAAGTCCTCCTGCAGAAATAATCAGCACCATTACAATGTAATCTATGTTCTTTACAGAATCATTAAAGTTCTGACTAATAGTATCCGTTGCAAGAACATATTCAACATCCGGTTCATTCATGACATCGCGTACAAGGGAATCTGTATCTTCGCTTTCTGCGACTTTATCTTTAATATCTACATAAAGAGTTGAATAATCTGGAGCTTTTTCAAATGCCTCTTCATATGTGTCAGCATTCACAAATCCTACGCTGCCCACATAATTTTCACAGATGCCGCTAACCTTCATTTCCTTTTCTTCACCGCTGTCAAGGGTTACAGTTACTGTATCACCTGTTTTAACATCAAGCACCTCACACATTTTCTCGGAAAGAACAACTTCCCCTCTTTTAAGTTCAAGTGCTTCATGTCCTGTTCTTGTTCTTATATCTACAAAATCAGACAAAGCTTTTTGATTTTCAGGCACTGTGAGAGTAACTGTCTCCTTATCACCATTAAATGCAACCTCTGCATTTTCCTCTGCAAAGAATCCCTGCTTTTCATATATATCCTTCGACGGCTTCCATTTATCCTTATCAACGGAAATTGTCATATCATATTTGAAGATTTCACCGTACTGAATTCCAACTATATCGTTTATGGAATCACGTATTCCGAACCCTGTAAGCAATAATGCAAAGCAGCCGGCCATACCTATTATAGTCATCAAAAATCTCTTCTTATATCTGAATAAATTTCTGAGAGTAACCTTTCTAGTAAACTTAAGCCTGCTCCATATTGGTGTTATTTTTTCCATAAGGATTCGCTTACCTGCCTCAGGAGCCTTAGGCTGAAGCAGCGATGCCGGCTTTTCTTTAAGCTCTCCTCTGCAAGAAAAGTATATAGTAAAGAGTATTACAGCAATTGTAACAGCGCCTATTGCAAGGGCCATAGGCCATATAAACTTAGTTGTAACCTCCGGTATGTTATACATCATTGTATATGCGTTGGAAATTACTTTAGGAAATATTACAAAGCCTAAAGACATTCCCACAGCTGAACCGATTAAGGATGCCACAAACCCGTAAACGAGATAATAGTTTCTAATGACTCCATTGGTATATCCAAGGGATTTAAGAGTTCCCACACGGCCTCTTTCCTCTTCTATCATCCTTGTCATGGTAGTAAGGACTACAAGAGCTGCCACCAGGAAAAAGAATACTGGGAAAATCCTAGCTATGGCTGCCACCTTATCCGTGTCGCTTTCATAGCTTGAAATACCCTGAGCATCCAGTCTTCCGGAAATATACCATTTGCCTGTTTCTATTTCATCAATTTCCTTTTGAGCATCACCCAGCTGTTTTTCAGCACTGGCAAAGCTCTCATTGGCAGTTGCAAGACCGTCTCTGTACTCTGCCCAGCCCTTTTCTATATCATCAAGATTACCCACGAGCTCAGCTCTCTGGGCTGTAAGTTCTTGCTTAGTTTTCTGAAGCTCAACCCTTTGATCCTGAAGCTGTACCTTCTGTTCTTTTAAGTCTGACTTTTGCTTATTCAAATCAGAAAGCTGCTGTTTTAAAGAACTCAACTGACCTGATACCTTAGATTCGTTTTCCTCTATCAGTTTGAGACCGCTTTCTGCCTGACATCTAGTAGTCTGCAGTTCCTTTAACTGAGCTTCAAGCTGTGCTTTTAATGTTTCGTCTGTAGTTATTGCAATCTGAGTTTCTAAGTTTTTTTCTGCTTCCTTTATTGTAGCTATGCTCTCCTCAGTTTTACTCTTTTCATCGGATAATTGAGTAAGTCCGCTTTCCGCTTGGGAAATACCATCATTGATTTGAACTATACCGTCATCTATCTGTTTGATACCGTCATCTATCTGTGGCAGACCTTCATCAATCTGAGATATACCGCTGTTAACCTGACTTAATCCATCATCTATCTGTGATATGCCATCAGTAACCTTTTGCTGGTTTTCAACTAGCATTTTTCGACTGTCTTCCAGCTCTGCCAAAGCCTCTGCCTTTTCTTTTTCATATTCGGCACGACTCTTATCAAGCTCTTCCTGAGCTTCATCCTTAAGCTCCTTATATCTTACGCTTGACTGTTCTTTTCCAACTTCTTCAAGCTTATCCAGTATTTCCTCAGACCTATCCTTGTATTCATCAGAAAATGTATCTTTATCTATATCCCTAATCTTTCCATAAAGAGCTGTATATGTCACATCGCTGTCATCTTCCTGAACATATATGCCTAGGGCAACACTTCCCTTGCCTATGGTTGTAACCTCTCCCATTGTAGACATGAGAACAGGAGAATAAGCTATACCTGTTGCCTTATATTCTCTGCCATCTGAAGTGGTAAATACATCACCGATCTTTGCTTCGTAGCTGTATCTATTAGGCACTTCAATGATGCATTCATTATCATTTTTAGGGATATCGCCTTCAAGCAAGGTAAATTTATTTAGTCTGTCCTTATCGTTAAAATCTATATGAAAAATTCTAGTTTCCAGATTTTCACCTTCGCTGTCGCTGACCATTATATCTTCTTGTTCAATAGCCATAACATCTGAAACATAGGAAAGATCACCCACAGCTTTAACATTTTCATCTGAAAAGCCGAGAGTGCTCTGTATATAGAAGTCGTAAAGATTACTCTCCTCAAAATATTCATTTGCGCTGTCTTTCATGTCCGGTGTAGTTGCCAAAAGACCTGCAAGAAAACCTGTACCCAGTGCTACTATGCTGACTATGGCAAGAAATCTTGAAAGGCTTCCCTTTACAGACCTTACGGACATTTTAATAAAGTTCTTTTTAGTCATACATTCCTTACCACTCTATTTGACTTATCGGTACAGGATTTTCATTTAATCTCATATCTGTAACAGTACCGTTCTTTACCTGAATAACTCTGTCTGCCATGGGAACAATGGCCTGATTATGAGTTATAACGATAACCGTTTGATTTCTCTGCCTACATGTATCGTGAAGCAGTTGAAGTATGTTTTTACCCGTAACATAATCCAAAGCCCCTGTCGGCTCATCACAGAGAAGTATCTTAGGATTTTTAGCAAGAGCTCTGGCAATGGATACTCTCTGCTGCTCTCCTCCGGAAAGCTGAGCTGGAAAGTTATTCATTCTATTGCCCAGACCTACTTCTCTTAACACTTCCGCAGCATCAAGTGGATCTTTACATATTTCAGAAGCCAGTTCCACATTTTCCAGTGCAGTCAGATTTTGCACCAGATTATAGAACTGAAAAACAAAACCCACATCGTACCTACGATATGATGTGAGCTCTCTGTCATTAAGTCGGCTGATTTCTCTGCCGTCAAGATATACCGAGCCTTCATCGCAACTGTCCATACCGCCTAAAATGTTCAGAAGTGTCGTCTTACCTGCACCGCTTGGTCCAACGATAACGCAGAACTCTCCCTGACCAATTTCAAAGCCGATATGATCAAGGGCAGATATCTTTTGGTCTCCCATTTTATAATACTTGCTGACATTATTAAATTTGACATATTGCGACATAAAACTACCTCTTTATCAATCGATTTCTATAAGAAATATTATAAATCTTGTATCAGTATGCAGTCAAGAAAAGCATTGCATTAGTCAATCTAAGATTTTTATGAAAAATAATTCACTTTTATTGACCGTAAATAGAAAAATATGGATAATTTATTAAGTGAGCGTAAAACACAGACTAATCAAGGAGAGACGCTAAGATGTTTTCAAATTTCTTTACAAAAAGAAAAATAATCGCTGCAGCTGTGGCATTGATATTGATAATTGTTTTTTTAATACCGTCAATAGCAAAGGGTTCATCATCCGAAACTGACGCAGCCAATGAGCTGCCATCTGTTAAGGTCAAATCAAAATATGCCGTTGTAATGGATGCTGATAGCGGAAATATACTGTACAACAAAGGCGGAGACGAAACCATTTACCCTGCCAGCACCAGTAAGATTCTTACCTGTATAGTCGCCATTGAAAATTCGGAAATGGATGACATAGTAACTGTATCTCAAAACGCTTTAAAAGGTCAAGAAAACAACGGAGCCCATATCGGTCTTAAAGCCGGCGAGAAGCTGACGATGAAAGATGCATTATACAGTATGATGCTGGAAAGTGCCAATGACGCTGCTATTGCCATTGCAGAATCTATAAGCGGTAGTGAAGAGGAGTTTGCAAAGCTATTAAACGAGAAAGCAGAGGAACTGGGACTTGACAATTCTCACTTCGTTACGCCAAACGGTCTCTTTGATGAAGAGCATTATACTACTGCAAAAGATCTTGCAATTATCACGAAGTACGCTATGGAAAACGAAAAATTTCTTAAAATATTTAGCGCATATAAGTATATAATGTCTCCTACTAATATGAGAAGTGATAAGCTTGACATATACACTTCCCATAAGATGACAAAATATAAAAGCATGGAATATGACGGAATCATAGGCGGTAAAACCGGCTACATTGAGGAGTCCAAATGCAATGTAGTAACAGCAGCTGAACGAAACGGAATTAAGCTCATATGCGTCACAGCCAAATGCGATAACATAATAGATGCATATAACGACTCCACTAAGCTTCTTGACAGCAGTTTTGAAAACTATTCAAAGGTTAAAATATCCGCATCCGAAAATCAGGATAAATTTGAAGATATGCTGAAAAGCTCAAATTACAAAATTAAACATTCTTCAATTTCTGATGAAGACTTATCTGCTGTAATACCTAAGGATGCTGACATTTCTAAAATTACTTATAAAATAAAAGAAGAAAAGGCATCCTATCCTATTAAGAAAGGTGCTGTAACCGGAAAACTACAAATGTTGTATGATGGCAATATTGTAGGAACTGCAGACATAATCGCTGATAAGGACCTCAGCTTTTGGGGTTATACCATGTCCGTAGCTGTTAAAGTAATACTTGCCATTGCAATACTTTTAATAATTACAATTGTTGTATTGCGCATATATTTTACATCCAAGAGAAAACGCAAAAAAATCTCTCGACGATAATCGTCGAGAGTATTTTTTTAGCCTATAATAAACCAATTCTTAAAAGCATACCCGGAATGCCGTCATGACGACTAATTCATGACCTTACCTTCCGTAAGGTGGGTCCCTCATCACGGTTTCTGTCTTCCACTGCAAGGAGGCTTGACATCCGTCCGCGAGCTCTAGGTCCCGTATGAACTCTGTAGGTTGAATTACACAGCCACAACGCACACCCCAGGCTATGACTTGCTTTCAATTAGATGTTATACCTTTTAATCAGTTTAGTCAATATATTTAAGCTATTCATATAAAAAGACCGGAAACTCTAAAATCTCCGGTCCGTAATTGTTTTATCCCATTTGCTTACGCTTCCAGGTCTATCTTGCAGTTATGATATACCTTCTGCACGTCATCGTTGTCCTCAAGAAGCTCAATCATCTTCTTCAGATTTTTGATGTCCTCTTCATCTGTAGGTTCAGATTCCATTGATGGCAGATAATCAATATCAGCCTCAACAAATTCGTAACCAGCCGCCTTTAATGCTTCTGATACAGCATCAAAATCATCAGGCGCAGTGAGAATTTCATAACTGTCATCATAGGTAATCATATCCTCCATGCCACCTTCCAAAGCTGCTTCCATAAGAGCATCCTCATCAATGGCGTCAGTCTTTTCGATTACGATTACACCTTTTCTTGAGAACATATAGGATACGCATCCCGGTGTTCCAAGATTACCTCCGAACTTATCAAAGGCATGCTTTATAGCTGCTGTAGTTCTGTTTTTGTTATCTGTAAGTACATCAACGATTACAGCAACACCTGCTGCACCATACCCTTCAAAGCTTCCAGTTTCGTAGTTTTCACCAGCAAGCTCACCTGTACCTTTTTTGATTGCTCTTTTAATATTATCATTAGGCATGTTTATGCCCTTTGCCTTATCGATGGCATGCTTAAGAGCAACGTTATATTCCGGATCTCCGCCGTTTTTAGCCGCAACAGTTATCGCTCTTGCGTACTTTGTAAACATAGCGGCTCTTTTTGAATCCTGCTTTTCTTTTCTTCCTGCAATTGTTCCGTGTCTGCCCACTTAAAAGCCTCCATTCTTTTTAAAATACCTCAAATAGTATACTACTGTGACTGCTTCTTTTCAAGGTTTTTATGGGCAGTAGCCATCATCAGCTTTATTCTGTTAAGCTGATTTACTGAGCTTGCGCCCGGGTCATAGTCGATGGCAGCCACATTTGCATAAGGATTTCTCTTTTTAAGAGCCTTAATCATACCTTTACCTACCACATGGTTAGGGAGGCAAGCAAAAGGCTGCAGACAAACGATATTTTCAACACCGCTGTCGATGAGTTCAACCATTTCTCCTGTGAGCAGCCATCCTTCACCACACTGGTTACCCAAGGAAATAATATCCTGAGCCTTCTCGGCTGTTTCCTTGATATGTGAAGGCGGTCTAAAGCGTTTGCTTTCCTTAAGAGCCTTTACAAGAGGCTTTCTGAAAACCTCTAAGATATTTATAAGGGATTTATTTACAGCCATGTTTTTAAAGGAACCTGCAAGATGCTTGTAATTGAATTCCTTGCTGTACATTCCGTATAGGAAAAAGTCCAAAAGATCCAATACAACGGCTTCTCCGCCCTCTTTTTCGATTACGCCTACAATATCGTTGTTTGCAGTAGGATGATATTTAACGAGTATTTCACCTACGACGCCGACCTTTGGCTTAACCACATCTTCAAATATCCCAAGATTGTCAAAATCCTTGATAATATTCTTTACATTTCTTTTAAATTCCTTTAACTTACAGTCTTTGATATTTTTATCTGCTATCTTTGACCATTTTTCAAACAATGCATCCGCAGAACCCTGAACCTTTTCGTAAGGCCTTGTTCTGTAAAGTACCTGCATCAGTACATCTCCGTATAAAATAGCCAAAACCATTTTCAAAGCAATTTTTGCCGTGATTTTAAATCCCGGATTGCTTTCAAGTCCAACCATGTTTACGGAAATAACCGGTATCTGAGACATTTTAAGGTCCTTAAGGGCTTTTCTCAGCAAAGCCACATAGTTTGATGCCCTACATCCGCCTCCTGTCTGGGACATGAATATAGCAGTTTTGTTAAGGTCAAACTCTCCGGACTTAAGAGCGGCTATAATCTGACCCAATGCAACGATTGTCGGATAGCATGCATCGTTGTTTATATACTTTAATCCTTCTTCTACAGCATGAACGCTAACAGGAGGAAGCAATTTGGCCTTATATCCTTCACTACCTAAAGCAGTCTCAAAGAACTGGAAATGGATTGGCGCCATCTGAGGAATCAAAATAGTATAATCATCTCTCATTTCCTTTTCAAAGGTAACTCTTTTAAATCTTGATGTTGCCTTTTTATGCTTGATTCCGTTTCTGTCTCTTTCACTCATGGCAGCTTTAAGAGATCTTATTCTTATCTTTGCCGCACCAAGATTATTACCTTCGTCAATCTTAAGCACCGTATAGAGCTTATTATGCTGAGAAAGAATTTCCTGAACCTCATCGGTTGTTACGGCATCAAGTCCGCATCCGAAGGAATTAAGCTGAATAAGCTCAATATCATCTGTATTGCCGACAAATTCGGCAGCCTTGTACATACGGGAATGATACATCCACTGGTCAAGAACTCTGACAGGTCTTTCAAGACGACCAAATTGAGCTACAGAGTCCTCAGTAAGTACTACAATATCAAAGGATCTTATAAGCTTATTCATTCCATGGTTGATTTCCGGATCAAGATGATATGGTCTTCCAGCCAGTACCACTGCCTTTTTACCGTTCTTTTTAGCATATTCTAAAGCTTCTTCGCCCTTCTTTACTATGTCCTTTCTGAAAGCCTTGTATTCCTTTCTAGCTTCCTTAACGGCTTCTTCGATTTCCTTCTTAGGAATGTTAAGTTCAGACATCTCTTTGGTCATTTCCTCTACAAGACGCTTATCGTCATCATAAGGAAGGAACGGATGAATAAATCTGACTCTGTTTTCCTTAAAGATATCATCCATATTATTGGCAATCAATTCAGGATATGTGGCAACTATTGGACAGTTATAATGGTTTGGAGCGCTTTCATCCTCCTTCTGTTCATAGTTGATGCTAGGATAAAATATATACTTTATACCATTGTCAACAAGCCATCTGATATGTCCGTGCACCAGTTTTGCCGGATAACACGCAGTATCCGATGCTATAGTTTCCATACCGCTTTCGTACATTTCTTTACTTGACTGTCCAGAAAGTACAACTCTAAAGCCGAGCTTTGTATAGAATGTAAACCAGAAAGGATAGTTTTCATACATATTCAAAACTCTTGGAATACCAATTGTTCCTCTGTATGCCTTTTCCTTTTCAAGAGGTTCATATTCAAACAGTCTGTTATATTTATATTCGTAAAGGTCAGGAATATCATTATTCATAATGGTTTTTCCTTCACCCTTTTCGCATCTGTTACCTGTAATGAACAATGAACCGTCGTTAAATCTGTTTACAGTCAGCAGACAGTTGTTTTCACATCCGCCGCATCTTGTATGGGTATTGGCAACAGTGAAATTATCAAGCTGGTCGGAGCTGAGTATCGTGCTTACTTCTCCTTCCTTCCAGTTGTCCTTTGCAATAATTGCTGCACCAAAAGCACCCATTACACCGGCGATATCCGGTCTGATTACATTCTTACCTACGATTTTTTCCATGCTTCTGAGCACTGCATCGTTAAGGAATGTACCTCCCTGAACAACAATCTTTTCGCCGGCTTCATCAGGATCTCTTAATTTAATTACCTTGTAAAGAGCATTTTTAATTACGGAATAGGAAAGTCCTGCGGAAATATCACCGATGTCAGCACCTTCCTTCTGAGCCTGTTTAACCTTGGAATTCATAAACACGGTACATCTTGTACCAAGATCCACAGGAGATTTTGAAGTCAAGGCTTCCTTTGCAAAATCCTTAGTGTCCATATCAACGGATTTTGCATATGTTTCAATAAAGGAACCGCAGCCCGAAGAGCATGCTTCATTGAGCATAATGTCATAAATTGCCCCATCCTTTATCTTCATGCACTTCATATCCTGACCGCCAATATCAAGTATAAATTCAACTCCCGGCAGGAACTGCTCTGCCCCCTTATAGTGGGCCATTGTTTCTATTTCGCCTATATCAACTTTAAAAGCAGCTTTAATAAGCCCTTCTCCATAACCTGTAACAGCAGCTTTGGCAATATGGGCTTCTTCCGGTAATTTTGAATATAAATCCCTCAGGATTTCTTTAACTACCTCAATAGGTTTACCTTCATTGCTCTGATAAAAATCGTAAAGAAGATTTTTATCATCATCGATAAGCGCAGCCTTTGTTGTTGTAGAGCCGGCGTCGATACCAAGATAAACATTTCCCCTTGCTTCGGAAATATCCTTTCTCTTTATCCTGTCTTTATCATGTCTTTCCTTAAATTCACGATAATCCTCCTCGTCTTTAAATAGAGGCTCCATATGCTTAGTATCGGAAAGCTGCGTAGGATCTACATTTTTAATTCTTTCGTATAGTTCCTTCATAGGCACGGCTTTCTGCTTTTCAGCAAGCATAGCTGCTCCTATGGCAACGAAGTATTTACTATCTTCAGGAAAAATTACCTGCTCATCTGTCAGCTGCAAAGTTTCTATAAATCGCGCTCTTAATTCAGATAAAAACGACAGTGGTCCACCGAGAAAAGCGATGTTGCCCTTTATCTGACGACCGCATGCAAGGCCACTTATGGTCTGATTTACCACGGCCTGAAAAATAGATGCAGCCAAATCTTCTATTGCCGCTCCATCATTAATGAGCGGTTGTATATCAGTTTTTGCAAATACACCGCATCTTGCAGCAATAGGATATATAATTTTATGGTTTTTAGCCGCCTCATTAAGGCCTTGAGCATCTGTATTAAGCAAAACTGCCATCTGGTCGATAAATGCCCCAGTACCTCCTGCACAAGTACCGTTCATCTGCTGTTCTATGGACTGACCGTAGAAGGTAATTTTAGCATCTTCACCGCCCAGCTCAATTACAACATCCGTTTGCGGAATTAAAGTTTCCACGGCTTTGCTGCAGGAAACAACTTCCTGTTCAAAATAGACACCCATCAATTCTGACAGGGCAAGTCCGCCGGAACCTGTAATAACAGCCTGTGCATCAGCTCTTTTATGAGTTTTGTACAGGTCTTCCAAAAGTTCCGTAACCTTTTCCATGACATTTGACATGTGTCTTTCGTATCTTTTGTATATTATTTTGTTTTCGTCATCGATTACTACAAGTTTGACCGTAGTCGAACCTATGTCAATACCTAATTTCAAAACATTTCCTCCCACATAAAATGTATTGTTTACAACATTATATTATACCAATTTTTTGGGATTTGAAAACAAAGTTTTACAAACTTCATACACAATTTCATCTGTATTTTTATACCCTCTTTTAAACTTTACCAAAACTATTGATTTTGCTATACTATTTTTATGAAATCAACTATTAAACGCTCTACGTGGAAGGCTATTTACAGGCTTTTAGACAGGGTTTCTCCAATTGACGGAGACTGCGGAAAATTGTGCGGCTGCGCCTGCTGTACACCTGAAGGAGACGAGACTCAGGAAGGTCTCAGTGATTTTACGTTGGGAATGTATCTGCTGCCCGGAGAAGAAAAGCTTTTTACAATGAATGAAGACTGGCTTAAATGGTCTGCGGAAAATGCAGAGGACTACGATTTTCCCGATTCGTGGCACGGAAAAGTATACTTTATCAGATGTACAACACCTCCCCGCTGCCCGCGAGAAAAAAGGCCTCTGCAGTGCCGAACCTATCCTCTGATGCCATACATTGATGAAAACGGAATATTTTCTCTTATACTTTCAAAAGCAGAGGTTCCATACAGATGTCCGCTGATAGATGAGAATATAAAACTGAACGATCGTTTTATAAAAGCAACACTCACTGTCTGGAAAAGACTTATAAAAGATCCTCTTATATATGATATGGTAAAATATGACAGCCGGATTGTGAGAGAATCTAATATGTTCTGATAAAAGGCTGTGCCGGCTCTATACCTTCTTTTTCGAAGCGTTTTTTAACTGCTATTCTTATATCACTCATCATTACAAAACCTTCAGAGTTATTATCTGAATACACAGTAGCTCTTATTTTAACGCTTCCTCCCCTTATATCCAAAACATAGACAGGCACAGGACTTTCACCTTTTTTCTTCTCATCATCTGTCCTTATATCTTTAAACTTCTCATGTTTCATTATCTCTTCACATATTATTTCAATTGCTCTATCCATATCGCTGTGGAAAGCGATATCTATATATAGGAAATTACCTTTGACATTTTCATGAGAACTTATATTCTCAAGGGTTGCTTTATTCATCAGACTGTTAGGAATTATGATATGTGTATTTTCATAAGTTGTTATTACTGTATCCCTGAAAGATATATCCGTAACATATCCTTCATACTCACCGTTGTTAACACGGATGAGATCTCCTATCTTAAACGGCTTGAAAGTCGTTATCAGAAGTCCGTTTACAAGATTCCCCAGCGATTCCTGTGCAACAAGGCTTAACGCTAATGCAATTATACCTGCAGAACCCCATATTTTAGAAAGTACACTGTCAAACGGATCAAGAAGAGAAAGGCATCCATATCCAGCTATGATATAAATAATTATTTTCACTACACGGATAATAACTTTAGTATTTATACTTACCCTTTTTTCTATCACCTTTGTTATCAGCTTTTTCAGTATTATTGCAACAACAATATAAAAAGCCGCTACAATTACAGTTGTCAGAAGACCATATGTAAATATTTCACCTTTTCCGATTTCATTTATCTGTTTTAAAATTTCCATAATCTACACCACCTTGCATAATATGATATCACAAATATTGACTTTTTTCTTCTGTCGTGATAAGTTAATAGAACAATCCTAAAAACTTGATTACTGACGATTAAGTGGATAACCACAATGAAGTCGAGTTTTATATTTTAAGCCGATCGTCTGGGCAGCATTTTACAGTTTGTAGATGCTGCTATTTTTTATGAAAGGAGTCAAAATGTTTAAAGATGAATTTCAATCAGTTTGTTCTGCCGGGGTGTCAAAATATAATTTTATGAAAACCAACCCTGCCGGTTACATGGTTTCTTCAATGGTCGCAGGTATGTTCATATCTTTCGGCAGTTTCGTAGCTTTCGTCCTTGGTTCGCTTATATCCTCCGGTGATGCTGCCTCATGGACTAAAGCTGCTCAGGCTTTTGCATTTGCTGCTGCCTTAAGTCTCGTGGTAATGGCTGGAGCAGAGCTTTTTACGGGAAATAACTTTGTTTTAACCGCCTCTTCCCTGAGAAAAAAAGTTTCATGGCTTGGAACTGTAAAACTATGGATAGTTTGCTGGATTGGAAATCTTATCGGTTCACTTATCTGCGTGCTAGCCTTTAAGCTGACCAATATACCTACTGGAGATACAGGTGCATATTTTGCAACAATAGCCACCGGTAAGGTGGAGCTAGCACCGGTGGAGCTTATAATTCGCGCTATACTTTGTAACATCCTCGTTTGTCTTGCTGTTTGGTGCGGTACTAAGCTTACAACCGAATCAGGAAAGCTTATTATGATTTTCTGGTGCATATTTGTATTTATGGTATGCGGTTTTGAGCATAGCGTAGCTAATATGAGTATAGAAGGCGTTGCCCTTTTTAACGGAGACATAAACCTTAGCAGCTATGCCTACAGCGTTGGTCTTGCTTCCATCGGAAATATCATAGGAGGTGCTATATTTGTGGCACTGCCGTATCATATTATTTCAAAGGAAAAAGAATAGTGTTTACCAATCTGTATTTATAAAAAAACGCAGTCGCTTTATTTCGACTGCGTTTTTTATTCTTACCATGTTATTTCGTTGCGTCAATTATAAGATCTACACATTTGTCAACGCCCAGCTTTCCGCTGTCTACCATCAGATGATAGTTGTCAACATTTCCCCATTTTCTTTCACAGTAGAAAGAGTAATGCTTTGCCCTTGCCTTATCGCTTCGCTTTATAACATTTGCAACCTTTTTTTCTTCAATTCCGTATTCTTCTATGGCTCTCTTCTTTCTGCTTTCATAGTCAGCATGAACAAATACATTTAATACATCATCTCTTTCTCTTAAAATGTAATCTGCACATCTTCCTACTATTACACAGGCTTCCTTTTCTGCCAATTCCTTTATAATGCGGCTCTGAGCTATAAATACATCTTCTCCTATTACCTGAACATTTTCTATAATAGGGCTTACAGAATAGTATCCTAAAGTTGAAATATTAAATGCCTGAGCTGTTGTCATCTTTTCGGAAGCTTCCTCAACATAGCCGGCTGCCATTCCGCTTTCTTGAGCTATCATATCGATAAGCACCTTGTCGTAAAATGGAACTCCCAGCCTCTTAGCGACCATTTCGCCTATTTCCCTACCGCCGCTTCCGTATTCTCTACTTATAGTAATTATTCTTGTATCTGCCATTATTCTTCAACCCCCAGATTCTTAAAAGTTTTATTGTATATGTATTTAAGTACTATTATGTAGTATGCAACACCGATTATTTCAGCCAAAGGGAATGCAAACCATACCATTCTCAGGCCCAAAAGCTTACCGAATATGAACGCCAGCGGCAGGATTCCCACAAACTGTCTTATCATAGAACCCCACATACTCATCATACCATGACCTGTTGCCTGGAAAAGACCTGCAGCAACTATACCAAAGCCTGCAGGGATAAAGCACCAGCTTATACTTCTGAGAGCATCTATACCTATGGTGTACATGTTATCCGAAGAATTGAACATGCTCAATAGCAGTCCTGGGAAGAACTGGAACAGCAGCAGTCCTAAGGCCATTATCGACATAGCCGCAATAATCGCCAGTTTAAAGCACTTCATCATTCTTTCTCTGTTTTTAGCTCCGTAGTTATATCCCATAATAGGAAGGGCTCCCTGGTTTACACCTATGGCAGGCATAAATACAAAGGATTGCAACTTACCGTAAACGCCGAGCACCGCAACAGCTGTTCCGGAGAATGAAGCAAGTATAGCATTCATACCAAAGAGCATTACAGAGCCTAGTGCCTGCATAACTATGGACGGTGCACCTACAGCGTATATATCCTTAATCGTTCTAAGCTTAAAGTCTTTACTAAATACCCTTACATTGACTGCATGGTCCTTTTTTATAAGGATAAATATTCCCAATCCACAGCCTATTGCCTGAGCAATTACAGTAGCAGCCGCAGCACCGGACACACCCATTTCAGGAAGTCCGAACCATCCGAAAATCAGAATTGGGTCAAGTATAATATTTGTTACAGCACCTACAATCAAAGTAATCATTGGCACTATCATATTACCTGTAGCCTGGAATATCTTTTCACATATCATCGCAGTCATTGTGAACACACTGAATATAGTAATAATCTGCATATAGTCCACACCGTACTGAATTACTGTCTGATCTGTTGAAAATATCTTCATAAAGGCTTCAGAAAAGAACAGCCCAAATATAGCAAATACAAGCCAGTTTAAAACGCCAAGCTTTATACCGCATGAAGCCGCATCATCTGCATCCTGAAATCTTTTAGCTCCCAGCCTTCTGGAAATCAGCGAGTTAAGTCCGACACCTGTACCTACACCCATCGCCACAAGCAGTGCCTGTATTGGAAATACGATAGAAACGGCCGTCAGAGCCTTTTCACCTATCTGTGCAACGAATATACTGTCAACAATGTTGTAAAGTGAATTTATCAGCATCGACAGTATTGCCGGTCCTGACATTGTAGCCAAAAGTTTACCTATGGGCATGGTACCCATTTTGTTTTCTCTTGCTTCCATATATCCACTCCTCTCATATTTTACTTATATCAACTATTTGAGAAATATTATTTAATTACTTCCTTCATTTCACCTGTAGTACTGTCCATTATATATCCGTAGACAGTCACATCATCAGGAATCAGAGGATGCTCTTTTATAACATTAACAGTAGAAATTACTGATTCTGTTTCATCATCAAAACCTCTGAGCCATCCGTCAATATCAATGCCGCAGTTCTTTATCATATTGAGAGTATCCTCAGAAATTCCTCTCTTAATCATTTCCGCTTCGATTTCTGCAGGATTTAAACCTCTCATTCCGCAGTCCGTATGACCTATGACAAGAATATGAGTTACACCCAGTTCATAAACGGCAACCATAAGACTTCTCATTACAGAACCGAAAGGATGAGAAATAACTCCTCCGGCATTTTTAATCATCTTGGCATCGCCGTTTTTAAGGTCTAAAGCAGCCGGTAAAAGAGCTGTCAGTCTTGTATCCATACAGGAAATAATAGCTACTTTTTTATCCGGATACTTTGTAGTCATAAATTCTTTATATTTGCCATCTTCAACAAATGTCTTGTTAAATTTGAGCATCTGATCAATAAAGTCCTTCATTTTATCAGTTCCTTTCACGGTATTTTGCGCTA
>OGWU01000441.1_pt1 | contig 28150 bp, 19 predicted proteins | sample 1576071 | NCBI WGS metagenome assembly OGWU01 (sample SAMEA3541582, study PRJEB24748) | human gut metagenome | biome: human gut; feature: human-associated habitat; material: faeces | place: China | collected 2012
ATTTCTTGCTCAAGTGATCAGGCAATGCTCAAAGATATATCAGAAGCCGTTGCCAGCGACCTAAAAAAAGTTGGATTTGAAGTGAAAACATCAAGTTCCGAAACAATGAATCACTATAAAAACATCTCTGTAGGCAAGTATCAACTGGCTATCGGAATAACATACAACATACCAATGGATCCATATAAACTGGTTTCATCATTTTCAAAAAATCCGGTAATGGATAATATGACATCAAAAGCATTAACCAGTATGAAAAACTCTGATGAGCTAATCAGAAGCTTAAATACTATGACCGATAAAAAAGAAATTCAGAATGTGTATAATACAATTATAAATGGATTACATGACGATGCAGCATTAGTCCCTATATCAAGAACGGTTGGTATGACCGTCTATAATGCGGATAAAATCACAGACTACAAGTTCCACTACCAGCCTGACTATTTAGATGTTTCCAACATCAGAACAAAGTAAATTGAATACTTGCTTAACACTTGCTATAAATCATTCTTTTGTAGCAAGCACAGTAAGTGTCCGTACACTTACGGAAAAATTGATGAAGCAGCCTTCGGGATCTGCTTCTTTTTTTATCAATTTTTGGCTTGTTAGGGAGAACCCTAAGACCCCGAAAATCATACAAAGGAGGAAATACCTATGGCAAATAGAATACGAAATGAACGACTTGAAATTAAACTAACTAAGGAAGAAAAGGCTCTTTTTGAGGAGAAAAGAAAACTTGCGAAGTGCAGAAATATGAGCCTTTTTATCCGCAAATGCGTTTTAGAAAAGGAGATTTATCAGGTAGATTTAGAGCCTTTTCGAGATTTGCAAGGCTTACTTTCCAATGCTACAAATAATATCAATCAAATTGCAAAGAGAGTAAATCAGACAGGTATCATCTATAAAGATGACATAAGCGATATGAAGAAAGAGATTGAACAATTTTCTAAAGAGTTGTGGCAAATTCACTCTCTGCTTCTGAAAAGAACTGCTGAAACGGAAGGGGAATGACAATGGCGATTACAAAAATACATCCGATAAAATCAACCCTTCATCTCGCCATCTCATATATTGTTAATGGAGATAAAACGGACGAACAGCTTTTGGTCAGCACGCATAAATGCCACGAATCTTCTGCTCATACTCAGTTTTTACGAACAAGAGAGGAGGCGGGAACAAAGGGAACTGTCATTGCAAGACATCTCATTCAATCTTTTTTACCGGGAGAAGCCACGCCTGAAATGGCACATCGAATCGGTCTTGAGCTATGTAAAAAAATCCTAAAAGATGAATATGAGTTTGTCTTATCGACGCACATAGATAAAGGGCATATCCATAATCATATCATCTTTAATAATGTAAATATGGTTACCGGTAAATGCTATCAGTCGAACAAGAAAAGCTATCATAAGATCCGTTACCAGAGTGATAAGCTCTGCAAGGAAAATAACCTTTCCGTCATCGATGAACACTACGAAAGTTTTAAGAAAAAGTATAAAGTAAACGGTAAGTCTTGGTATGAAAATGAGCAGGCAAAGAAAGGTACTTCTTGGAAAAGTAGGCTTCAATTTGACATTGACCGCATAATAAAGCAATCACAGGATTGGGATGAATTTCTAAAGAAAATGGCTGAGCTTGGCTATGAAATCAAACATGGCAAACACATCGCTTTTAAGCCGAAAGATAAAACGAAATTTACAAGATCGAAGACAATTGGCGAAGATTATACGGAAGAACGGTTAAAAGAACGCATAGTAGAAAGAGAAACGATTAAGACTCCTCCTGTTAAAAAACGCATTGGAAATATCATTGATATGAAGACCAATGCCAAGGTCAAAGAGAGCAAAGGTTATGAATACTGGGCAACGAAACATAATCTGAATACGATGGCGGAATCCGTTATTTTCATCAGAGAACATGGGATTAAATCCGTTCAGCAGCTTGACGAATACATTCAAAAAACCGCTGATGAAAGACAACATTTGCAAGATAAAATCAAGGCGATTGATAAGGAAATGGAACAGTTATCCACTACGATGGAGCAAGTCCATACCGTTAAAAAATATCGAGGATACTACAAAGAATATCGTTCTAATCCATCTGATAAGGCATTCTTTGAAGAATACAAAACTCAGATTACCCTCTATGAAAATGCTCTTTCCGAGCTTAAAAAGTCTTATTCCAAACTTCCAAATTCAAAAGATATTTTAGAAAGACTTGATAATCTGCAAGAAAAAAAGAATACCCTGATGAAAGAGTATTCTTCCTCAAAATCCACAATGGACGAACTTTACAAGATACGCAAAAACTATGGAATTTACATGGGTAAGGAGATGGAGAGATAGTGTTCTCTCCTCTTTTTATTGTTCCCAAAACTTATCTTCTTCCTCTTGTTTTTCTGCAAAAGTCCAAACTTCCTGTATCTTGCCATTCTCTATTCTGAATAGGTCAATCCCCGGATCATTTAGTTTTTCTTCTCCTCTTTCCGCTAAAGAAACAACACTGGCAGCCACAAAACAGTCATTGCTTGCAGCCCAATTTGTTATCACCCTAAATGTTCCGTTACTTCTTTTTGAAAATTCTCCCAAACGCTCTCCTAATGCCTGTTTCCCAACTATCACACCGGAAAGTGAACTTTCTCCTCCCATATGCCATACAATATTATCCGACATCGTTTCAAAAACCGCTCCAAAATCTCCTTTTGATAATGCTTCCGTGTAAGCATGAAATATTTCCATAACTTCATTTTTCATAGCTGATCTCCTTTCATTTTTTGAGAAATGATTTTCTCTTGTCATTATTATACTTTTTAAGTCTTGACTTTAGAAGTACGAACATTTATAATACATAGTATCTAATACGATACTATAGGTTTTCTAAGGAGATTACAATGTCAAATGTTTATGATAAGTGTCCCTATGTTACGACTCAAAAAGTTTTACAAGGAAAATGGGCAATTGTAGTTTTATATCATCTAAGTACAGGCACGAAAAGATTTAGTGAACTTGAACGGTTAATTCCTGATGTTACTCGAACTGTTTTAACAAGACAGCTTCGTCAATTGGAACAAGACAAACTAATCATTAGAAAAGTTTTTCCGGAAGTTCCTCCCCATGTTGAATATTCTTTGAGTACATTAGGCACTAAATTTCAAAGAGTGTTAGATGAGATAGAAATCTTTGGGTTGGATTATATTGCCGAGCTTAATAAAACACATCGAACTTAATTGTGCTAAAATCCATAAAAAAAGAGCCGGTGCAGCCCTAAGACCACACCGACCATCATCTTATCTTTCTGTTTCTTTTGGCTTTTCTTTACTCTCTTTAGGCTTTTGCTTATCTTCCGCCTGATATTCTTTGATAGCACCAAGTATGGATTTTTTACCGTTTTCTTGACCTTTTTCAGAATTGAGCAAGGTATTTAACTTAGCATTCATTTTTTCAATATCTGCTCTAATCTGTCCTGATTGCTCCCAAGAATCAGCATAAAATAAGTCTTTTTCTCTTTCTTCTATCTCGCTTTTCAGTTTAGCAATCTCTTGACTCTTATCCTGTCCTTTCATCTGTTCTTTCGCCTTTAAGAGCTTTGAGGATAATATCCTTACATTGCTATGCTCCTTGCCGTTATCATCAATAGAGGTTCTAAGCTGTCCGAATAACTTTACAAAATCTCCCTGTTTAAAGTCCTTTGGAATATCACTCTTTTCTCCGTAGGCGGAGCAATTATGATACACCTTATTTCCCTCATCATCTTTGGAAACTACGGAGAAATTTGCCACCTTAAAGGCTTCTCCGTTCTTATTTTCTCTTTCGATTACATCTACATTGCCTACAACATTTCCGACAATATTTACAAGGTCATCTTTCTCCTGCTGAACATAGGGTAGGTCTTTTATCTGCCCCTGTTCTCTTAAATCTTCAATCATATAGTCGAAATCTTCATGAAGCAGATTGATGGTATCATTTGCCATATAAGCATCATATAGCTTATCTAATGCACTCTCATCGTTAATGCCTTTTTCCATACTGATAACCGCCTTCACAAAATCTTTGTGGTTATCCTTTGCCATATCTTCAATCCTATCCCTTATTGTTTTGTAATCCATGTTTTTATATCTCCTTTCATGGTAAAAGGGAGCTGTTCGCTCCCTTATCTTGCATATTCCTGTTCTTTTGTAGTTTGTTTTTCTTCCGTTTTGCTTTCACTTTGATAAGCTCTTATCTGTCCTAAAATAGACGGTTTATCTTCCGTTCTTTGAGCAGTTTCTTCTTTTGTATGAAGATTATCTTCCACATCATAGGTTGATTCAAAGTAATCGCTATCCCTAAAGTCATTGTCATATCTGTCGATGATACCGTCATTGTCGAGGTCTTTTGCAAGCGGATCATAGAAGTTTCCTTCATCATCAATATCAAGTCCCGTTGCTGCTCTTAAATCTTCGGAATCCACATAGACCAAATCTTCAAAAGAGGATAGCTCAATCTCATTTTTCATATTCCTTAGAGCTTCATTTTCTCCCTTGTTTTCATAATCAAAGCTCTCGGTTTTTACCACCGTATCATCAATGTACTGAGTCCATGTGTAATCCTCTAAATTCAGTTCGTACTGAATCCCATGTCTTTCATCAGGAGTATCGGTGTAGGCAATACCTATATGCTTTAAATCAGGATACAGCGTATTGAATTCGTCATAGCTATGATTTTCTTCATACTCTTTGTTACAGAAGTCAATAATGGCTCTTTTCACATCTTCCACTAATGGATTTGGATTTTCCTTTTCATCCACCTCTCCCATATCAAGGAGCTTATTTAACTCTGCCAACCTTAATATCTTAGTTTTCAGCTCATCCGCCTTTTCAAAAGGCTTTTTTAATTCCTCTTTGGCATTTTCAAGCTGCTCTTTGGTACTGATGAGTTTTTCTTCAAGTCTATTTAACCTTTCAGGCATTTTCTCAAGAGCATTATCAAGCCTTGTTATATTACCATCCGCACTTGTACCAAGCTCTCCTGAATGCTTTGCAGCACCGTTTAAGCTGAAGTTATGTTCATTGGTAAAGAAGTTGTAGCTTACCTCTAAATCCATATTTCGATACTGACCGATGACTTTGCTTTCATTGAGTTTTACTTTAGAAATGGCTTCAAGGAGCTTTTCTCCTGCTATCTTTTTATCTGAGATTTTCTCACCATTTATCGTGATGGAAGTAAACTTTTCCTCACCTACCGCTTTAGGTTCTACACTTGCTATATCATTCTTAACAGCTTCAATCAGCTTTTCCGTCCTTGCAATTTCTTCCGGATAGTTTTTAGCAACCTTGTCCTCTAATCTATAACGATTGGACTTGAAGTTTGCTTCCAGCATTTTAAGTTTCGTAACCTCATTGTCCAAGTCCATCTTTTCCTTAATCTTCGGATCACCTGTGGCAAGAGCTTTTATCTCTGCATAGTTTAAACTGCTTTCGTCCACATCTTCTGCCACACGAACAGGTGTTTTACTGGTCATAATCTGAGAAATGAACTTCTGCTTATTTTCGATCGTCTGCCACAAATATGCATCAAAGGTATTCTCCGTAACATAACGATAGATATTCACTTCTTTGTTTTCATTGCCCTGTCTTACGATTCTCCCTGCACGCTGCTCTAAATCCGCAGGACGCCAAGGCACATCGAGGTCATGCAAAGCAATTAGTTTATTTTGCACATTCGTTCCGGCTCCCATCTTCTGAGTAGAGCCGAGTAATATCCTCACATCTCCTTTTCTTACCTTTGCAAAGAGTTCATCTTTTTGTTTATCTGAATTAGCTTCATGGATAAAGGCTATTTCTTGTTTCGGGATTCCCATTGCCACAAGTTTATCCCTAATATCATCGTAAATGTTAAATTCTCCATCGCCTTTCGGTGTAGACATATCGGAAAATAGTAGCTGTGTTGATTTTTCTTCTTTTGTCTTATCCCAAATACTAAAGACATTTTTCACACAAACATTGACTTTGCTGTCGGGATTATCAGAAAGTAGGGGATTGATCAGCCTTTGGTCAAGAGCAAGTTTCTTACCGTCATTGGTGATTTTCAGCATATTATCTTCATCAGGCTCAACCACTCTATTTCTAACCTTATCCGCTCTTTCAGATAATCCTTTTAGGATTTCTTTTTGTTCCTCACTTGGCAAAGTTTTAATCACTTCATAGTGTGCTTCAGGTGTTGGAAGATTCAGCATATCTGCGGTCTGAATATCTGCCACTTCCTTAAACATAGACATAAGCTCAGGCAGATTGTAGAACTTGGAAAATCTTGTCTTCACTCTGTATCCTGTTCCTTCAGGAGCAAGTTCAAAGGCGGATTGCGTTTCTCCGAAGGTGCTTGCCCAAGCGTCAAAATGTTCCAAATGATTCTTCTTTAGGTTTTCATACTGAAGATAACGCTGCATGGTATAAAGCTCGGTCATAGAGTTACTTACAGGCGTTCCTGTGGCAAATACTATTCCTTTCCCGTTTGTCATCTCGTCCATATAGCGACACTTCATAAACATATCGGAGGACTTAAAGGCTTCGCTTTGTCCGATCCCTGCAACATTACGCATTTTTGTATGAAGATACAAATTCTTAAATCCGTGTGCTTCGTCCACAAAAAGCTTATCTACACCAAGTTCCTCGAAGGTTATGACATCGTCTTTCTTAAAATCATCGTTTAGTTTTTCAAGCCTTGCTTCCAGTTTTTTCTTGGTCTTTTCAAGTTGCTTAACCGTAAAATTTTGGTTTCTGTCGTGCTTATATTCCTCAATATAGTTTAAGATTTCATCAATCTGATCCTGAATATGCTTCTCTTGGTATTCTTTTGACATCGGGATTTTTTCAAATTGCGTATGACCGATTACAACCGCATCATATTCGCCGGTAGCAATCTTACCGATAAACCTCTTTCTGTTTCTTGGCTCAAAGTCTTTTTTATCAGCCACCATAATGTTAGCTGACGGATAAAGCTGCATAAATTCTCTGCCTATCTGTCCTGTTAAGTGATTCGGCACAACAAATAAAGACTTAGAACACATTCCAAGCCTTTTAGATTCCATTGCGGAAGCGACCATCTCAAAGGTCTTTCCACTTCCTACCACATGAGCAAGTAAGGTATTCCCTCCGTAAAGGCTTCTTGCAATGGCGTTTCTTTGATGAGGTCTAAGCTCTATTTCCGTATTCATTCCCTCAAAAGAGAGGTTACTTCCGTCATATTCACGATTCCTGATAGAGTTAAAACGCTCATTATACAGTTTTACAAGCCTGTTTCTTCTTTCCTGATCGTTAAATATCCAGTTCTTAAATTCTTCTTTTAAAAGCTCTTGTTTCTGTCCTGCAAGGAGAGTTTCTTTTTTATTTAGTACAGAACTTTTTGAGCCGTCCGGATTTTCAATCTGGTCAAAGACCTTTGTTTCTTTAAGGTTTAAGGCATCTTCAATCAGCTTATATCCGTTTACCCTTGATGTTCCGTAGGTCATTTCTGCAAGATCGTTACCCTTATCTCTGCTCTTTCCTTCAATATTCCATTCACTTGTAAGATTTGAAAATTTAACCTTAATATCCCATTTGGCATAACCCGGAGTTTTAAGTGTTTCAAAGATAAACTTTTCTATATCTTTTATCGGTATCCAAGTTGCACCAAGACGAACACTAATCTCACTTGCTTCCAGTTCTTTCGGTAATACTTTGGTAAGTTCCGCCTTTTGGTATTCCAAACGGTTCATCTCATAGCTTATCAGCTCTTTTTCTTTGCCATCTTCCGCATAGCCAAGATGAGGCAGTTCCCGTTCCGTCTGTCTTAACTTTGCAAGGTAACTGTCTACGATGGCAATTTTCTCTCTGATATTCCCTGATAGGTATTCGTCCTTTGTAACATAGCCATACTTATAGGAATTGCTGCCGTTTGCACAGGCGAAAGGTAAATCCCCATCTTCGGGGTTAAAAGATAACGGTCTGTAAAAGTTTTGCTCCTCTCTGATATTTAGATAGATTTCTCCTCGAAGCTCCTCAATCAAAGTAGGTCGCTCTTTTCCTGTCAAGCTTTCCATATACTCAAAGTCCACATAACCTTTTTCAGACATAGATAAGACAAGGGCTTCAAGGGAAGTATCTACATGTTCGATTGTCTTTGCCTTTGTGATTGTTCTTTTTGAGAAAATATCGCCTTTTTCCTTAAAGTTTTCTTCTTCATCAAGGATTTCAATGGACGATACCAAAGGGAAGTTACTATCCTCTTTTAAGGCTCTGGTATTGGAAAGGTTATTGACATATCCATGCTTTTTAGAAAAGCTGTCATAGACTTCATTGAGCTTTTCTTGAGCTTTCCTTACTTCATCATCAGAAAAATCTTCTTTTTGCTTATAGATAACATCTTTAAGGGCAGCATTCAGCTCAAGATAATCCTTAATCTTTTCCTTGTTTTTCTCCGTTACTTCTTTCTTTACAAAAAGGGAATTTTCTCTGTAATACACTTCGTCATCAATGATAGTATATGCAAAATTTTTGACATCATCTGTGGCAGGGATAGATGTGATTTCATCATCAAGCAGCTCTATTTCTTCATAATTAGCATCTTTAGAAATTTCTTCGCTTGCTTTTGTAAGAAGTTCCTTTATGTCTGTATTTTCTTTTGGCAAACAAGCAAGGGTATTTCCAAATCTTCCTGACACTTCTTCCATAGAGCCAAGCACCATCTCAGGATGTTCCACAAAGTATTTGTTATATACAAGTCCCTTCTCATCTTCTGCAAGATGTATCCAGTCCTCGTCCCTTTCTCTTATACTGTCCCTTTTCTTTAAGAAGATAATATCTGATGTTACTTCTGTTCCGGCAACACCCTTAAAAGTATCGTTCGGAAGTCTGATTGCTCCTAAAAACTCCGCTCTTGCTGCAAGGTATCGTCTAACACTTTCGTCCTTTTTATCCATCGTACCTGAAGATGTGATAAAGGCGATAACACCGCCATTTCTTACCTTATCAATGGATTTTGCAAAGAAATAATCGTGGATCAGAAAGTTATTTTTGTTGTACTCTCTGTCATTGAGCCTGTATTCTCCGAACGGCACGTTTCCAATCACCGCATCAAAGAAGTTATTGGAAAAGGAAGTTTCCTCAAATCCTTTAATCTGTATATCACTTTCCGGATAAAGAAGTTTTCCAATGCGACCGCTTATACTGTCAATCTCCACGCCATAAAACTTTGACTCACTCATTTCATCAGGAAGATTGCCGATAAAGTTTCCGATGCCCATTGACGGTTCTAAGATATTACCACTCTTAAAGTCCATTCCTGAGAGGGTAGAGTAGATACTGTCAATCACTGTTTTCGGTGTGTAAAAGCTCGTTAAAGTAGATTCTCTTGCAGCTTCGTATTCTGCCTGCGATAGATTTTCTTTTAAGAAACTTCTTGCTTCTTTCCATTGACCACCTCTTTCTTCATCAAAGACTTCAGATAATCCGCCCCAGCCCACATATTTTGCCAAGACTTCCTGAGCGGTGCTGTCAAGCTCTCGTTCTCTCTTTTCAACTCTATTTAGCATTGAGATGGCTTCCAAGTTATTATTTAACCTTTCACTTGGCGTTAATTTTTCAGGGAGGATTTCTTCGGTAATCTTAAAGTTATGAGCTTCTATTTTAGGTTTTTCTGCCTTTTCATCAATGTCTTGAATTGTATCTTTAGCTTTCGTGTATGTCAGATTTTCAAATATTCTCTCAAGATCGCTCTCCAAACGATAGGGAATCACATCGGAGCCGGTTATCATACCGCCAAGATATTCGGTATTGTCCATAACCGTTACGGTCTTTAGGTTGTTTCCCATATTATCAAAGCGGGTAATCGTGTAGTCCTTATCCTTGTATTTCACTTCATCACCAACCAAAAAGCTCGGTCTTTCAAGGCTTATCTTTTTTAGCAGTTCCTCATTATCCATAAATGGTACGATTGCAATTTGCCTATTTCCATCTCTTGACGGATAAAGCCATACCTCCGGCTTTCCGTTTACTTTATTTTTTTCAATATCCCTTGCAATATATGCTTCATGATCAAAATATACGGTATCACCTTGTTTCACTGCAAATTGTTCTGCAAGGCTTTCTTCTTTTTCATTCAGCTCTACTTCCTCTTTTTGCTGAATGTAGTCAAATAGGGTAGATTGAACAGGACTTTTTTCATCAAGTAAATTATCTTTGTTATCTGTATCCTCTGTACTAACCCCTGATAACCTGCTCCTGTCGTCTATAATACCCTCGGCTTCTTCTAATGAAATTCCCATTTCATCGCTAAGATAAAAGATGTCCTGTTCCTTTTGATTATCTTTTAATGATAGTTGTCCGTTAAATACTCGGTCTATTTCTTCCTCGCTCATCTGTTTTACAAGCTCGGTATCTTTGATTTCTCGAAAAGTCTTTGGAAAATCTTCCAACACAAGTCTTTGAGCATTAAGTTCTTTCAATTCATTCAGATTGAAATATCCCCATTCCGGCTCAATCCCAAGTACCAGTCCAAAGGCATCACCGCTTTCTCTATCGTACTCCGTCATATACCAAGTCCAGTTAGAACGGAAAGGAATAATATATGCTGCATGAACTTCCTTATCCGCCAACTCCACATCTTCTTGTGCATAAAGCTCCGGTACTCTTTTCATCATTTCCTCAGTCATCAGGTTTTCGGGATTATCTTTCGAGTAATATCTTGGTTTCTGATCTTCCGCTTTCTTTTCCTCTACCGTCTTTTCTTCAAGATAAAGATTTTTAGAAAGCAGTTCATCAATATGCTTTGCCACACTTGACCAAGTAAGAAACACATCATTACAATCATTCTTTTCCAGTTTTATTCCTTTGGCCTCGTGCCATTCTCCACTGCCTGTCAAGCCTGATACCGCATGGCTTCTTCCTCCTGTTCCGTATTCATCTTTTAAGAAGTCGGCTTTTTCCTGTAAAGTGTGGTTTTCTTTGAAAAACTTTGTAATTCGCTCTTTTCCTCTATCGATTCCGCTTCCTCTTGAAAGGGTAGCAAGGACTTCATCTTCTGTAATAAAGGATTTTATTTTTGGAAGTTCAGTAAGATTGGTACTGTATGCCTTTCTTGGCAGTGCAAGCTCCTGTAACTTCTGATAAAGGCTGTCCACCTTATGATAATGAAACCTTAGTACATCTCTATTTTCTTTGTATCCTACTAAAAATCTATCATATTCTTTGATGATATCCCCAAGGTGTTCAGGATTTTTCAGTGCCTCGGATAATCGTTTTGTTTCATCCGGAAAGCCACCTCCCTTTTCGAGAAATTCAAAAAAGCCCTGTTCTCTTCCTTTCTCACTCAAATCGTGAATAAGATACCATAGGGACTCTGAAATTCTGTCCCTTTCATAATCCAAGGCTTCCTGTAGTTCCACATTTGTGGCAAATTCTCCGCTGTTAAGAAGTTCATTGATTCTGTTTGCAGCATCACTCCAACTTAAAACCTGCGTATGATCTTCTCTTGCCGATGTTCCGGAAGCAAAATGAATCCCCTTATCCGAATACCAAGCCGATATTTCCTTTCCTTCAAGGTCAAAACCGTTTCCGCCCTGAAAAGTATTTTTAAGGTATTCTCCCAATTCTTCATTGCTTTTTCCTTTAGAAAACTCGGTAATAACCGGAAGTCTACCACCATCATGATTTCCTCCGTTGATCAGGAACACATCTTTTTCCTTTTGACTAAGAGGAATGGTCAGGATCAGTTGTCCATAAGAATTTTCAGGCAAAGAAAAAGAAGCCTTGTCAGCTTCTCTTATCTCTACTTCAGTATTTTCTTTTAGATTTCTACGATTTCCTTGATGGTCATTTCCTTCAAGGCTGAAATCATCGCCCCATACTGCGGATCGCTCTCGCTCTCTATCTTCCAAGCTTTCATCAGTTTCGGCTTCTCTGTCCTCATAAATGCTATCGCCTGTTTTTGAATATCCATCAAGTGTTCTGTCAGCTTCTTCTCCTTGTATAGATCCACTAACATCTCGAAGTGGCTCTGCTCCTCGCTCTGTGAAAGATAATCCAGCCTCATCACTGCGTAGGTCGGATTCGGATATTCCTTGATGAATTCCGTCTGTTCCTCCAAGCTGCTTAGTGTATTCTCCCTGATTTTGACTGCTATCTCCTCCGTACTCTCCATTTCTGAAAACTCGCTCGGTTTCACTAATTCTTTCCTGATCATCTCGTCGAAGTACATGGTTTTCTCCTTCCTCAATTTCTTCTCTAATCTTATTATATCCTGCTTCTTTATTTCTTAAAACTTCTTTTTGCTTCTCAAGCTCTTTGCTCTTTTGAATGGTTGTATCTATGATACTTCCGCTAATATCCGATACGGTTTCACCAAGACTCATAAGGGATATGCTGTCCAGTCTTTTGAAATTTTCTCTTAACAGTTCATAATCTACCGGATAATCCACCTTAAACCTTGAAGCTACCGCATAACTGATGGAGCCCCTGACGAATTTAACAAAGGATATTCTGTCCTCATCGGCGATTCTAAGCTCATTCATCAGGTTGTCTATCTTTTCATCACCGTAAATTCTGCTTAAAGAAAAGATATTTTCAAGGTTACTTTCGCTTTCTTCATAGCCTTCACTTGCTATCATTTCCTTTAAGACCTCTTGATGGGCTTCTTTATCAAATTTCCAGAGATTGACTTCATTGACATCTCTGTTTCTTGAAACGGTTTGACTTACATCAAAGATGTAGTCCACTCTTTTGTATGTGCCGTAGTCCTCTAAAATCGGAATCCCTTTCTGTCCTCGTACAACGGTTCGATGAAAGCGTTCACGCCAATAGTCAAACTTGGCACAAGCCACTGCTTCCGGATTTTTATCATAGATACTTAATTGACTTCTAAAATCATATCGTTGATTGTTTCCGACAACCTTTAGGAGCTTTAAATATTCCGCTTCACTTTGCAAAATATCCTGTTTTACAAGCTCCAAAATGTTATGAAAATCATTGATTCGCATTTTTACCTCCTTCTTTTTTCCAAACAAAAAAGGCGGTTAGATCTTACTCTAATCACCTTTTAATGTCATCATCTTCTGTTTTGTTTTACTTCAACTTTTTTACTGTTTCGCCTTCAGATAATATCTTCATTTGTTCAATAGCAATTGAATTTAATTTTTCCAACCTTTCCGATTGTTTCATTCCCTCATTTATAAATACTGCATTTAAGTTTTCAAGATTGGAAAGGCAAACCAACTGCGATATGTCCGCATAATCTCTAATATTACCTTTTAAATCCGGATTATTTTCTCGCCACTCTTTTGCTGTCATTCCAAACAAAGCCACATTCAATATATCAGCTTCACTTGCATAAATAAAGTTGATTTTTTCCTTTGGCAGTTTTTCCGGTACAAGATTATTCTTTATGGCATCCGTATGAATTCGATAATTGATTTTTGCCAAATTTCTTTTAATATCCCAACCGAGCTTCTTTTGTTCTTCTTCCTTTAAGCGTTCAAATTCTTTGATTAAATATAGCTTAAAATAGGGTGATACCCAAGAAGCAAACTCAAAGGCAATGTCTTTGTGGGCATAAGTTCCGCCATATCTTCCGGCTCTTGCGACAATACCAATAGAACCTGTTTTTTCTACCCATTGCTTTACAGACAAAATAAAGCGATTAAAGCCTGCTTCATTTTTAATTCCCTCGAATTCGGGGGAATTAAAATCAGGATTATACATTTCCTCCCAGATACCTAAAAATTCTATCGTATTTTTATTTCTAAGCCATTTCTCTATTAAAGCCGAGCCATTTTCAATATTTCTGACCATATCGGTTAAAGAAATATAATCTTTATCATTTATGGCAATAATGCTGATTTCCGAACCCTCAACATTTATCTTGGACACAAAACCACCTCTCAATCATTAAATAAATTGTAATAATTATATCATTTTTAGAACCTTTTTTCTACTGCAACCTTTACCATCTACAAACCTTACCATCTGCTTTTATTTTATCCATCTAAGCTCTGTAATGCCTGTATAGCCTACCTTCCATACAAACCATGCAAAAGCGATGGCACTGCTTTTATATTTCTCAAATTCAGCATTTTTAGCACAATTAAGCCTTTTGGAAAATACATATACTCTTTCAGGCGGATATTTTTTAAACATCTCATATCTTTTTTGTCCTTCCAAAAATGCCAAACGAAAAAGCATCGCTATTTTTGTTCCTGATTTAGATATTTCAAGAGCATGTTTTATAAACTTGTCGGCACAAAAATAGGGCGGATTGGTTACTATGTCTAAGGTATTTTCTTTAACTGTGAAAAAATCTACTTCTCTTTCTTCTCCATAACCTCTGTAACAAATATCTGTCGCTTTCACTTCATATCCATACTCTTTAAGCACCTTACCAATATGTCCTTGTCCGCACGCAGGCTCATAGACTGTTGTTCTGAATTTTTCTCTATTTAATAGTTCTTCTATGGCTCTTTTATCGGTTGCATAAAAATCTAAAATCTCTCTATTTTCATCAAGTTTCATTAAAGTATCAAACATAGGCTAAACCTCTTTATACTTAGTTATAGTATTTTTTATTTCCGCCTCTATACCCTCTAAAAACTCTTTTTTGGAAGATTTGCCCTGTGCTATATCAGACAATTCCATTTCCCACTGTGCCGTCATTTCTGCTGATTTGAAGTTATCTGCGACAATCTCAATCAGGCTTTTTCCTTTCGGTGTTGCAATCAGATTCTTCTTATCTCGTTCAATAAATTCTTTGTAAATCAGATTTTCAATAATGCCTGCTCTTGTTGCCGGTGTTCCAAGTCCTTCTCTTTCCACTTCAACACCTTTTTCCAATGCATCATTACCTGCAAGCTCCATCGCCTTTAAAAGAGTATCTTCGGTAAAGTGTTTCGGAGGTTGGGTAAATTTCTCTTTAATCTCTTTATTTTCAATGGTAATAACATCTCCAATGCTTACATCAGGAAGCTCCAAGTCCTCATTCTTCTTGGACTTGTATTCTTTAAGGTATTTTGTAAAGCCCTCCTCTTTAATTACCTTGCCGGTACTTGTAAATTCAAAACTGTCAAATTCAGCTACAATTTTTGTAGTATTTTGGGTGAGTGGATAGCCTACACTTGCATGAAACTTATTAGAAATCAGTCGATATACTTTTGCTTCACTTTCAGGAAGTTTGGATATATCTTCACTGAGCGATGATACGGTCGGAATAATCGCATGGTGATCCGTAACTTTTTTAGAGTTGAATACTACCTTGATACGCTCTGTATCAAAGTCATTTTTCCCTAAAATGTTGTTGACTGTGCTTGTAATCATATCTTCGGTTAAATATCTGCTGTCTGTTCTTGGATAGGTAATCAGCTTCTTCTCATAAAGGCTCTGGGCATAATCAAGGGTTTGCTTTGCTGAGTATCCAAAAAATTTATTGCACTCTCTTTGAAGTGTTGTCAAATCAAATGGCAAGTCAGGTTTTGTAACTTTTTCTTTCTGTATCACATCTGCAATTTCTATTCTGTTTTCGAGTAAGTTTTTAAGCTGTTCCGCCACTTCCAAGCTGTCAATTCGTTCTGTCGAGAGAGTAAAGCCGTCAAGTTCAAGTTCTACTGTATAGTATTTTTCTTTCTTAAAGTTTGCTATCTCGTCATCTCTTTTTACAATCATGGAAAGGGTAGGTGTCTGAACTCTCCCGACACTGTAATTTTGCTTATACAGGCAAGAATAAAGCCTGCTGATATTCATCCCGACAAGCCAATCTGCAATTGCTCTTGCCTGTGCCGATTCAAAGAGGTTGTCATAGTCTTTTCCGTCTTTTAGCTTATCAAAGCCGTCTTTAATTGCAGAATCTTCCATGGAGGAAATCCAAAGCCTTTTCATCTTCTTTTTGCAGTTTGCTTGAAGATATACAAGTCTGAAGATTGCTTCTCCCTCCCGTCCTGCATCACAGGCATTGATAACTGTATCAATCTCCTTATCATTAATCAGCTTTTTCAGGGTGTTAAACTGCTTTTTTGTCGCCTTTGCCACATCATACTGATATTCACTTGGAATAATCGGCAAGTCGTCAATATTCCATTTTGCATACTTTTCATCATAAGAATCGGGATTTGCCATTTGTATTAAATGTCCCACACACCAGCTTACCCTGTATCCGTTTCCCTCATAGTATCCGTCTTTTTTATTCTTTGCTCCAATCACTTTGGCTATGGATAGGGCAACACTCGGTTTTTCTGCTATCACAAGTTCCATATCGTTTTTCCTCCTTGTTTTCAGTAAAATAGGGCGAAAGTTGTGATTCTTCCGCCCTGTGTTATGTTCTGAATATTATATGTTTTTCGTGAAGAATTATTCTTCTAATTCATCTTCACTGTCATCTGTTTCATCTTCCGTCCCCTGATTTTCAACTTCTTCATTTTCCATTTCTTCATTGACTTCCGCTTCCGAGAAAAAATCATCATCTTCCTCTAAGGCTTCCAGTTCCTTATCTTCTTTCTTCTTTGCTATCTTAAAATAATATCCTGCTCCCAATGCACCCAAAGTTACAAGAGCAAGCAGGATATATGTTCCAGTGCTGCTTTTTTCTTCCTTTTTTTCAGGCTTTACTTCTTCCGTTTTCTCTTGTTTTACAGGTTCTTCCTTGACTACTTCTTTCGGTTTTTCCTTTGCTTCAACCATATTGAGCAGATCATCTTCGGAAACTTCGGTAAGGAGCATTACATTTTCTCCCTGTTCATCATGATTGATAATGAGATGAAAGGTCTTTCCGTTCTTGGTCTGAAAGGTAATAAACTGTCTGGCATCAGCGGAATATTTATCGGTTTCCTTATTCTCCTTATCGCTGTTATGATGAATCGGATAATCTTGGTTTGCATTATCCTTGTTTTCCGTAACGGAAGCCCTTGCTTTTGAGGGAGCGGAAGCCACTCCCTTATTTGTATTTGCCTTTTCACCGTTTGAAGCCGCATTATTTTGTTTTAAGTTCTCAGGTTCTTTCGCATTTAACTTATTGGGATAGCGGACTTCTTTTTCTTCTTCCTTTTTAATAACTGTAATTTCCGGTTTTTTAGGTTCTTCTTTTAGTGTTTCCTGTGCTGCTTCTTTTTCATCAACCTGTGCATAGGCTACCGATGGGTAAGCTGCCATAATGACCATAACTGCAAGAAGCAAAGCTGTCATTAACCTTGTAAATACCTTATTTTTCATAACTGTTCTCATTTGTTTTCTCCTTTTTCATTTCCGTTTGTTCTTTTTTAGCCTTTGCCATTAAGTCGGAAATTGTGATATTGTTTTTTCTGCAAATGGCAATAATCTCCTCATTTTCAAGTTCTTCTTCACGAATCAATAAAGGCTCCAATTCTTCATCAATCAGAGCCTTTTTATCCTTTAACTTCTTTATCCTGTTTTTTACTGCTGTAAGTTCTTTTTTCACATTTTACCGTCCTTTCATCGTTTAACGAACTCTACCGAATCCATAGAAATGTTCTCTCCAGTAAGGTGTATTGATACTGACAAAGCGAATCGGATCTCCTGCGTGTATCATCATACCGTTTCCTGCGTAAATGCCGACATGAGATATTGGACTTCCACTGTTATAGGTGTTTTTGAAAAAGATTATATCTCCCGCCTTTGCTTCCGATGGAGATACAGGATTGCAGTAAGTTTTGTAAATTCCCCAAGCGGTCGTTCGTGGCATATTTTTTACTCCCGAATGTGTAAAGCTCCAACACACAAAGGACGAACAGTCGAAGTTATTCGGCCCGTTCGCCCCAAAAACATATCTCTTTCCGATATGCTTTTCCGCTTCGTTAAACAGTGCCTTTACCGTTGCATCGTCAAAGGCAATTCCCGGATTTGAAAAGTCGGGATTCTCTACAATCTCCGATAAATTTCCGTTTCCGCTTCCAAAGACAGTTTCCATATTTCCTTTAGATGCAAGCAGTGCTTCATAGTGAAGAACATTATCGGGATACTCTGCAAAGATTTCTCTTACAACACTGTCCATTTCTCTTTTCTTCAGTGTTACTATGAGCTTCTTATACTCATAAGCTTCTTCATGGCTTTCGGTATGCTCATTGCCATCTTCATCGGTATATGTTTCCGTAACTGTCCTGTATCTGATTTCAATTTCTTCCCGATAAGATAAATCATACATCTTTGTAAAAAGGTCATTGATGATGCTTTGAACTTCCTTTGAATCCTTAATTTCTCCACATCTTGAAGTTATATAGGATAAAAGTTCATGGGTGTTATGTCCGATTTCTCCCTCTTTATTTACAATATACTCATCATAGCCGGGATAATTTCCCTCTACGGAATCTATCTCGTCCTGTAGTCCTTCCTCCAATCCCGAAAACTGCTGATTGATTTCATTTAGCACAGTTTGGTTGGAAAGATAGGTTGTGGTTAATACTCCGCTTGTAGAGTTCATCATTCCAGTCATAGATGTGCCTGCAAAGTTGGTAAAGAAAGTCAGTAAAATAATAAGACCTATGACAATCATCATAAGTCCCTTTGCTTTTCGTACAATCATTTCCTTTGAACTCTTTAAGGTGTTAATAACTCCTTCCTTAATCCTGTCCCTAAGCCTTGATTTATTCTGCTTTCTTATAGTATCTTTCATTTGCTTACGCTTTTGAAATCTCTTAAAGGTATCAGCTTTCTTGTACTCATCCGTTTTCTTTAATTCCTCTTTGGCTTCCCGAAACTCCAGCTTTGATTTACGCTTTCGTATCTTGTAATCTTTTTTGCTTAGGTTATAGCTTTTTTTAGCCTTTTTCTTATCGGCATAATTTTTTATCCCATGAAGTAATTTTGAATTTGCATCTGCAATCTTTTCTCCTGTTTCCACACCCTGATTTTCATCGCTGCCATGGGAAAGATAATCCCTTACCGTTTCACTTCCTTTTGCAAGTCCTGATAGAGCAGACACCTTTGCTACCTTATTTTTCAGTGCCTTTTTTTGCTCTTTGGAAAGCCTGTTCGTTTTTTCTTTGTCATAGACAGTTTCTTTACCGATATTTTTGCTTTCAGCCTTATCTTTAGCATTTTCTTCTTTTGAAGTATTATCCTTACTTCTTGTATAGAGCTTATCTGAATAGTTTTTCTTCTTATACTTTTTCTTTTGAGTCTTATGCTTTTTTGAGAATTTTTCTGTCATATCCTCTTTTATATGAAGATTATCTTCCACATCATAAGTTGACTCAAAATAGTCGCTGTCCCTAAAGTCATTGTCATATCTGTCGATGATACCGTCATTATCAAGGTCTTTGCCTAAAGGATCGTAGATTCGTCCGTCTTTCACATCGATATTATAGTCTGACTTTATTTCGGCATTTCCTTTGTTGTCATTTCCTTGACTGTTATTTATCTTAACAGATTTTCTATGCCTTGCATTTTTCTTGGAACTTCCCTGAGTAAGCTCATTCTTAGAAACTCTCTTGCTTATCTTTTCGTGTATCTTATCCTGAAATCTATCTTTGTCATGAATAATCTTCCCTCTATAATCATCCCCATGCTTTAGCTTACTACTTTCGTCAATATCAAAACTATCTTTTCCTAAAAGTTTTGCTTCTTCCTTTATTTTTTGTCTTTCGGCAAAGTCTTTTTTCAGTTTTTTATTCATAAGCCTACCTCACTTCTTCAGGTTTCGTTGTCATCTTCTTATATAAAATGGTGTCTTTTGGGAACTTGTCGATAAATGGAACTATGGTATTTCCAAAGAACAGCAGTCCCTCGCCCTCATTGGAGTTGGTAACATATTTAAGCTGAGGTTTTGAGATTTTAAGCTTTCTTGCAAGTATTTCTCTATCGCCGGATGCCTGATTAAGCATTAGGACAAAATCCGTGTTATCAAAGATATTTTCTATCTCCTTACTCATCAGTAGGTCTTTGACATTCTGCGTAATGCCGGTCGGAATTCCTCCCCATTTTCTGAAACGCTTCCATATTTCTACGGAGTAGGAGGCGGTCTGTTCTTCTTTTAGAAGCAAGTGAAATTCGTCGATGTAATACCTTGTTGCCTTATTTCCTCTATTTTGAGATACCTTATTCCAAACCTGATCCTGAATCACAAGCATTCCGATTTTTTTAAGCTGACTGCCCAGTTCCTTGATGTCAAAACAAAGGAGCTGTTTATTTAAGTCCACATTGGACTGATGGTTAAAGACATTAAGAGAGCCTGTTACATAAATCTCCATCTCCGTTGCCAGCTTCTTTCCAACCTTTTCTTCCTGATTTTTTAACATATCGTATAGGTCTTGTAAGATAGGCATATTTTCAGAAATCGGATTTCCAAAGTACTTTTCATAAATCTTAGGTAAGCACCTGTCTATAACCGACTTTTCCTCTGCCGTCAGTCCGCTTCCTCCAACGACAAGTTCAAGCATACTCATGATGAAGTTTGCCTTGTCTTTTAACGGTGCATCTCCATCGCCGTAGTTCATATTGATGTCAAGAGGATTCAGATAGTCCTTTGACTTACTGCTAACCTTAATGACCTCTCCATTAAACTGACGCACAAGGTTGCCATATTCGCCTTCCGGATCGCAGATAATGACATCATCGTCCGTTACCAAAATGGCATTTGCCATCTCCCTTTTAGCACTAAAGGACTTACCGCTTCCGGGTGTTCCTAAGATTAACCCATTGGGATTCTTTAATTTCTTTCGATCCGCCATAATCAGGTTATGACTTAGTGCATTTAGCCCGTAGTATAAGCTATTACTTGAATTGATGAAAAGCTCCTCTGTGGTAAACGGTATAAAGACTGCTGTTGATGAGGAAGTTAAGCCTCTGTTAATCTCCAGTTTATTCACGCCAAGAGGAAGTACGCTTATAAGTCCTTGCTCCTGTGCATGATCAAGTCTTTTTATCTTGCAATTATGCTTATTGGCAATGGAGCTGATTTGTGCAATGGTGTTTTCCAGTTTCTGTACTGTCCTTGCAAAGTTCATAAAGCCAATGGTTACGACAAACATTCTCTCATCTCTTGTCTGCAAGTCTTTGAGTAGGCTTTTCACATCTTCACCATAGGTGATTAGGTCTGAGGGTAAAATGTATAGTGATAGGTAATCCTTTGATGTTATCTCCAGATTTTCCCCCACTCCACACCGTACGTGCGAGTTTCCCCGCATACGGCGTTCCAACAAAATTTAGTTTTTACTTACTACTATTTCTAAATTCTCTGCTAATAGTCTTAAAGAATTAACCTTTTTAAGTGCTTTTTCATCTAATTTTAAAATGTGCAAATATTTTTCAATCGTATCTTTATCTGTGGCATGGATAAGTTTGTGTACTTCCGTTCTTAGCCATACTAGATTTTTGTATTCATCCATTCCACCTAAATATTTAGGCTTTTTATGATGACACTCCATATTAAATATGTTTAAGGCTTCTCCTGTAACAGCACACTTGCCATTTTGCCCAGCCATTAGTGAAATACGATTATCGTTATACTCCACTGATTTATCATATTCTTTCATTTCTAAAAGATATTCTACAAGGTATCTTCCTGTTGATAAATTTTTGTGTATTAAGGCTCTACCTGTTGGAGTATATTTATTTACCTCTCTCGTAAACATTCTAGGAGTAACAAACCTACAACCATATATTGGAAAGATATGAATACCTGCCACTATTTTAGGTTTTTGGTTATATCTACCATAGAATCTTTCATAAGTTTTTGATTTTGGCACTTTCCCAGACAATAACTTTTTAGCTTTTTTATTTCGTTTTGCCTTTTTTGTTTTTTCTCTAAGTCTATGTTTTAGGCTCTTGCTGACAACAAAATTTATTTCTCTAAAATCAATACTGCACCCAGTAGCTATATTGTAATAATTGTGCATTCCAAGTATCATTGAATTAAGCTGATTTACTTGATGAGGTGAAGTATCTTTTTGTATTTCTTTAATCTGTTCTTTGAGTTTAATTTTCATTGCCTTTTTCGCTTTATCCGATACATTACTTCGTGATACATACTTTTTACCTTTTTTGGATACATAAAGTGAAAATCCTAGAAATTCTGTTTTTCCTTTGCGAACGTTGGTTATCTTTGATTTCTCTGGACTAATTTTTAATTCTAGCCTTTCAAATAACCAGTCTTTTACAGCAACAAATATTTTCTGAGCTGTTTTGTAATCTCTGCATAAAATTTTAAAGTCATCTGCATATCTAACAAAGAAAAACTCTTTTAATTTTGATTTTTTTAAGGCATCATATTTATGACTTGCAGTATATTTGTGTCTTGTCTGTATTGTTTCCCATTGGTCACTAAGCCACCAGTCTAATTCATTCAATACTATATTTGAGAGTAATGGACTGATTATTCCGCCTTGTGGTGTACCTTTTTCAGGGATTCCTATCCCCTCAATCTTTGACTTTAATATTTTGCCAATGATAGAAATCAAACTTTTATCCCTGATTCCCATAGTCCAGATTTGTTTAATTAATTTGCCATGATTTACATTGTCAAAGAATCCCTTGATGTCAACATCTACAACATAATGTAATTTGCTAACATTCATAAGAGATTGTACTCTTGCAATTGCATGACTTGCTGACCTATTAGGTCTAAATCCATAACTATGAGCATGAAACTTAGCTTCACATATTGGTTCTAATATTTGAATAATGCATTGTTGCACAATTCTATCATCCATACATGGTATACCAAGCGGTCTTGTTTTGTCTGGTTGCCCAGTTTTAGGAATTTCAACTCTTAAAACACTTTTGGGGTGGTAGTTTTTAAACTTATCTTGAAAATATTTTACAAATTGTTCTTCTGACCACTCTTTGTAGTATTTTATCGTTCTACCATCTGTACCTTTTGTCATTGAGCCTTTATTATTCTTAATGTTACGAAAGGCTAAAAGTATGTTATTTTCACTTGTTATCAACTGCATTAACTTATTGAATGTTTTACCTTGTATTGATTCTTGGTAAAGTTTATCCATTAAGTCTTGCATATCATAGTATTTGGCATTGCGTAATTTTTGCCTTTTAGGTTTTCTCTCTAAGTTCGTATTCACAGTCAAGTCAACCTCCTCCTTTGGATTTGGTTTCTATTAGTCATACAAGAACCTTGAAAGATTTAAAAATAATATTAAAACTAAATCCTGTCTTGGGGCTGTTGCTCCTTTTTCCATTACAGAAAATATCAACGCTCGTGCCCCTGATTTCACTGTGATTAAGATAGATTATCTCGATAACGGAAAGTTATTTAAACTTGCTGGTATTTGCTACTAGCTTTCGATTTTTTTCTATCACTACATCATCGGATTGCTAATCCTTAGCATTTGTATTCACAGCTTCCCACGTTCCAATATTCTTATCTGTACATATATCCTTAGGTGCTTACTATGAGCCTGTATGCTTGATTGTGCCTGTAACACAATAGGGTATTTCATAACATGGATTTTTACTTTACCCCACATACCCCACGACCGTGGTTTATGCATTTCTACATAAGCTACGTATAGACCCTTACATTCGCAAGTTTGTCAAACTTATTTCTAAATTATTCTCACCATAGATATTTTATAGACCCCCGGCATATGGGATACACCATCCACCTCTGGACAGCTTTCGTAGTGTTTTTACACTTTACGGTATCTTTCTGCCGACTTCACCTAGCTTCATACTATGCTTTAGCCAATTTCATAAAATGAAATTACATAGCATGTAGGAGTATTAGGGGAGCGTTTCAGGGCGTTACTCCTTCATTCCACTCTTAGAATATCAGTTCTATATACAAATTAAGTTTTGTATATGCCTTGTTTCCTACAATATTTGTAGTTGTCAAGGAACGTGTCGCACCCATATCATAACCCGCTCTTACCGCCTTTTTATTTTCCTCAATTCGCATTTTGTCGATGTCGGTGTTTTTTCTCTTTACCATCTTAATGGCTTCCGACTGCTCGATTGCCTTAATATGAAAGGAAATATTGATGTTATCATCAATATCCAAAAACTCGGCAAGCATACGGTCTGAAAGCTCACTGGCAAGGATTTGAAAATGGCTTGTCGCTCCGATAAACTTCCCGAACTTAAAGTATCTACTCGGTGTAAAGTTAAATTCATTAGGAGTAATGTAGCTTTTGGTGCTTTCTTTTTTCTTCAGGTCTTTGTAGGAAAACTCAAAGGTCTTGCCCGGATTTAATACATCGTGAAGGATTTTCAGTCTTTCTTCTCCATTTAGGCTTTCTGCACGCACGCCCATACTTTTTAGGGACGATAAGATGTCAATCTCCAGTCTTTCCAGTTTTGAGATTGCCTGCTCCATATTGTCCGCTTCGACGGTAAAAGTAATATACTTTGATTTTCTAAGCCCGTTATTTCCCTTTACAATCTGATTTTTTAGCATCTCTCGAAACTCAAGGCGTATCTCGTCAAAGCCGTCTTTTTTATCCGGTATCTGAATTGCCGACTGCATTTCTTCGTTTCTGCCAAGCTGATTGATATACGAAAGCTCAATCTTGACACTCGGATCAAAGGAATTTAAGAAGTTGGCAAACTGATTAAAAATAAGGTCTCGATCTTCCTCTAAGGCAAGCTGATAGTTAATATCCTCAAAGGCTATGCTTTTACTGAAGTGTTTTTCATCACTCTGGCATATCCCGCTTTTCAACATTCTAAGATAGGGAAGGGTATCTTCTACAGTATGGCGTTTCGGCTCTTTCTTAAAGATAAGGTTTAAAAATCCGCCTTTCTCTTTTTTCATCTCTGTTTTATCTTGCTTTAAGTCCTGTTTTCTTGCTTTTAACGCCTTTTTGTTTTGCGTGAGCTTTAGCTGCTGAATTTTTCTTTTGCTGTTCAAGGTAAACCTCCTTTCTCACACGCTTCATTGGTTGGTAAAACTTGTGTAAATAGATATACTTAAAATACTTTTCAAAGGGCAGTCCGTCTTTTTCAAACAGTGTAATGAAAAAAATGGGAAGTGTGGACACGATGAGAAATAGAATTGCTATATCATTTGCTACAAACTTTCTCATAAATAAATAGACCGGTATTCCTACCAGTCCTGCGAAAGTAAAGCCGATTAGCTGCCTTTTGGTTAAGTTAAAAGCGACCTTCGTTTTTACTTTCTTTAAGTCTTTCGGGATTGGTACATACGCCATGATTTACCTCCCATCTTCTTTTTCCTTTGACAGCTCCTCCATGTGTTCATATACGGAGCCGATTTCTTCCTGAATACTGGCAAGCTGTTCCTCTGTGCTTTGATTGATTCTTCCCTGCATCAGACAAAAATCATTATGACAATGTCCGATTCTTGTGATTCTTTCGCTCAATTCTTTCATTTTCTTATGTTTTTTTATGCTATCCATCACAAAGGCAATGCCTGTTACAAGAAGGGCTGCTTTCCATATTTTTTTTCTTTTTTTCATACTATCTTCCTTTCTTTTAGTGAGCATTGAGAACACTTTTTGCCAGTGTTCCGCTTTTTAACATCATCAGTCCCAACAAAATCGCATACCCCAGTATCGTAAAGGTACTGGTATGAATGTCTGTAATCTGTATTGTCTTAACTAATACTGCGTAAATTCCAAGGCAAACCATTAAAAAGAGTCCTTGCAGTCCGAGGGCAAACAGTCCTTTGATATAGTTCGTTCCGATCTGTCCCCATTCTTTATTTCCCATTGTCGCAAAAGGTATGGCTGAAACCGATGAGTAAACATAGATTTCAAACACCGACAGGCGGCACACTCTGGTCGCAAGGTACAACGAGCTGTTCAATTCCACCAGACCCCGCGAATACGACGGCAGCCACATCACCTTTGCGGGCATGAACCCGGAGATCCGGCTGCGGGAGCACCAGCTCAACGCGGTCGCCCATGTGCTCTACGGCGGCAACACCCTCCTTGCCCACGAGGTGGGCGCGGGCAAGACCTTCGAGATGGTAGCCGCTGCCATGGAATCCAAACGGCTTGGGCTGTGCCACAAATCCCTCTTTGTCGTTCCCAACCACCTGACCGAGCAGTGGTCGGGCGAGTTCCTGCGGCTGTACCCCTCCGCCAACATCCTCGTGGCTACGAAAAAGGACTTCGAGCCGAAGAACCGCAAGAAGTTCTGCGCCCGTATCGCCACCGGCGAATACGACGCCGTTATCATCGGCCACTCGCAGTTTGAGAAGATACCCGTCTCCATGGAGCGGCAGCAGCGGCTTTTGGGGGAGCAGATCTTTGAGGTGGAGGAAGGTCTGCGGGAGCTGAAAAGCCAGCGGGCGGAGCGGTTCACCATTAAATCTCTGGAGCGCACCAAGCGCGGGCTTGAAGCCAAGCTCAAAAAGCTCCAGGACAGCTCCCGAAAGGACGACGTTGTGACCTTTGAGCAGCTGGGCGTAGACCGCCTGTATGTGGACGAGGCGCACAACTATAAGAACCTGTTCCTCTACACAAAAATGCGCAACGTGGCGGGGCTGTCCGCCACCGACGCCCAGAAGTCCTCGGATATGCTGCTCAAGTGCCGGTATATCGACGAGATCACCGACAGCCGGGGCGTGGTATTCGCCACGGGCACGCCCGTCTCAAATTCCATGACCGAATTGTATACCATGATGCGCTATCTCCAGCACGACGCCATTCGCGGCAAGGGACTTGCCCACTTCGACTGCTGGGCTTCCACCTTCGGGGATCCGGCTCAAATATCAATTTCGACACTCCAATATCAATAAAATGCTATTTTCAAACTCATTTTAACCTGTTATTATAGTCGTGTCAAGTAAATCAGCCCCACACACGGGGCACAAACACCATATTTGGAGGGTTTTGTCATGGCTTCTATCAGCTGCCGTCACGTCAAAAAGGTTTACCCCGGCAACGTCGTTGCCGTTCCCGATTTCAGCCTGGAAATCGCCGATAAGGAGTTCATCGTCTTCGTCGGTCCTTCCGGCTGCGGCAAGTCCACCACCCTGCGTATGATCGCCGGCCTGGAAGAAATTTCCGGCGGTGAGATGTACATCGGCGACCGCCTGATCAACGACGTTCCGCCGAAAGATCGTGACATCGCGATGGTGTTCCAGAACTACGCTCTGTATCCGCACATGACCGTGTACAAGAACATGGCGTTCGGCCTGGAACTGCGCAAGATGCCCAAGGACGAGATCGACAAGCGCGTCCGTGAGGCTGCCAAGATCCTCGAGATCGAGCACCTGCTCGACCGTAAGCCGAAGGCTCTGTCCGGTGGTCAGCGCCAGCGTGTTGCCCTGGGCCGCGCCATGGTTCGTAACCCGGCGGTCTTCCTGCTCGACGAGCCCCTGTCCAACCTGGACGCCAAGCTCCGTACCAGCATGCGTACCGAGATCATCAAGCTGCACAAGAAGCTGGCTACCACCTTCATCTACGTTACCCATGACCAGACCGAGGCCATGACCATGGGCGACCGCATCGTCGTCATGAAGGACGGCCTGATCCAGCAGGTCGATACCCCGCAGAACCTGTACGATTACCCCTGCAACGTCTTCGTCGCAGGCTTCATCGGCAGCCCGCAGATGAACTTCCTGGATGGCACCCTGAACAAGAGCGGCAACCAGTACACCATCGATCTGGCCGGCACCATCATTCCGCTGCCCACCGAGAAGACCGCCGACGGCAAGCTGGACGCTTACGTTGGCAAGACCCTCAAGGTCGGTATCCGTCCTGAGGACATCAAGGACGATGAGGAATTCCTGGCCAAGCATCCCAACAGCCACCTCGACGCCGAAGTCGAAGTTTCCGAGCTGATGGGTGCCGAGATCTATCTGTACCTGACCTACAAGGGCCAGAACATGATGGCTCGTGTTGCGCCGACCTCCAAGTCCCGCCGTGGCGACAAGATCGTTGTTGCGATGGACACCAACAAGATTCATCTGTTCGATCCCGAGAGCGAGAAGACGCTGCTCAACTGATTTCAAGCGCTTTACATGGCGGCTCCGCTGCGGCGGAGCCGCTTTTTTACACCAATACGCCGGACAAGGAGGGGACCCTTCCCATGCACATTACAGACCTGCTGCAGCCCTGCTGCGTCTCTTTGCGCCGCCAGGTGGACTCCATGCGGGCGGCCGAGCATCTGCTGGTTGGCTTGCTGGCAAAAGGCGGGCATCTGACGGACGCCGCGGCGTTTGAATCCGATGTGTTTGCGCGGGAGGACCTGGGCGGTATCTGTGTGGGCGGCGGCCTGGCC
>OGWU01000445.1_pt1 | contig 28060 bp, 30 predicted proteins | sample 1576071 | NCBI WGS metagenome assembly OGWU01 (sample SAMEA3541582, study PRJEB24748) | human gut metagenome | biome: human gut; feature: human-associated habitat; material: faeces | place: China | collected 2012
AAGAAGCCTCCCGGCTGTATGAGCAGACCATCGTGATGATTACGCACAGCCAGAGTATCGCTCAGACCGCTGACCGTATCCTGCGGGTATCGGATGGCGTGGTGACTGATTTTGGGAGGTGCCGGGAATGAAAAGCTATCTAAGTTTGGTGCCTATTTCCGCAAAGGTACACAAACGCCAGAGCCGCATGACATGGATATGTATTGTTCTGGCAGTATTTTTGGTAACTTCCATCATTTCGATGGCGGAGATGTGGACCCAATCAGAATTGACAGCAATGCGCAGAAATCATGGAGATTGGCACATTGCCCTGCAAAATCTACCGGAAAATGAAATAGAGGAAATCATAAGCAGTTCCGATGTTGCCTACTCCTCCTGGTATAGTGAGATAAACGAAAATGCGGACCAGGGCTATTATGTAGGTGGTAAAAATGTGGTTATCTATGGCGTCGAGGAAACATACCTTACGGACATGATGAATTACCTGCCCGAAGGTTCTTATCCACAGACGGAAAGCGAAGTCGCTTTAAGCGCAGAGGCAAAAGAACTTTTTGGCATCAATATTGGCGATCAGGTTGTCATAAATACACCTGCTGGAGATTTTGCATATACCGTTTCTGGATTTTATGAAGATGATATGGAGTTTAATAATATAATCCAGGGATGTTGTGCGTATATAAACCGAACGGCCTTTGATGAAATCAGCAGCAAAAATGAGGCCGATACAATTTCGCAGTTTTATATCCGTTTTCAAAAAGAAAGCGGATTAAAGAAGCTAATTGCCGATCTGAAAGAGCAGTATCATCTTACGGATGAAAATATTCATGAGAATACAGGAGTTCTGGGCCTTTTGGGGGCCAGTAGCAGCGAAACCTTTAATGGGCTGTATCCACTCGCAGCAGCTTGTATGGTCATCATACTGGCGGCAGGAGTGTTAATGATCTCAGGCTGCATGAACAGCAATGTGGCTCAGCGGACAAGTTTTTTTGGTATGCTGCGTTGTATAGGCGCAAGCAAACAGCAGATTGTAAATTATGTTAGGCTTGAGGCGTTAAACTGGTGTAAGTCAGCAATCCCGATTGGGTGTGCGCTCGGTACTACGATTTGTTGGATATGTTGCGCGATTCTACGGTTCTTTGTAAAAGGAGAATGGGCGGATATGCCGCTCTTTGCAGTTAGTCCAGCGGGTATCCTCTGCGGAGCAGTGGTTGGTATAATTACCGTTTTGATCGCTGCTCATTCCCCTGCAAAACAGGCGGCAAAGGTTTCTCCGGCAGCGGCAGTAACCGGAAATACGGATGAAGCCAAAAAGATTGTCCATGCAGCCAACACAAAACTTTTCAAGGTGGAAACCTCTCTTGGAATCAACCATGCAACAAGAAGGAAGAAAAACCTATTCCTGATGACAGGCTCCTTTGCCCTTACAATCATATTGTTCTTGACATTTTCCGCCTGCCTTGATGTGGTAAATAAGCTGCTTCCATCGGCAGTGAGCGAATTTACACCAGATATTACGATTGCAAGTGAGAATGACACAAATTCCATAGACAGGGACCTTTTGAATGCCATTGAACAGGTGGAAGGTGTGGACTGGGCTTTTGGCTTTGGTTTATATGCAGCATATCCCGTGGAAGTAAACGGCAACGATACTACCATTGATTTGTTCTCCCATGACGAGCAGCTGCTCGATAAGTTCAAAAACTCGGTAGTAAGTGGCGATATAGAGAAGGTGTATGGAGACGAAAACTATGCGATGGCGGTATATAATCAAAGCAATCGCCTGAGTGTGGGAGATAAAATCAAAATCGGAGATCAAGAGGTTGAGATCGCTTGCGTCACATCTGAAGGGATCGGAAGTGTCAGCGATGCGCCAACCGTGGTATGTTCTGAAGAAACATTTGCCCGCCTGACAGGAGACAACGGATTTGTCACATTAGGGGTGGTATTGCAAAAAGATGCGCCCGAAGCAGCCGTAAGGGAAATCTATGATCTGTCAGAGGGAAATCTTGTATCAGATAATCGGGAATCAAACAGCGAAACCAGCGGCTCTTACTGGGTATTCCGAATTGCCGCATACGGTTTTCTGGCTATTATTTCCTTAATAACCGTGTTGAATATTATGAACAGCATTTCTATGAGCGTATCTGCAAGAATCAAGCAATACGGGGTAATGCGTGCTGTTGGAATGGGTAATCAACAGGTTACAAAGATGATAACAGCGGAAGCGACCACATACGCTGGTTGTGGAACAGTTACTGGAATTGCATTTGGTCTGTTATTCCACTATTTGATTTATGTCAAAATCATCATCACGCATTTTGGCGGTGGCTGGAATATCCCATTTAGCACTATTGGGATTATAATCTTGCTGGTTATGTTTTCATGTATCGTTGCAGTCCATGGTCCTGCCAAACGTATGCAGAGCATGGCAATCACCGAAACCATCAACGAGCTGTAATGGCTCAATATAGATTCGTCTCAAAATAATATTTCATCAATCTGCCGGGCGACGGCAAAAGAAAAAAAGCCGTCGTACAGCAGCCCTTTTGACACGCCCATACAGTCAGCGGCGGCTTTGAGAAATCAAGGCCGCCCTTTTTTGGTGGCTGACAAAGGAGATGCTACCATGAAAAAGAAAATCATCATTCACATTGAAGATCTCACAGTGCCCCAGGAAGTTTTGCTCCAGGAACTTCTTCAGAGTTTTTGTGTGGAGCAGATCGAGGTGCTTGAAGATACCACCTCTACCCTGCTGGTCGGTGACCTGCAGATTGATGCGCGGCGGCGCCAGGTATGGCAGGCCGGCAGACTGATAGAATTGACTCCAATGGAATTTGATATTCTTCTCCTACTGGCTCAGCGCCCAGGGCAAGTATTTTCCGCTCGGCAGATTTACGAGTCCGTAACCTCAGATTTTGCAGAAGGCAGTTGGTCAGGAATTGGCAATATGGTTTATAAGCTGCGCTGTAAAATCGGAACCGAGGCCATCAGGACCGTAAGAAACTGTGGCTATAGCCTAGTTACAAATCAACCAAACAAAAAATAAGAAACGCCGGAAGCGGCGGCCTGTTGGCCCTGCGTCTGGTGTTTTCCTTTAAGCTCACGGGAAAGGCCCTGGGATCTGTTTTGATCTCAGGGCCTTTCTCATAAGCTCAAATCTTGAACAGCTTAATTGCTCGCATCAATGTAATGCACAGTTCTTGATAGAGATCTTCGTCCAGTCTGCCATTGATGATAGCATATCTGATCAGCATTGGTCGATACATGGTCAAAATACTGGTGGTCGCTTCGTGGTCACCAGTTTTGGCACGACGAAGCATTTCTTCAAATGTCACGGCTGTTCACCTCCTTAATGATCCGACGCACCTTTTTGATAGCACGGTAATACACGGCAGCCGCTCCCTTGTAGGAGAGCCCCTGTTTTGCTCCAAGCAAATCAAACGAATGTTCATCAAGAACGCGGCCCAACAATATGTATCGTTCCCGTTCATCCAGTTGCTTTAAGGCATACAATAGGGCGCTGTCCTCAATAGTCTCCCAGAAAGGCATTTGCTCCATCACTTCTTGTTCAAGAGTTTTGCCTATGGCATAAATTTCTTCTGTCAAAACTTCTTGCGTGCTATCTTTGTAAAGTGACATCAGATAATCTCGCTGAGTACGCTTTACCGCCTGGATCAAATATCCAGTAAATCTGATTTGCAGTTCATCCCCTATTTGTCCATTTCCTCGCTGTCTCATGACTTGTCCTCCGTAAAAATCAAGAATTTCAAGAAACTCTCGATTCCGGGAGGAGAGCGGCAATGGACTGATAAACATAAAAAGCGATCGTTTCTCTGGTTGGGAAGCCAGCAAACGACCGCATAATACACATAAAGAAGCCTTCCACTTCCTTGTTCTTCGGCAGGCGGAGGCTTTTCCTTTGTAGAACGATTTTCGCGTGTTCTGCCTGGGCGAAGATTGCGGAAAGTCGATTCTTTTAAGTAAGCAGTGTGTCGATGTGTAAACAGATGGATGGCATTCTTTATGTGCATGATCCATTTCTTTGTCATGCACTTGCACCTTATTCCATCTGAACCCACATCCAGCACACGACCTGTAAATAGTTACAGGCCTGCTGTCGTAAGGGGTTCAGTCATTCATTTTTTGTAGAATCATGTCGAACAAAAATTAAAAGGGCGGCCTCATTCAGTAATGAATAAGGCCGCCCCTTGCATCTTAAAATGTGTCCATTTTGTTCTTTGTATCATAGCGAACCATCCTTTTCTTTGCTGTTTACTCTATAAGAGAGTTCTTTTATATTCCATGTTTCCATGTTCTGCTTTAATATCAGCGTAACATATATTTTTCACCCTTATTTCACCGAACTCGACTATAATTTAGCCAAAAGAAAATTTATAGCAACAGCAAAGCAGCAGTGCTCTCGGCAACTGCTGCTTTGCTATGATACCTTTCCCGTTATTCAATCCGCAGACGCTCCACAATACTCTGCTTCTCCAGGTTTTTGAAGCAGATAAAGGGAATCAGTACTGCGAAAACAAGTAGAATGGGGGTGCAGATTGCCAGAGGAAGCAACGTAAAGTGGAAAGTAGTAAAGCCGCCGGCTACCATAGCCCGAATTACCACACCAACCGCAAAGGCGCTGACCAACCAAGAAACTACCAATGTAATGGCTGCGTAATCCAGCCCTTCATACACCAGCATTTTGCAGAGTTGCTTTTTGGTCATACCCACACTCTGAATCATGGCAAATTCCCGCTTTCGAGATACAATGGCAGTAACCATGGAATTGACGAAGTTCAATACACCCACCAAAGCGATGATCGTGCTGATGGCGTTACCCATAACAGCAGCGGAGCGTGTCTCGCTCTCATACTGCGCCGCCATGGTCTGCCGGGAAGTTACCGGCAGACTGGAGTCTACCGTGGCGGTATAGTCATCCAGCCAGGTCTGAACCGCCTCGATGTGGTCATCATCCACATTCAAAAACAGCTTTCGCAATGTGTTTTCCGACCAGTACTGACGGAAGGCGTCAGCGGGCAAAATGAAATGCTGCTCCATAGAAGCCGGAGCTCCCGATTCCGCCGCGCCGTCATCGATGGACATCACCGGATCGACAACCGCCATCACGGTGTAATCCTTGCCTTCCAACGTGACCGTACTGCCCACAGATGGCACAGGTAAAACAGGATACTCCTCCCCTGCCCCGATTGCCGGACCAATCGCAAGAACATATTCACCGCTGGCAAAGGCATCCGGATCGAAACTGCCCTGCATGATATGCTGTGTCCGCGTGATAGTATCCAGCGGGATGCCGTCCAGGCCAAAGATAACTGCGTTCATCTGTTGGGTATCCACCGCCTGATGGAAAGCGTCCACACCAGTTGGATCGTAGCTGGCCCAGTCGTTCAGCATTTCTTCTGTATAGAACCCTTTCAGGTTTTCTGTCATCTGGTCATCAAACTGCCAAACAAACTGGTGGGAATATTGATGGCCTGTTGCTTCTACACCATCCATAGATTCCAGTTCCTGCACCAGCTCAGCTCCCAATGTCGTACCTTGAGGATCATAGCCGTTGATATAGTCCTCGCTTGTGACATCAGCCAGTTCAAAATCAGCGATCGACAGTTCGGCCAGATATTTCTCCATGTCGAAGGCAGCGTTTTTGGCGTAGAAGCAGCTGAGCAATACCAGCCCCAGGGTCAGAGAGCAAATCACAGTAATGGTGCGCTTTTTATTCCGCCCCAGATTGGCCCAGGCCATACCCGCAAGGGACGCACCATTGTGACTGCGCTTCGCTTTTTTTCTATTGGAGATTGATGTATCACTCATGCGCAATGCCTCGATGGGCGACACCTTACCCGCCAGACGCGCGGGACGCAAACAGGAAATCACGACGGTGAGCCACGCAAAAGCTGCTGAACCAACGAAGATTAGCGGATTTGCCGATACGCTTCCTCCATCCTTTATAATGCCAGTGAAGGCAGGAACCAGTACCAATCCAAGAACCCAACCCAGCACAAGGCCCACCGGGATACCAATGAGACACAGGCGGTTTGCCTGACCGTAAATGAGCTTTTTGATCTGCCGAGTGGTAGTGCCCAAGGTTTTCAGCTTGCCATAGAACTGCACATCAGCGGTGACACTGATCTGGAAGATGTTATAGATGATCAGATACCCGGCCAAGAACACCAGCACCATGCCCAGATACATAGGAAGGGTCTCTTGCAGGGCAGTTGCGCCCATCTCAGGAGAATAGGCCAGGTTCACACTGTAATCGAGGCCAGTCAGACCGGTATCAGCAAGTATCTGTTCCATGGATGCCTCGATGTTGTTGTCGCTGTATAGATTGACCTGTGCCATGAACAAACCAAGCACACCATTTTCCGAAGCCGGATTACCGCCGGTCATCTGGTCAGCGTACTCCCGGCTGACCCATGCCATGCTGGCATAGACGGATTCGTTGCCCTCCCAAAATCCGCAGAGGACAAATTCTGCCTGAAGGGGTTCCGAATCCTGATCGGACAGATCTTTGCGCCATTCCAGCGTTACGGTCTGCCCCAGCTCATGAGGAATGCCGAGTCGATCCAGTGCGATGGTGTCCAGCGCAACCTCATTGGCCGCCTGGGGCATTTGGCCTGTGGTAGGTGCTGCAAAGCTGTGGGTAGCATAGCTGTCGTTGGCCCAGCGGATCTCCACCTGACGACCGGCCAACTTGTCGTTTTCAGCAAGGCCCAGTACGATACTTTCACCCAGCTCCTTTACATCCGGATGGGCAGCCAGTTTCTCGGCCTGCTCCGGGGTGATGTCCTTAAAGCTGGCTTGTGCGTCATAGCCAGTCTGGCGGAAGGTCATTTCCACCAGATTCTTGTTCATGCTCTGGGCCAGAGTAAACAATGTGGTGAACATGAGGGTGGTCATCAGGATAGCCAAAACTGCTACCAGATTGCGGCCCTTATTTTTGCGGAAGGTTCGCTGATTCAACACCCGGATAGGATCAAATTTTCTTTTCTTGTTTTGCTTGGTCATTCCGCCCACCACCTTTACTGTGCCACGATGCGGCCGTCCTCGATGCGAATAACTCGGTCAGCCATTTGCGCGATTTCCGGGTTATGAGTAATCATCACAATGGTCTGATGGAACTCCTTGCTGGTCATTTTCAGCAGACCGATCACATCATCACTGGTTTTAGTGTCCAGATTTCCGGTCGGCTCGTCGGCCAAGATAATGGAAGGCTTGCTGGCGAGAGCGCGGGCAATGGCCACTCTTTGCTGCTGGCCGCCCGAGAGGTTATTGGGCAAGCTGTCCAGTTTCTTTTCCAGCCCCAGCAGTTTCACCACCTGCATGATGAAGGTCTTGTCGGGCTTGCGACCATCCAGGGAGATAGGGAAAATGATGTTTTCCCAGACGCTGAGCACCGGGACAAGATTGTAGTTCTGAAAGACAAAGCCGATCTGTTTGCGGCGGAAAATGGTAGCCTGCTCGCTGTTCAGTTTGGCAAGCTCGGTATCGCCAACCTTGATGCTGCCGGCACTGGGAGTATCCAACCCTCCCAACATATTAAGAAGCGTGGATTTTCCGGAGCCGGAAGTGCCAATGATGGCAGTGAATTTTCCCCGTTCAATATCAAGATCCACGCCGTCCAGAGCGCGCACCTCAGTTTCGCCTTTGCCGTAGTATTTTTTCAGGCCGCGGACCTGCAGGATTGTGTTGTCAGTCATGATTCGTTCCTCCTTCTTGGTTTCTGAAGAAAGAATACCAAACCAATGTCACAATCAAGGTACATGAAAGGTACATTTTTGTAACTTTATAGGCTGTGCCTTTTGCGAAGGAGAAAATTTTAATTGCCTATTGAAAACAATTTTAATTGGGTTTATCATCTTCCAAACGACAAGCCGTTTTTGGAGGGATATGGTATGGAATGGTTCACAAAGCTTGAAATTCAAAACTGGAGCACGTCGCCTGCTCTTTATATGCGCCGCGTTGGCCCGTATGGTCCGGAAAACCGTGTACTTATGGAAACATTCAAACAATGGTTGCGAACACATGATTTGTTTACTGCTGATTGTGTTATTGTAGCTGCAGCCTTGGATAATCCCATGCAGATTAAACCAGTGGACTGTAGATACGACATTTGCTTTCTTTGTTCCGAGAGTGTCGCAAAGAAATTCTCCGCCGAAATTGCATGCAAGCAGTTGAACGGTGGCCGTTATGCAGTTTTTCAAATTGAGCACACGGTAGAAGCTATACAGAAGGCGTGGAACGAGTGTTTTGCGTACCTGTTGACTCACAACTATAGACCAAATCTACAAAGGCCAGTCTTAGAGAGATATCAAAAACAAATGGTGGACAATTGCTTGTGTGAACTATGTATTCCAATTCAAGATTGAGTCCATTTGGGCAAGAAAAAGGCCGCCACTGAACTATGCAACAGCAGCCTTTGATCTTCGTATGCCTATTCGCAATATGCCATGGGAGTTACCGATGACTTCACATCTGCACGCAGAAAGAACGCAAGGTCGCATCCACCGGTCATAGAGGCAGACTCAAATGGGTAGTTGGTTTTGGTTTGTGTATCTAACAGCACTTTGTGGATGTTCGTCATGCCCTGTGAGCAAACTTCAGTGGGGCGTTTTTTGACCATCGAAGCATACCGCGCTTTTACCCTGGGGAAAATATAACCCAATGAAACCAAACTTTTCCGGCTGATTAACAATCCTGGCTGCTCCGCTGCGCAAGATTGTCCAGGCAATCAGCAGATCAGCTCCAGGCAACAGTAGATTGACAACTGCCGCCAGCACGGAAATGGTGCCTGGATATGTAACCAGGAACACGATGCTGCCTCCGCCCAGCACCAGAAACGGCAGCAATAGGCCTGTAAGGTAAGCCTTAGTGGAAAGCACCGTCAGGCAGGAACACATGGGCATTCCATGCCGAAACAGGTACTTGATTTCATAATTTTCCAATCGCCCAGCCATTTTCCAGCCAAGACCGTGAAACAGCTCATGGAGAGGCAAACTTACCACAATGACAGCCAGTAGAATGAGACCGGTATGATTCAATAACACCGCCCGATTCAGCAGGAATATCCGATATGCCCCACCCACAAGAGCTACAAAAGGTAGGGCAATCAGCATCCCCCAGAGATATGCTTGGCGGCAGGAAAATGTATAATTCTGATAATGCCAGCCATCAGCTACAAACCGAGCGATCTGATTACGGACATCCATCTGAAGCTCTCCCTACTCAGCGTTTTAGGGCCTTCAGAGCTTCCAGCGTTGCATCCAGATTGGCACGGTGCCAGTTGTCTTTCTTGGTAATTCCTTCACTGGTCACGCCTGAACCGAAGCCGCTCATACCAACAGATAGCGTCCCGGAATGGCGCAGAGCGTTGAAGCTCTTTTGCTGGGCAGAAAGGGCGATAAGGCCATCATCGGTATCCAGCTCGATGCGGTAATTGAGCATATCCTCCCGCACGTCCACCTTGCGGATGCGGTCGTAGGGGATCTCCAACACCACATCCTTTTTCAGGACCATGGACATCCGTCCGAACGGCAGCAGCACCAGAGAATTTTCGCACATTTGCAGTGCGAAGAACTCATTGGAGAAAAAACGGGCCATTTTTTCGCTCAGGTCGGCAGGCGCGTAGGTGACGATGATAGCGCGGTCAGGAATGGGATTGTATCCAGCTTCTTTCACAAAATCATGAACAAATTTTTCAGCAGGCATTTTCAAAGCCCTCCTTGTTGTTTTTGTTGACTTGAGTATAGCAGAGAAAATTTACTTCCCACCAAATCTTTCGCCAATGGTTCAAAAGGCTTCGCCAATGGTAAAACAATAATTGATTATACAAAAATAGGGGCAGAAGAATTTTTCTTCTGCCCCTTGTTGTAATTTACTTTAGATATATTCCGTGGTCTATGTCTGCGCTTGATACTCGCTTTTTGCCTTGCGGGAAAGCAAGCAGGTTTCGCCGTTGTCCAGCTCTACTATCTGTTCTTTTAGATGCACCGAACGGATGCGATTTCGATTCACTAGGAAGCCCCGGTGGCAGCGCCAGAAGCCATCTCCCAACTGAGCAGCAAAGTGGTCTAGGCTGCTGTTGAATTCCAGCAACTCGTTATCCAGATGCAGCCGCAGCGTATGGCGATAGCCCACCGCCTCCAGGTAGAGGATACTGTCAGTAGGGATATGGCGCACCGTATCAAGAATCTTGACCGTACAGTAGCTGCCCTGGCCAGGGCGCTGGGAGAGCATCCGTTCCCTAATACTTTCCAGGCAGCTTTGAACCCTTGTGGTCATGGAAGCCGCGTCTCCCTTTACAATGTAGTCTAAAGCCTCCAACCGCAGGCGGAAGGTCTCAAAAGCCAAGTCATTGTGGGCGGTAATGAATACAATAAATCCTCGCGGATCATACTGTCTCAGTTTTTGAGCCAGTTCCAGCCCGCTGATTTTACCCGGGAAGTCTATGTCCAAAAAGTAGACAGCAGGAACAGAATCCTCCTTTTGCAGCCGCAGCAATTCGTCCGGCTCCTCCACAGTTCGTACAGGACCCATATCGCTGTCCAGAATCATAATCTGTCCAGCCACGATCTGTTCCAACCTTTGGCGGATAGGTGCTTCATCGTCACAGATATAAACGGGAATCATAGGCGTTCCCTCCTTTACATCAAATGGTGGGGATGTGCAGTTCTTGTACGAACATCCCGTCTTTCAGGTAGGTTCTCATAGCGCACCCCCGACAACGGGCTACGATGCGCCGATAGCTGGAAAGACCTGTGCCATGGCCGCTTCCTTTCGTGGTATAACCCTTGCGGGCAAGTGCAGCCATATCTGGTGCGATATCGTAGTTATTGGCTACGGCAAGATATAACTGCTTTTCCTCCTGCAGCAGCACTATATGCACAAGGCCGTCTTGTTTTGCAGCAGCCTCGATGGCATTGTCCAACAAGATACCTACTGCTCGCAAAAGATCATCGGCGTCCATAGCCTGATCACGGCTCACTGGGCGTAGAACCTCCAGCACGCCCTTGATGTGCTGCTGACGCATTTTTGCCAGCTTTGTGGTGAGTAGGCTGCGCAGAGGGTACAGCTCAATATTGCTAAGGCCGTCCATCTGGGCAATCTCGTTTCCAAGCTTTTCATCAAAGTATCCACTGGTTCGCTTCATAAATTCTTGGATGCCGGCAAGATCGCCTTCCTGTGCCTGTAAGGTCAGACCGGAGAACAGGTTCGTGACGTCATGGCGAAATGCTCGAATTTCCTGTTGCAGCTCTTCCAACAAAGCCATGTGCGCCTGTTGCTGAAGAATTGTTTCTTCCTGCGCTTTGATCTTATCCTGACCCGCTGTGTACATGGCGACAAATTGAATACAGAAAAGTCCAACAATAATAAACGAATAAAAAAGAATGCCATATGCCACATTAGGGTCAATATCAGGGAAAAATGTGTGCAGCAAAGGCATCAAACACATTAGTGCAAAAGAGACCACCAGAATCAACGCTGCACGGGTGCGGCTGCGAAATAGCGCTGAAAAGTACCGGTAGAACTCTGACCGACGAAGGATATAGGATGCAAACCAGGATACGCCGACCGTGAGGGTGTATGGAATATACAGGAGAACAAAAGCGAGAATATACATCCGGTCAAACAATGGACTATATCGTTCCACCACCTGAGCCATTACACTACTGGCCGTGTTTGCGATAAACGTGCCCAATACCGCTGCCGTAAGGGTATGCAGAAACGGCAGTCGAAACTCTCGTGCCAGCTGCCAACCCAAAATGAGCGCCACAGGAGTATAGGTAAGGATATCAATTGCGGGAGACAGTGCCATATCGTCACTCGCACTTGCAAGTAATATAAGGAGAGGGCCAACTATGCCAATAAGCCATTGCAGTACCTGTGCCGAAATGCAGAACACCGCCAAAGGGCGGCCTTTAATTTTCTTCCCTAATATACCGCAGGTCAGGATGAATAGTGCAATCGACATCATGAGAAAGGTATATGCGGCAGTAAAAAGTCGAAAAGGCAATCCCATGGTTTACACGCTCCTTTCATTCCACCCGACGTATCCGCTGGGTAATGCTCCCTCTGGTAATAAAACGCAGGCACGCAAGTGGCACAAGGATTGCCAGCAGTAGAATTACTGGCAGCACCAGCCACAGAGGCAGAAGTGAGAAGGTATAAACCGCACACCAGGAGCCCATTGCCTCTACAACACTGGGCATAACAAACCAGGCAAACAGTACTGTGACGGGCACTAACACCACAGCCATCAGAACAGCGTGGAAAACGCCCTCCAACATCATCAAGCGCCGCAGCTGGCTCTGTGTCATCCCCAGGCTTTCATATACAGCAAACTCGTTACGGCGGCTCACTGTTTTGACAACCAGCATATTCACGAAGTTGATCAGCGCGATCCCCAGCAGCACCAGCGCCACCACCAGAGTAGGCAGAACCTCATTCAGTCGCGCAGACTCAAAGTTAGCCGCATACTCACTGCGGCGGATGATCCCTACGCCTCGATTGATTCCCTGTTCAAACTGATCCAGATATTCCTCGAAAGAATCCTGCATAGATGGGTCAATGTCCACTGCCAACTGCCGATAGCTCTGACCAGGGAACAGCTCCTCAAAAGTCTCCGACGGCATTAGATAGGCAATGTTGAAGGCTGCTTCTGTGCTGTTGGAGCCACTAAGATATGAGTCATCGTGCATCACAGAACCCAGTATTTTGAAAGTGCGTCCAGCCAGCTCAACTGTTTCGCCTGCTGCCGGAGTGGAGATGCCGTCATGGTAAGCGCCTGCAGCCAGTACATACTCCCCGGAAGCAAATGCTTCAGCGTCAAATTCACCGCTGGTAAAAGGGGAGTTCGTCAGTACATAGTTGAGATATGCACCATCCAGCCCGATCACAAGACCGGTGTACTCGCCAGTCTGTTCCAGCCGATCCACACCGGCGCACCAGTCCGGAAAACCGGATTGAGATTCTCGCAGGGTCATTGTTTCGTCAAGAGGCTGATTGTAGTAGTCCACAATGCGCTGCCGCAGTTCGTCGGAGGCTATCAGAGCGATTTCATGGCTTTTCAACGAACTTACCTCTGTGACCTCCGGGCGTGTTCTTATTTCGTCCACAGTCTGCTCAGTAATGCCCTGGTTGGCTTCGTTGTACCTCTGTACCGACAGATAAGCAGAGCCGTCAGACAGACTGTAATCCCAAGGAGACATGACTGAAAGGTAAAGGTCCTGTTTGATGCTGGAATATATGATCCATGAACCGCTCAACAAGACTACTGCAAGCAGCAGAGAAATTGCTGACAGTATCGTGCGCCACCGGCTGCGGCCAAGACTACGCAGCGCAAGCCGGGATAAAGTCGTGCGGCCATCGGAGCTACGTCCATGCTTTGGCAGCCTGCCAGTAGCTGAGAGAATGGTCTGTGCAGGCGTCATACGAGACAGACGGATGGTTGGTAAAAGGTATGCCAACAGCGTAGTAGTCAGTGTGCAAAGTGCCGCCACCACAAAAGGCTGCCATGTGAGAAAATAGAGCGCCGGATTCTCCTCCATGCCGGTAATCACCCGACTGGTGATGCAGAAGTGAATGCCAAACCCCAGCAGCCAACCTGGAAGAAAGCCCGCAGCGGAAACAATACAGCCCTGTTCCAGCAAAATGCGCCGAAGTTGGCGGGGCGTCAGACCCAGGGATTTTAGCCCGGCATAGTACATCAGATCCCGCCGGGCTGCCACATGGATGATGCTGTAAACCATCAAATATCCACAGAGCAGGACCAGGAGTGCAGGCTGATAAAATGGCTGAGCCTGTCCGCTGGCCTGTTCCCGCTTGGCGTCGTTATAGGCAAGATTGGTGGTGAAGTTGACTCCGGCCACACCCTGCTCGGCCAGGATCTCCTCTGCCTGAACATCCAGTTCTTTGGGCTGGTGCAGGTTAACACCTAGGGTGACATTGGCTGCAGCGTCGTCATCGTAGCCAGGAAACAGCGTTTGTGCCGTTTCCTCTGTGATCCAGGCACAGGCTTCGGTAAAGTTGGTGGAGCTAAGCCACCAACCGCATAGAGAAAATTGCGAGGTGTGAGTATCCCCGTCTGGATCAGTCCATTGAATCGTCACCGGAGCGCCGATCTCTCGAAGTACACCTAAAGAATCCATGGTGAACTCGTCCAGAGCAATCTCTCCCGGCTGTGTGGGCAACTGGCCCGTGGTAGGAACAGACAATACTGATTCGGCATAGTCTCGGTCAGTAACTGCCAGCTTGACCACGCGCTGACCAATCATCGGATCTGTGACTTGCCCTACCGTACTAAGCCGTACTGTGCTTTTCACATTGGCGTTTCCAGCTATGGTATCAGCCTGACGGTCAGTAAGACCGGTATAAAGAATATGGCTGGTAGAACCGTATGTATATTGGTAATTCAGCAGGAAGCCTTCCTCAACTGAACTGCCCAACAGAAAGACAAATGTGTAAAGAGCTGTCACCAGCATGGCAGCCAGAATCAGGATTGTGTTTTTAACTGGGTGAAATTTGAAGTCCCGCATCACCAGGGTGCGGCAGACCTTCAGGTTATTGTTTGCAAGCATGGTCGGCCCTCCTTATGCACGGATACGGCCGTCTTCAATGCGGATAACCCGGTCCGCCATCTGGGCGATCTCCAGATTGTGGGTAATCATTACCAGCGTTTGATGGTAGGTTTCCACCGACAGTTTCAGCAAGCCCAGTACATTCTGGCCGCTTTTAGAATCCAAATTGCCGGTTGGCTCGTCGGCCAGAACGATAGCGGGTTTCGCAATCAGTGCTCGGGCAATGGCTACTCGCTGCTGCCCGCCACCGGAAAGTTCATGGGGAAAAGCATTCAGTCGGTCTTGCAGATGCAGTAGTTCCATGATTTCCGCAAAGAAGGTGGGATCGGGCGTGGACCCGGCCAGGCTCAAGGGAAACAAGATATTTTCCTTCACGGTAAGGGTCGGCACCAGATTGAAACTCTGGTAAACGAATCCCACCTTACTGCGGCGAAATACCGCCAGTTCCTTTTCCTTGAGGCCAGACAGTTTCACGCCGTCCACTACCACTTCGCCCTCATCAGGGGTGTCCAGTCCACCCATCATGTTGAGCAAAGTGGTTTTGCCGGAGCCGGAGGCGCCGATGATGGCGGTGAATTTTCCCTTTTCGATGGAAAGATCGATACCAGCTAAGGCGTGTACCGCATTTTCGCCTTTGCCGAAGGTTTTGTGCAAATTTTGTACTGTTACGATGTCCATGGGATGATTCCTCTTTATTTTAGGTATTCTTCTTTTCGATAATGTACGATTGCAGGCTCCTTTGGCAACCGTTTTTTTCATAAAATGCCTCCACACCCGGCTGTGCTCCGAAGTACAGCAGAGTCGGCGTATGCTCTTTGGCCAGCTGCAAAAGCTGGCTTCCAATCCCTTGCTTTTGGTATGAGGGCAACACCAGAAGCTCGGTGATGGTGCCAAAAAAGTAGCCGTCAGTAAGGATGCGCAGACAGCCTACAAGTCGTAAGCCATCGTAGGCGGTGATATTGAGAGTGTGCGACAAGGCCGCCTCTGTTTTTCCCTGGTCGTACTCGCCCTTCCATATCTGATTAACAAAGGGGATAAAAATTCCGGGCGTCAGGTTCCTATCATCTACTATGTATTTCATTGCATTCGCTCTTTCCTATAATATTTTTTCTATATGTATCGCCGCACCTTCTTCATATAGTCGCGGTAGTGTTCGCCAAAAGTTTGCAGGCACCAGCGTTCTTCGGCCAGAATGATCCAGTGTGCAGAAACTTGAAACACCAGCACCGCGAACATCAATACCGCCGAAGCGGTCATCAGGGCACAGGCGGTAAAATAGAGAAAATATGCCAGATACATAGGATTTCGGGACAAGCGGTAGCCCCCGCCGGTACACAATCCATCTGAATCCGGTCGGGCAAAGCAGCTCATGGATGCAATGCACAAGGCCAGCCCAACCGCACCGCACAGCACCCCTATCACAAAATGCCAGGTCACCCCGGGGTGTACTGTTAGGCAAAGGGGATAGAGCACCACAAACGCCGTGGCAAGCTGATAGATGCCATAGGCCACCCGTTCTCCGCCGCTCATGGGAGCGAAATGAGCCGCTCGGCGCACAGCCCCCTGATCCAGCACCGCCAGCAGACCGAACCGAACGGCGAAGAAAGGCAGCAATAAAAGAAAACCGTTCATCTATTATCGCTCCTTTTTTATATCGCTGCTCCTTAGCTAAGCAAATACACCGAGAAAGTCGTTCCTTCTCCGACTTTTGATTTCACACTAATGTACCCTTTCTGTCGGGTGATGATGCCGTTGGCCAGATACAGGCCAAGGCCCACGCCTTCCTCGGCAGCAACCTCCTGGGCACGGTAAAATCGCTGAAACACATCATTGTAGTGTTCCTCCGGGATGCCGATGCCGGTATCGGCAATGTCGATGCGGGTGTAGAACTGCCAAGGGCGCACAGTAATGGCAACCCGTCCGCCAGCCGGAGTGTATTTGACGGCGTTATCCAGAATGTTGCCGATAGCTTCCGCGGTCCATTTGGGATCATGCTGCACCATAATCTCCGGCGCGCAGTCCACAGTCAGTTCGATTTGTTTCTTTTCCGCCTTGGCCCAAACCGTGCTCATAGCCTGGGCTATGGTATCACCCAAGCGGGCTTCTGTTGGGGTAAGCACAAAGGTGCCTGTCTCCAATCGGGACATCTTGATCAGTGACTGCATCAGGAAATCCAGTTTGTTGATCTGTTCATCCATAGTGGCAACAAACAGTACTCTCTTTTCTTCTGGCAGTTCTGGCTTTTGCAGGATTCCGGTATATAGTTTTAGGTTTGCGACAGGCGTTTTGACCTGGTGGGAGATGTCGCTGACCAGGCTTTGCAGCGTTTCTTTATCGCGCTGACTTTGTAATCTTCCTTCGTGCATGATATCGTAATACTGCATCAGTTTGCCCTGTACTTTAGATGTCAGTGAGTCCTCATAGGGGTGAAAATTTTCGGGCTGCCGGCCAGCAATCGCTGCGTCGATGGTCTCACACACATCGTCCGCAAAATATCCAATCTGCCTGCGCTGGAGAATAATCCAAAGCCCGGCCACCAGGAAGATACCGCAGCACACCCCCAACAGGCCATACCGGACGGATGCTCTGGGCACAAACTCCCACAGCATCCAAATAAGTGTTGCAAAAAGCCCGGTGGAAAGTACTCCCAGCACACCATAAAGAATGCCGGCACGACGCGCCTTCATCGCTGCACTCCTTTCCAGATGTACCCCATGCCTCGTACTGTCTGGATATAGGAGTGAGTATCGTCCTCTATCTTGGCACGCAGGCGGTTCATGGTTACGGTAAGGGTATGATCATCAATAAAATTGCCACCGCTGTCCCACAGGCGTTCCAGAAGGACTTGCCTGGTGAGAATATTACCAGCATTATCGGTGAGTACCCGCAGCAGCTTATATTCATTGGGTGTAATGGTAAGGGTCTCCCCGCCTCGTTGGGCAGTAAGTGCACCAAAGTCCAGCGTAAGGTAACCATCGCTCCAACGCTGGGCGGATTCTTCCGCTTTGCTTTGTCCCGACCGACGAAGCACTGCTTCCACACGACGAAGCAGGATTTTCATGCTAAAAGGTTTGGTCACATAATCCTCGGCGCCCAGATCAAAACCATCCAATACATTCTGCTCCAAATCATTGGCCGTAAGAAAAATCACCGGTATTTCCGGCCGTAGTGCCTTGATGGCTTTGCACAAGTCAAAACCATTTCCGTCCGGCAGATTCACATCCAATAGGACAAGATCAAATCTGTCTTCCTTTACCAACTGAAATGCTTTCTGATATGTATAGGCAGATACGGAAATATATCCACCAGAATCCAATTCAAAACAAAGCCCCGCGCTGAGCGCGAGGTCGTCTTCCACAACTAAAATCCGCTTCATGTAATCACCTCGTTCTGCATACACTGTTCAGTATAGCAGATTTCGAGCATAATAAAAGCATTCAATTACGCTCAGATTCACAAATTATTCTTTTTCTTTGCACTCAATCATATTGTTCAGATATTGTTCATTGATATACCCTATCTTTGCATGTTCTGGATGAATTAAAATAACAGGGAGTTTCTTTTTTTCGGCATAGTGGACTGTCATACCAGTACCGCTACGAATGGAGCGATCATTGTCATAAATGGCAAGCAAACAATCCGCATGGTCTACCATGTAATGATTTCTTTCTGAATAGCCTGCTGTTCCATACTTATCACTCACTACAATAATTCCGGCATGGTGGCGAATCAGTTGCATTCTATTTTTACTATGGCTGTCCCATTTCTCATCATAACCGTCAAAAGGCAAAGCCAATGTAAAAGAAATATCTGAATACTCCGGCTGCGTTTTCAAAAGAATGAGGATTTCAGCAGCCCACATATCTACTCCCAGTGCGCCTCCTACCCAAAAATGGTGTACTCCCATTTCATAAAGGCGTATAATTTGTTTTTTCAAGCGTTTTTTCAACTGCACACAACCATTATTATCTTCACAGTATTTGAACTTAAAACGAGTTGGACGATGTCCCGTTATCGCACAAGAAAGCTTGCCCATGATTTTTTTCCTCCTGATTTTCCCTTATTACCCATTATACTTGCTATGGCTGAATAAGTTCAACCATAGCCGCTTAATTTTTCATGTTATGGCGGATAAAATATAGCTATAGCATGGAGGGCTGCCAATGGGTGAATTATTAAAAGAAATGGGCCAGCGAATGCTGGATCGGCGCAAACAGCTGAGATTAACACAAGAAACTCTGGCTAAAATGGCACATGTAACCCCGCAAACTATTTCAACTGCTGAACTGGGAACAAAAGCCATGCGGCCTGAAACTATATTGAATGTCTGTGAAGCATTGGACATCAGCACAGATTATTTGCTGCGCGGTCAGGTCATAGAAGACGATGCACGCCTGCTTCATCAAAAGATTTCTTCATTGACACCCAGCCAGTACCGCCATCTGGAAGATATTATTGACAGTTATATTGCTGCCATTCAAGAACAGAAAGAGGTATAGGACGAGGCTTTATCTGTCTCTCCTATACCTCTTTCTTTATTATCTGCGGAATTCAGCCATTGTGCTGGCTATCAGGTTTCGGGTCACATCATCAATCTCCGGTGCTTCTCCCACTTCCGGCATATACTCTGGCTCCTGCGCCTGCACATTTGGTGTCGAAGCCGCTTTCTCTTCTTCCACTCGGCAGGTGCCCGAGGCCGGGGCAGGCTTTTCGGTTTGTCCTGTCTCTTGCCGCATGATCTCACGCACAATGGCTTCGATGGCGGCTCTGTCAATGACCGGAGCCATTGCTTTCAAAGGCTGCGGGTCATCTGCAAAGTTCGCATTATAGTATGTGATTGCATTGGCAATATACTGGGATTTGCTATGAGGCGGCTGAAGTTCCAACAGTTCAACGGCAGCTCGCTGTACGGGGTCGCCAATATTGAACCGCAGAGAAAATCGCCCCCGTTCCTTTTTGGCCGCCATTCCCATCACCTACCCGCCGTTTCCAGTCGATAGAGGTATTCAAAGCCGGCCGCATTGGCATTGATGTTCGTGACGAACAGCGGCGTCCCCACCTTACCGGAGGATTCGATCTGTCGGCGTAGCAGGATCGCGCCGCCGCCCACAAAGACCACCTTACTGTAACGAAGATCCAGCATCCGCTCCCGGAGCGTGCTGAAGAGGTCGTTTACAAATTCCTGTGCCAGCCGCTCCACCAGGCGCACAGCTTCAGCCGGATACGAGGTCTTCCTGCCAGCAAGAATTGCATCCACATCGCTTTCATCCAGCAGCAGATCCAGTTCCGAGTTTCCTCTGGACCTGATCTTATTGTAGAGCAGAATCACGCCGTTTTCCAGCGAATCGCAGGAGGTGAGATCAGCTTTTCCGTTTTTCAGGAGAAGATAATCCGCCGTAAAGCCTCCAATATCCAACACCACCGCTTTCGGGTCATCCATGAGCGTGTGAAGCATGGTAGCGGCCGCCGCGTACGCCTGCGGGTAGCAAACTACATCGGTAATACGGATGGCATAGGGCTTATCCCGGTACACGAACTCCACGATCCCATCTCTCTTGAAATAATCGGAAAACTTTTTTGCCTGGGCGCCAAAATGTGCCGGCGGCAGTCCTACCGGAAGCTGGATATTGTAGAGCTCCTGCTTGCCGATTTGGCGCGCCTCCAGTTCCTCTGCAATAGCGATCAGCGTAAGTACAAAGAAGCGGTCATCTTCCGTCTTGTCCTTGCGGAACGGGATGCGCTCACTGGAGAGCGTGTAGTAATTGCCCCGATATTGCAGGCTCTGGCCAAAGGGTTTTGTAATGCTCTGCTGCAGGCCGGAAACAAAGGGGCTGCAGTGGACGGTTTTGATTTGCTTGTTGCCATGATCGACACCAATCAACATAGGTAGTTGCCTCCTTTTTTTGCTTTATACATATCCTTTACGCCTGGATGACGCCTTTCTCAACAAAGTAAAACAATTTGAAATACCTATAATCCATGAATCAAATACACAACTGTTAAAAGTAAGAAACCAATTATAGTAAAGCACCGGACGCAGGGTTTTCCTCTGCGTCCGGTGCTTATTTTTCATGTTTCACCCGAAAAACCCGTTTACGATGGCGTTCTGCATATTTCAGCGTTTGATAGGCCCCACCGTGATCCCGCCACACCATAGCAATCAGGCAATCCGCCCGGTCCACCATCCAGCGGTTGCAGGCGGTAATCGCCTGTTTGTAGTGGATGCCTGCAAGTTCAATGGGGATCAGTATTTCGTCAAAGTGGCTTTCGTAGTATTCCTTATCCGTGTTTAGCCGCTGCTCCATGTAGGGCAGCACCAGAACCAGCGAGATTGCCTTGTCCGGGTGCTGGTGCTTTAGAGTACGAACCGCACTGGCGCAGAGGGCGTCAAACTCTCCCTTGCCGCCCACATAGCAGGTCATTTCCTGTTCCGCTTCCAGCAACCTTTCCAATATCTCCACAACCTGCGATTGCCCGAGGCCGAAGACTTCTCTGTGTCCCGCAAAGGTACAAACTATCATATTTATTCCCCACCTTAAAAAAGTTTATTTAATAAGCCAACCCACCACAGAAAATTTGAAAAACTTAAAGAATATAAATTTAGAATTTATATAGTTTATTATATATATACCACGGGTACTTTACAATAAGGGAGGAATGATATTTGGCGACGTACTGTGAGGGAATATAGATGGATTTAGATTACAAGGCGATTGGAAAGCGAGTGAAGATCGCAAGAATACGGGCCGATCTGACACAGGAAGCATTGGCGGAAAAGGCCGGGCTGTCCATTACCCACATGAGCAACATTGAAAACGGCCATTCCAAGTTGAGTTTGCCGATGGCGGTTTCGCTGGCAAATGTCCTTTCTGTTTCGGTGGACGAATTTCTGTGCGACAGCGTGATCCACTCCAAGAAAGTTTTCTCCCATGAGGTTCAAATGCTTTTGGAGGATTGTGACGACTACGAAATACGCATACTCACCGATCTGCTCAAAGCAACCAAAGACACGATCCGCAGGGATATGAAGCTGAAACAGCAGGAATAGCGCAGGCGATCACGATTGACCGTTCTATGCTACTCTTTTCTTACAATGCAAAGCGCCGGGCGCGGGGCTATATGCCTCTGCGTCCGGCGCTCTTTTTCTTATGCCTGCTCCATTGGAAAGTGTGGCAGTTCTTCCAGCAGCTTCAAAATAAGGTGCTGCTTCATCTCTTCGTCAACGGCCAGTTCGTCGATCATGGGGGTGTAGTGTTCGATCACTTTATCTTTGGCCCACTTCTCACCGGCGACGGCGGCCCTGATGGTATCAGTGTCCAGTAACATTTCCTGTTCGGCCATCGTGTCAACTCCTGTCGTTTTTGTCTTATTCCAGCATACCACAGAACCGGCAGGAAAACCAGCGGCGGAAAGATTTTCCTACGCATTTCAAAGCCCGTTCCGGCAGGTATTTGATAAATCATTCTGCCACACCACCGACCACCCCCGAAAAGCCTTGATTTCCGTGGGCTTTTTGCCCCCTAAATGCGTAGACAAGATGGGCTTTTCAGCTCTCGTATTCTGCATTTTGTTTGTGACGCCGCTACACTATATTGTGCATAGATAGTCAAATAAAAAATCTTTTGATGTACTATTGACTTCTGATATACTGTGTAGTACGATGTATATACAGGAGGTACAGTACATGAATATTGATGATTGGAAATCCCAAATCAAGCGCGGGACACTGGAATTTTGTATTCTGTTGATGATAAAGCAGCAACCATCCTATGGATATGAAATTATCAGTACATTAGAAAAGTATCCTATTCTGGCTGCAAAAGAGAATACAATTTATCCGCTACTTAGACGGTTAATGAAAGATGATTATGTATCATCATCGTGGCAAGAGAGTGCCGAGGGCTTGCCGCCGCGAAAGTATTATTCCATTACCGACAAAGGAATTGAATATATTTCCGCAATGTCTGATGAATGGGATAATCTGCTAAACGCTATTAAGGAAATCAAAGGAGCATAAGACAATGGAACTGGAAAAATCACTTAATGAATATCTCGAAAAAATCGAAAAATATCTGAAACCAATGATTGTTTCAGAACGTGTGGACATTGTGAAAGAAATCAAAAGTGAAATGCTCGAATTGCAGAACAATGGTATTTCCACAGAACAAATCATTGATCGCTTGGGAAATCCTAAGGAACTTGCAAAAGCCTATTTAGGAGAAGCCATTGCAAAAAACAGCGGTTTTAACTGGCGTCGGTTGAGTGCCGTGATTGCTTTTTACAGCCTTGCAGGAATTGGTGGTATGTTTGTTTTGCCAATTACAAGTATTTGCGGTATCGCCTTTATGGTAAGCGGCGTGCTTTGTCCGATTGCGGGTATTATCAAGCTCGTAGCTCACTTAATGGGATATGAAATTGCCGAAATTGGTATTAGCATTGGCACTTTTTCTGCTAATGCGATAGCTTTTCTCCCCATTTCTATTTTGATTGGTGCCATAATTTTTGTCATTGGATGGTTGCTTTGGAAACTCACCATTGTGATTATTAAGTCTATGAGCCAAGGAAAGAAAAAGTTGGATCAATAATATAACGAGAAACCGCCGGACGCGGCGGCCTGCTGGCCCTGCGCCCGGCGTTTTCTCATGGAACGATATTATTCAATCTTACTTTTAGTGCCTTTCCGTTTAACCTGAATAGCTGCCAATACAATGAAAAGTAAATAGACCAAAATGGAAATTATAGATGCTTCAATACCAAAATCACCGCCAGATATTAAAAAAGACTTGTTATCCAGTATAAAATTGAAAATGGAACTACTGTCTGCTTCATTTCCTATATGCAAAATTCCTCCTATGATAACTATATTCCAAATACCATGAACGATAGCACTATTCCAGATAGAGTTGCTTCCATAGGCTATCAGAGAAAACAATACCCCAACGATGCTTCCAGCAATTAGAAGTTGAATAATACTTATAAAATTGAGGTCATTTCCGATAATATGAAGTAGCCCAAAAAGAACAGATGGTACTATAACGGCAATTTGTATGTTGAACCTTTTTTCCAGACATCCCATGATTATGCCCCGAAAAATCAGTTCCTCCACAATCCCTGTTGCCAGTCCATAAAAGAAGATGGCACCAGTAATTGTTGCATTGCGATCTGTGGAATTAAAAGTATTGATCTCCCAATGTCCGCCGAGCAGTATTGCAATTAGCAAAACCAAAGCAGGCATTGTCAAAGCTGATATTATCCAAACCGCTTTAACCTTAAATCGAGGAATTTTTAATTCGAGTAAAGACGTTTTCAATAGCTTTTGGCATAATAACTTGGTTCCTAAGAAGGCGAACACACAATACAGCACTCCTGCAAAGATATTGCAGATAGCAGGTGTCACGCCTATATTTAGGGGTAACTCACTGATTGAAAAAGAAAGTATTTGTGCGACAGTTAAAATGATTATAGAAAGTACGATTGCAACAGTAATTTGCAATGAAGTAAATTTTATATGCTCCATTTTATGTATCAACCTTTCTCAATGACTTTGCAACAAAAACTGGAAAGCTACTGAAAAGAAATTCTCGCATTTGCTGTCAAATTTCTACCTTATTGTGTAGTGGTCGCCGGTTGAAAAAAACACTGGACGCAGGGCTGACAGGCCGCTACATCCGGCATTTTTTATTATATTATTGATCCAGTTTTTTCTTCCCTTTGCTCATAGACTTAATGATTACAATGGTGAGCTTCCAAAGCAACCATCCAATAGCAAAAATTACTGCACCAATCAAAATAGAAATAGGGAGAAAAGCTATCGCATTAGCAGAAAAAGCGCCGATGCTGATACCAATTTCTGTAATTTCGTATCCCATTAAATGAGCAACGAGCTTGATAATACCCGCAATCGGGCAAAGCACACCACTTACCATAAAGGCGATACCGCAAATACTGGTAATTGGCAAAACAAACATACCACCAATGCCTGCAAGACTGTAAAACGCAATTACGGCACTCAACCGACGCCAGTTAAAACCATTGTTTTTTGCAACAGCTTCCCCTAAATAGGCTCTTGCAAGTTCTTTCGGATTTCCCAGTCGCTCAATGATCTGTTCTGTGGAAGTACCGCTGGCCTGTAATTCAAGCATTTCGCTTTTAATCTCTTTGACAATGTCCACACGCTCTGATACAATCAGTGGTTTCAGATATTTTTCAATTTTTTCAAGATATTCGTTAAGGGATTTTTCCAGTTCCATTGTTTTATTCTCCTTTAATTTCATTGATTGCATTTAATAGATTATTCCATTCTTTAGACATTGCAGAAATATACTCAAGTCCTTTGTCCGTAATGGAATAATACTTTCTCGGCGGCAAACCCTCGGCGCTTTCCTGCCATGAGGATGAAACATAATCTTCTTTCATTAGCCGTCTAAGTAGCGGATAAATTGTATTCTCTTTTGCGGCCAAAATAGGATATTTTTCTAATGTGCTGATAATTTCATATCCATAGGACGGTCGCTGCTTTATCATTAACAGAATACAAAATTCAAGTGTCCCTCGCTTAATCTGGGATTTCCAATCGTCAATATTCATGTACTGTACCTCCTGCCTATATATCGTACTACACAGTATATCTAATGTCAAGAGTATATTCAAACAAACTTTGTATGTATCTTATCTAATAACTTAAAAACTCTATCTGTCTACGCATTTAAGCCGCTGAAAAACCCGCCATTTCGGGGCTTTTTCGGCATGGTCGGCGGGCAGGCAGGACAGGTTATCCAATCCCCGCCAGAGAGGACTTCAAAATGCGTAGGAAAATTCTTCTTATGGTGTTATTCCCGGCGCTTCTGTGGTATGCTCATAATAAAACTATGACAGGAGTGTTTAAGGGATGGCCGAACAGGAAATGTTGCTGGACAGCGCCACGATCAAGGCCGCCGTTGCAGGTGAGAAGTGGGCCACGGAAAAGGTGATCCAACACTACACCCCTATGATCGACGTGCTGGCCGTTGACGAAGATATGAAGCAGCACCTTATTCTGAAACTGCTGGAAGAACTGCCACACTTCCCGATGGGGCAGGCATAAAGAAAAAGAACGCCGGACGCAGAGGCACACAGCCCCCGCGCCCGGCGCTTTGCGATGCTTAGATCACTCTTACACTTTATATTTCATATTGTATTGCTCTAAAACCACATTGATGATATACTAAGAAAAGAATATCAAGTGTGTATCTACAAGTTAAAAGAAAGGGAAAAATATACTATGCTCAAATCAATTATAACATTGATAGTTACCCTTATTGTAGGAGTTGTATTCATGGCAATAGGAAATGATTTCCTTAATGGATCTACTGATCTCGGTGTGATTGTAGCCGTTGCCGTAGCGGGGGCCTTGGTTGTGTTTTTTAATGGACAGAAAGGAAAATGAAAGGTACGATTACAAAATAGGATTTTTGATGTGGAGAGCTGATTATGGAGAATATATTTGATAAGTTCAAGAAATTAAATTTAGACACCTCGCCCATAGGTCTATCAATCGAATTGAGAGAACCATTTTTTTGTACGCCGATTGGAGCCCAAATTATTGGGTGGGATAATGGAATACATTATTGCTTTATCAAGGGATTTAAGGAGATTGTTTTTTGCGTAAATCCAGAAACGTGCTGTAATTATTATGTTTATCCACTTGCTAAAGATTTTACAGATTTTTTAAGGTTGCTTCTTTCTCTGAAAACAACAAATGCAATTCAACAAGTAGTGTGGATGGATAAAGATGCTTTTGAAAACTTTATGAATGATCCTGATGAAGTTAGATATACAAGTAGTGAGCCAGTGCAAAGCATACTTCAAAATATTTCCTCTAATTTAGAGGTTGAACCGATAGAAAATCCATTTGATTATATCAAAAAACTCCAAAAGGATTTTCCGTATAAAGAGATAAAGTTTACAGATGAATTTTATAATATAACTGGTTTAACACGGCAAGAGAATATCTAAAAAAGTTGCAGAGGACACTTTCAACAGTGTTCTTCTGCAACTTTTTTGTTGACTAATTAAACTTTTGATTTTTGTGAGATTTCTTTGAAAAGGATGCCGTTAATAACCAGCCCACCAACTTGTTACCTGTGTATGTGTTGCTTTTGGAAGATGAATCAGATTGCTATACGCATTACTTCCGCCGTATGCAAGCGGGCGAATATGGTGAACATCGTATAAACTGCGATTTAAGGTAACGCCCGTATTGGCGGTGTAAGTATTATAGTAGGTATCAGCTAAATTAGACGGACGAGTAGTTGTTGCACCTTTGGCATAGTTAGCAGGCGGCATGGGTAGGCTTTTCCCGCTTACAGAATCAGAAAAATTAAAATTCCAAGCGTGTCCTGTTCTATTAGAAAGTGCAGTTGTTGTTACGCCACTTCCAGAAGTAGCATTATCATAGTCCGTAATAGTGTAGGCAACATAATAATACCCTGTTTTTGCAGGAACTGTCCATGTGTAATCTACGCCATACTCACTGTTGGATGTATATGTATGGTAAACAGAACCCCCAACATTTGAGTAAGAGCCGGATAATGTTGTAAAACTCCCCTTTAATTGAGCTGTCAATTTAATATTTGGTTTCACAAAAGGAGAGGTTGGGCAATCAACATTAAAATACCAAGTAAATTCGCCACCACTGGTTTTTTTAATTCCAGCACGGACAAGATAAATTTCAATTCCTCGCTCACTGGGAGTATCAGCAGATCCTTTAGGAACAGGGATGGCAACTTCGTCGAAAGTAAGAAGTTCACCATCCTCAACAAGCATTTCACCCGTGGTCGTATCGTAATGAGTGACTTGCCCGGAATCAGCGGGAGAGGTATCCATGACGGCTTCCAACTCATTCTGGTAGGGTTCAGCCGCAATAGCAGTAATCGACATTCCTATGGCCATCATGGTGACAAGCACCAAACTCACAATTTTCTTTAAGTGTTTTTTCAACATACAGTCATTCCTCCTTATTAGGTATCGTAAATAGAAAATGCCATCAAACTATCATCCCAATGGAATCACCTCTTTCATTCATTTCAATCGCGCAATCCCCTTATGTTTTATGGTAAAATTATACAAATTATGAAGTATAAAGTCAATATTATATGAACAATACAGTGTAATATACTAAAAAGCGCCGGACGCAGAGGCCATACAGCCACCGCGCCCGGCGCTTTGCTATACTTGGATCACTCGTCCGTGAAATGGAACTGCCGCGCCTCAAAGTCGGCGTCGTGCATGGCGTCCAGCTTGTCGGCGGTCTGGCGGGCCAGCGCCGCCATGTCCTCGTCGATCTTGGGGTTGTACTTCATCGTGCACGAGCCGAGAGGATAGAAGCCGTCGTTCACGCCGTGGATGCGCTTGCAGAGGGCGGTGTAATGGCGGGTGAGCTCGTTTTCGCTCACATGGGGCAGGTGCAGCGCCTCGCTGCGCTCTTC
>OGWU01000447.1_pt1 | contig 28007 bp, 14 predicted proteins | sample 1576071 | NCBI WGS metagenome assembly OGWU01 (sample SAMEA3541582, study PRJEB24748) | human gut metagenome | biome: human gut; feature: human-associated habitat; material: faeces | place: China | collected 2012
TTTGAAGTACGGCGAGTTTTTTACATCCGCGACGCCCTCGTAAGCGGCGCCGCTTTCGGGATGGGGAATTATGTAGTCGGGACGCGGGACGCGCCTTACACGTTTCTGCATCAGAAAACCTCAGTCGGCGATGGAGCTGAGCCGCTCAAGCTTCGTCTGTTTCTGGAGGAGCGCCAGCGCGACGCTCAAAATATGCGTGTTATCCACCCATAGGAAGGAGGCGCTTGTAAGCAGTTTATCGGTGGCCTCCGCGGGGGTGAAGACAAGATTCCCGTTCACGATGCCCCATTTAAGCCGCTTCCATTCATAAAACTCAGACTGCGAGCCCTTGAAGAGTCCACGCTGCGTCATCGTGAGACCATTGTCGGAGACGGAGAAGTCTCCGAAGCGGTAGTCTTTTCCCTTCCGCAGTCCGTCAAGCATCTCCGCCATCAGAGCGCGAGCTGCCGGATTTCCCTCTTCGGGAACGGCTCGTTTATAGGCATTTTCAACCTTATATATACCCGCTTCCAGCTGAAGCAGGCAGCGGTAGATACCATAGAGCAGGTCGGCCGGTTCGAACCCGGTGACGACCATCGGCGTTTTATACCGGGCAGCCAGATGGTGATAGTCACCGTTCCCGGTGATGGCACAGACATGACCGGCTGCCAGAAAACCGTCCACGTGTGACCCGGCATCAGACAAAATTGCCTCTATAGCCGGCGGAACCATGAACAGGGAAGTGAGCAATGAGAAGTTATCCAGTTTCCGGCGTATCGCCTCTTTCAGGGCCATCATGTGCACAGGAGCAGTCGTCTCAAACCCTATCGCGAAAAATACAATTTGCTTATCCGGATAACGGACAGCCAGGTCTATGGCGTCTAACGGCGAGTACAACATTCGGACATCCGCCCCGTGCGCCTTCACCCGGAGCAGCAGGAAAGGAGCGCATACCATGGCGTATGTACCAGTACCAAAAGACCTTACCAAGGTCAAAACAAAAGTAGCGTTAAATCTGACAAAACGGCAGCTGATTTTCTTTTCACTTGCCGCAGTAGTGGGAATTCCGTTTTATCTGTTCATGAGAAAACCAATCGGTTCCAGTATCGCAGCCATCCTGATGGTAACGATCATGCTTCCATTTTTCTTCATGGCAATGTATGAAAAAGACGGGCTTCCCTTTGAAAAAGTGGTGGCAAATATCATTCGACAGAAGTTTATCTGTCCGTCAGTAAGACCATATAAGACAGAAAATTTTTATCAGGAGATTTCCACCCTTGTAAAAAAGGAGGGTGTGCCGGATGGCAAAAAAGACAAAGCAGGAGGCTCAGCAGGAGCGTCTGTCCCTGGTGGAAAAAAGAAACCGTCAGGAAAGAAGAAACAAAAAAAGCAGAAAAGAAAGAGAACAGGAAAAGCGTAGGAAGAAGCAGGAACGGGACCGCAGGAAACAGAAAAATATTCCTACAACTGCGCAGCAGAGTATTCCGTATATTCGGATGCTGCAGGATGGTATTTGCCAGGTGACAAAGAACTTTTTCTCCAAGACGATTCAGTTTTATGACATCAACTATCAGCTTGCTTTAAATGAGGATAAGACCACGATATTTGAGAATTACTGTGATTTCTTAAATTACTTTGATTCTTCCATCAGTGTGCAGCTGTCCTTTATCAATCAGCAGGTGGATGTGGCAGAATTTGAGAAAAGCATTGACATTCCTGATCAGAACGATGACTTCAATGCCATTCGTGATGAGTACCGTACTATGTTGAAAAATCAGCTTTCAAAAGGAAATAATGGTCTGGTGAAGACAAAGTATATCACTTTTGGAATCGAAGCAGAAAGCCTGAAGGTGGCAAGACCAAGGCTTGAAAGAATCGAAACAGATATCTTAAACAACTTTAAGGTCCTGGGAGCACAGGCACATTCACTAAATGGTCTGGAAAGGCTGGAGATTCTATATCATGTGTTCAACCAGGATCGGATTGAACCATTTAAGTTCCAGTATAAGATGCTGCCGGAAACCGGATTAAAGACCAAAGATTTTATTGCACCGACTTCCTTTAACTTTTCCAAGAATCAGACATTTATGATGGGAAGAACGATGGGGAGTGTGAGTTACCTGCAGATTCTTGCACCGGAGCTGACAGACCGGATGCTTGCAGACTTCCTGGATGTGGATGACAGCATCAATGTCAACATTCATATCCAGTCCATTGATCAGAGTTCAGCAATCAAAATGATCAAGAGCAAGATTTCAGATCTGGATAAGATGAAGATTGAAGAGCAGAAACGGGCGGTACGTTCCGGTTATGATATGGACGTGCTTCCATCAGACCTTGTAACCTATGGAGAAGAGGCGAAGAACCTGTTGGAAGATCTGCAGTCCAGAAATGAGAGAATGTTCCTTGTGACATTTCTGGTAATGAATACCGCAAAGAAGCGTCAGAAGCTGGATAATAATATTTTCCAGGTGCAGGGAATTGCACAGAAATATAACTGTTCTTTAAAACAACTGGATTATCAGCAGGAAGCAGCACTCATGTCCTGTATTCCACTGGGAGTCAATCGAATTGAAATTCAGAGAGGGCTTACCACATCTTCAACAGCGATCTTCGTGCCATTTACGACACAGGAACTGTTTCAGGAAGGGGAAGCTCTTTATTATGGATTAAATGCATTATCCAACAACATGATCATGGTTGATCGGAAACGTCTGAAGAACCCGAATGGACTGATTCTTGGTACACCTGGTTCCGGTAAGTCCTTCTCAGCAAAGAGGGAAATTACAAACTGCTTCCTGATTACGGAAGACGATATCATTGTCTGTGATCCAGAAGCCGAATATTCGGCACTTGTGCAGGCACTGCATGGGCAGGTAGTTCGGGTTTCGCCAGTATCTGACCAGTATATCAATCCAATGGATCTGAACCTGAACTATTCCGAGGAAGATAATCCACTGTCACTGAAAGCAGATTTTATTCTGTCTTTGTGTGAGCTGATTGTTGGAGGAAAGAATGGACTGGAGCCGGTAGAAAAGACCATCATTGACCGCTGTGTACGGTTAGTATATCAGGAATATCTTGCCGATCCAGTGCCGGAGAAGATGCCAATCCTGGAGGATTTATATAACCTTCTGAGAAAACAGGAAGAGCCGGAAGCACAGCGACTGGCCACTTCGTTGGAAATCTATGTTACAGGTTCTCTGAATGTATTTAATCATCAGACAAACGTGGATATCAATAACCGCATTGTCTGTTTTGATATCAAGGAGCTTGGTAAGCAGTTGAAAAAGATCGGGATGCTTGTAATCCAGGATCAGGTCTGGAACAGGGTAACGATGAACCGTTCTGCCCATAAGTCCACCAGATACTATGTGGATGAGTTCCATCTTCTCTTAAAAGAGGAACAGACTGCAGCTTATAGTGTGGAGATCTGGAAGCGATTCCGTAAATGGGGTGGTATTCCAACTGGCATCACTCAGAATATTAAGGATTTGCTGTCTTCCAGGGAAATCGAGAATATATTTGAAAATTCAGATTTTATTTATATGCTGAACCAGGCTTCCGGAGACAGGCAGATTCTGGCAAAACAGCTGAATATCTCACCAACCCAGCTGTCCTATGTAACCAACAGTAATGAGGGTGAAGGACTTCTGTTTTATGGAAATGTCATTATCCCATTTGTAGACAGATTCCCGAAGAATTCCCTCTATAAAATCATGACAACCCGCTTGGAGGAGACTTCTGAAGCAGGTTAAAACAAAGGAGAAAACAATGTTACGAGCAATTTCATATGTATTAACTTTTAGTGGCGGTGCTGTTTTTGGCATCGCTTTTCTCTGTTTATTACAGGCAGGGAAAGGGTATCCGAAGAAGGAGGAGTAATCAGTGGCAGAACAGAGAATGAAAGTCAGGGACAAGAAAGTCCAGAAGATGACCAAGGATGGTCTGGTGGAAGAAAACCTGACAGATAAATCTTCTGTTCGTGTCAGTAACCGTGTCGGTGATGTGCAGATGGGAAGAAAACAGGGGGAAAAAGAAGAAAACCTTGTGGATAAGTCTCCCCGCCAGTCTGAACGGAGTGGGAAAAATATTCGACCCTCTGTGCAAAAATCCAGAGATGCACCGGAACTGATACGGACAGAGAAGCAAAGTGAGGATTTTGGACAGAGTAGTAAACAGCAAAATAGAAAAAGAATCCGTGCTGAAGTCGGAAAAGAATCCAGACTTGCAGAAGAATCCGAAGCCGGACAGTCAGGGAGACTGAAAGAAAAACGTGCTGATCTATCAGAAAACAGAGGAGACAGCCGGAGAAATCAGACAGGTGGCAGCAAAAAGCCAAAACAAAAACAACGTTTGAAGTTTGCTTATGAGGAAACTGGTGCTTCTGTGAAAAATGACAAAGATATGGAGAAATTGAACCAGATGGATACGGATGGAGTCAATTTCCGCCATCAGAAACAGAAAGAAAAAGCCAAAAAGTTTTCTTATGAAGAAGCAAGAAAGAAAAAGGAAGCAAAGCAGCATTCCAAGAAAGCACAGGTCTATCAGGCAAATGAAGGAGAAACTCCTGGAAAGAAAAAATCCCGTTTGAAGTTTGGTGAAGGGGAATCTGTGAAAACAGAAAAAACTTCTGTTGTCAAGAAAGCAGGAAGTGCAACTTCCGTAGCATTGCACCGTGAGATCAGCAAAAATGAAGACGATAATGCGGCGGTAGAAGGTGCCCATAAGTTAGAAGAAAGCGGCGAAGGTGTTTACCGGCTGGAACAGAGAAGTGCCAGACGCAGGAAACAGTGGGCATCCAGAAAAAGAAGCAGACTTGAAAGACAGGAAGAGAAACAGGCACAGGCTGCATCCCATCAGGAGCAGAAGAAGCTGAAAAAACAGATTCAGAAGCAACAGATCAAATGGGATTATGCCAAAGCGAAGCGAAGTGAACAGACAGTAGGAACAGCTACAAAAGGTACGATTGATTATATTAAGAAGATTGGCGGTAAGGTCACCAACTTCTTTAAAGAAAATCGGAAGGTGTATATCAGTGTAGCAGTTCTGATCGGATTGATGTTTCTGATCATAACGAATGTCACGTCATGTTCTGCAGTGTTTTTACAAAATGTAATCACTTACACAGGGACCAGTTATCTGTCATCGGATCAGGCAATCCGGGAAGCGGAATTGTATTATACACAGCTGGAAGCTAATCTGCAGGAGCGGATCAACAACATGGAATCTGAAGAACCGGGACATGAGGAATACCGATATAACATCGGACCTATTGAGCATGATCCGTTTATCCTGATCAGTTATCTGTCAGCAAAGTATGAAGAATTTACCTTTGAACAGGTAAAGCCAGAACTGGATGCTCTTTTTGCATTGCAGTATCGGTTAGAAACAGAAGCAGTCAATGAGACTGTGACAGAGACAGCAACTGTAAGAGTTGGAGAATCTTTGGGACAGGTTGTGACCAGTGGGTATTGTAACTGCCCAATTTGTTGTGGTATTTGGAGCGGAGGACCGACTGCCAGTGGAGCATATCCAACTGCCAATCATACCTTAGCGGTAGATGCTTCCAATCCGTTTGTACCAATGGGAACAAAGGTAGTTATGAATGGTGTCGAATATACTGTAGAAGATACCGGAGCTTTCGCAAGATACGGTGTACAGTTTGATGTCTATTATGACAGTCATGCGGCAGCATCTGCACATGGACATCAAACATGGGAATGTTATCTGGCAGATGATAATGGAAGCAATGAAGTGGAAGTGACCAGGACAAGAGATGTAGATGTGCTGAATGTCACCTTAAATAGTGGAAACCTGATGTCAATCTGTCAGGACAGGTTGGGATTTTTCCAGAAAGAACTGTTCAGTGCCTACAACGATACAAAAGGCAACTTGCAGATGTTTGCAACACCGGTTGATTTTAACTGGTATTCCAGTGTGACCAGCTATTATGGATACAGGATTCATCCAATATCAGGAGCAAATCAGCTTCATAATGGTATGGATATCGGAGCACCGGAAGGGACAAAAGTAATGGCAGGGCTGACCGGAACGGTTACAACTTCTGCTTATAACGACAGCTATGGCAATTATGTTGTGATCAAGGACAGTAAAGGCTATGAACTGCGGTATGCACATTTAAGCAGCCGGAGTGTATCTGCAGGAGCATCCGTCACGAAAGGTGATGAGATAGGGCTTGTAGGAAATACTGGAAATTCTACAGGAAGCCATCTTCACATTGAACTTCTGAAAAATGGAGAGCGGTTAAACCCGATCTTTTATCTGGAAACAGGAGAAGGGGCAGGATTTGGCGGCAATGAATATACCAGTGAAGCAGCACAGCGTTTGTTAAATGAAGCAGCGAGATATCTTGGGACACCGTATGTGTGGGGTGGATATTCGCCAAGTGGATTTGACTGTTCTGGATTCGTAAGTTACTGCCTGACACATTCAGGTGTAAGGAATACAGGAAGATTAACGGCACAGGGATTGTATGACATTTGTACGCCGGTATCTCAGTCAGAAGCACAGCCAGGAGATCTGATCTTCTTTACAGGTACTTACGATGCAGGAGTTCCGGTAACGCATATCGGAATCTATGTGGGCAATGGTCAGATGATCCATTGTGGGCATCCGGTGCAGTATACGTCCATCAACTCTCCATACTGGCAGAGTCATTTCTATGGATTCGGACGATGGTAAGGAAAAGGGCGGTGTAACAGCCGTCCGGAAAGGAGAAGCGATGAAAAGTCTTGAAAAAGCAACGGCAGATTATGAGAAAGCCAAGGAAAAAATGGAAGCATCCAAAGCCAGATATGAAGCAGATTTAAAGCGTTTCAAGGCTGCGGAGATAGCAAAAACAGAAGCGGAAAATCTGGAAATTGTAAAAATTATCCGTGCAATGGATATGAGCATTCCAGAGCTGGAAGCTTTCAAAAAGAGAATGAAAAATGAACTGCCCGGCAGGGTAGAAATACAGAAGGAGGAAACAAGGTCTGATGATGAATTTAGAGAAGATGAAACAGAAGAAATCTAAAAATAGCGTGAAAAAAGGATTGCTTGCGGCAACAACGATTCTTTGCTTGACATCGCCTATGTTGCAGACACAGAGTGTGTTAGCGGCAGAGAATACAGCACCCGCAATTACGATTGAAAAGCCAGATGGCTGGAGACAGGGGGAAACGGCAGTCGCAATTACTGTGGATGCCAGTCATATGCCAGAAGGATTTTCTATCACAAAAATTGAAGCGAAAGCTGGGAAAGACGGAAGCTGGCAGGATGTGACAGGGAATGGAAGTATTTCCATTACTGGTAATCAGACGGTCTATGTGCGTGTGACAGATGGTGAGGGGAAGGTCTATGAGCAGAATCGCTCTATTAAGTGTTATGACACAGAAAAGCCTACGCTTTCTGCATCTCTGACAGATGGTGTACTGACGATTCAGGGAAATGATACCGTTTCCGGCATTACTTCTGTGACAGTTAATGGCACCACTTATACAGATCTGAAGGATGGAATGCTGAGAGTGCAACTGACACAGAAAGATTTTACAACAAAACAGATTGAAATCACGGTAACGGATGGTGCCGGAAATACTTCTGAAAAGTATGTGTTGCAGAATCCTTATTATGAATGGGCAAAGAAGCAGGCAGAGAAACAGAAAACTTCAGGTGACAGCAATGGTGCGATGGCAACCACGACCAGTGCAGATGCAACTGGGACTGAGAAAACAACGACTTCACCACTTCCGCAGGATGCACAGGCTTCTGAGCCAACAGATGCAAAAGGAACTGTGGATGATCGGACAGTGACAGGTATTGAGGAACAGCTTAATAAAGAAGGCGAGACAGCAGATTCTGTTACCAAAACAGCTACGGAAGGCACAAAAGAGTTTTATACCATTTCAACTAAGAGTGGTAAGATTTTTTATCTGATCATCGACAATTCAAAATCTCAGGATAATGTGTATTTCCTTACCGAAGTCAGTGAGAAAGACCTGATGAACTTCACACTTTCTGATTCTGTGACACTTCCGGAAGTAGATATTGTTTATGCAGAACCAGAGAAACAGGCTGAAGAAGAAAAGCCGGAAACGACAGAGACAGATGAGAAAGATAAGGTAGAGGATGAAATTCAGATGCCAGAAGACAAAAGTTTGGCAGGGACTTATCTACTGATCGGATTGGTTGCTGTTGGAGCTGCGGCAGGTGGTTATTACTTGAAAGTCTACAAACCGAAACATGAATATGATGATGAAGATGAGATGGAAGAGGATGAAAATGAATCCGAAGATTCAGAGTCAGAAAAACGGGAAGTAGACGATGCAGATGAGCAGGAAGAACAGGAAAATGCAGGGACAGAAGTTTTGAAAGATGAAGATTTCAATGATGAGGTACTAGAAGATGAAGAAGAGGAGCAGGAGTAAATGAAATTAGTGATTGCAGAAAAGCCATCGGTTGCGATGGCACTGGCTTCCGTGCTTGGAGCCAGAACAAGAAAAGATGGCTACGTGGAGGGAAACGGTTATATCGTTTCCTGGTGCGTAGGACATCTAGTTGGATTATGTGATGCATCGGAATACGATGAAAAATATAAAAAATGGAGATATGATGATCTGCCGATTGTGCCAGAATGTTGGAAACATAAGGTATTGGAAGGTACGAAAAAGCAGTTTGGAATCTTAAAGAAACTTATGAGAGATTCCAAAGTAGATGAAGTGATCTGTGCCACTGATGCAGGACGTGAAGGTGAGCTGATCTTCCGTCTGGTGTATGAGCAGGCAGGATGTAAAAAGCCGATGAAGCGACTCTGGATCTCTTCCATGGAAGAACAGGCAATTAAAGATGGATTTGCGTCATTAAAAGACGGTTCGTGTTATGACAGTCTCTATCAGTCAGCTCTTTGCAGGGCAAAGGCTGACTGGCTGGTGGGAATCAATGCGAGCCGTCTTTTTTCTGTTCTGTATAACCAGAATCTGAAAGTTGGAAGAGTACAGACACCAACACTTGCCATGATCGTGGATCGAAATCAGAAGATCAAGGAATTTACCAAAGAGAAATATTATATGGCTCATATCAAATTTGACGATATGGATGCGGTCACAGAGAATTTTCAGAAAAAAGAAGATGCAGATAAAGTGGCTGCAGAGTGTCAGGAGCGCATGTGCGAAGTGGAGAAGGATGATGTGAAAGAGAAAACGGTCCGCCCTCCGAAGCTTTATGATCTGACCACCCTGCAGAGGGAAGCTAACAGAATGTTTGGCTATACCGCACAGCAGACATTGGATGCTGTGCAGGAGATGTATGAGCAGAAGCTTGTCACTTATCCGAGAACAGACAGCCAGTATCTGACAGATGAGATGGGAGAAAGTACAGAAACTCTGATTCAGATGTTATTTGGGAAAATGCCTTATGCTGAAGGTCTGGAATATCAACCGGACGTGAGTAAGGTATTAAATTCAAAGAAAGTATCCGATCACCATGCGATTATCCCAACCATGGAAGTAGCCAAAGCAGATATTGGTGAACTGAAAGAACGAAGCCGCAAGATTTTGTATTTGATCAGTGCCAGGGTTCTGACAGCAACTGCAGATCCTTATATTTATGAGAGTCATAAATGTCAGATTACCTGCAATTATCATACGTTTTATCTCAATGCAAAGAAAACAAAACAGGAAGGGTTCAAGACAATTGAGAAAAAACTGAAACAGTTCTTTGGAATCATTGCAGAAAAAGAAGAGCCGGAGTTGGATATCTGGGCAGGCAAGCATTATGGTCCCTGTGATTCTTTTGTATCGGAGCATTTTACACAGCCACCGAAACAGTACACAGAAGATACCCTGCTTTCTGCGATGGAACGTGCAGGGAATGAAGAGCTGACCGAAGATACAGAAAAGAAAGGACTTGGTACTCCTGCAACAAGGGCAGCAATCATTGAAAAACTGATTCAGTCTGGCTTTGTGAAAAGGGAAAAGAAAAATCTGGTGCCGACAGATGATGGAAATGTGCTGATTACGGTTCTACCGGATGAGATTAAATCTCCGAAGATGACCGCAGAGTGGGAAATGGCATTGAATCATATTGCCCAGAATACAGAGACAGCAGATGAATTCCTAAATGGGATTACAGAGCTGATGCAGGAACTGGTTGCCAGGTATCAGGGGATTTCAGAAGAGAAGAAAAATCAGTTTCAGGGAAAGGCAAAAGGAGAAGTCATTGGCAAATGTCCCCGCTGTGGAGCAGATGTCAGGGAAGGAAAAGTAAATTTTTACTGTTCTGACCGGAAATGTGCTTTTACCTTATGGAAAAATGATAAATTTCTTGCAAGCCAGGGAAAAAAGATGGATAAGGTGGCAGCAAAGAAGTTCCTGTCTAAAGGAAAAATCCATTATAAGGATCTGGTATCAAGAAAAACAGGGAGACAGTATGAAGCAACTGTGGAGATGGTCGATCCCGGAGAGGGAAATGTACAGTTCAATCTTATTTTTCCACAACGATAAGTAGTGTATTGCAGGCAGTCTAAGGACTGTCTGTTTTAATACAAATATATGAAAGAGAGGACCTTAGCATGAAGAAAAAAGGTAATTTTAGAAAAGTAGTATCTGGCTTGCTGGCAGGCATGACAATGCTTAGTACAGTGCTGTCTCCGATGACGGCATATGCAGCGGAGATCCAGCCAGAGGAAAAACCTCCACTTTATGAGGAAGTGAAAGACCTTCTGGATGAAGATGAGGTGGTGACTGCCAAAGATTATGAAATTGAAACAGGCAGTGTATTTGATGTGAAATCAGATTACACGGGACTGGAAATCAAGGATGATAACAAGGTCAAAGTCACATTTGAGGAAGCAAAGAATGACAAGGATGAGGATTTTACGACAGATCATGCGGACACTTACAAAGCGGTCTATTATGTGGAACCGGTAAATCAAGAGCATCCGAAGTACCAGATCAGCCGAAAACTGATTGTGCGTGAGAAAGCAACAGAAGCTCAGACTGAAACTGCAGGGAGTGAAGCAGTGACCGAATCAGAAACCGCTGGCAGTGAACAGCAGACAGAGGAAGCGGAGGATTCAGAAGCAGACTCGGAGATTACCGATATTGACGCTGATGAATTTGATGATTTAGTAGAGCAGGCACAGAATCAGGATACCTATGATGAAGAATCAGGGTTAGAGCTTCATGATGTTTTGGAACAGGCAGGAGACGAAGGTGTGGATCTTGATGCTATGGAAGAGGGAGAGATTGCAACATTTGAAGCAGTTTCAGCTTATTCAGCAAGAAGTACACAGCAGGTAACAATTGAAAAAGGACCACTGTATAGATATGCAGATTATAATCTTGGAACCTATCTGACAGAGCCGTACTATATCAGCTACGGAAACGTCAGAGCAATTGCGTATTGTGTACAGCCAGCTAAGCCAGGACCTGGATCTGGAAATTATACAATTACAAAGATTGGAGACAATCAGGCGTTAGCAAAAGTGTGTTATTACGGCACAGATGCCGCAGGGAGCGAAAGCTTTTTTGCGAATAAACACACGGATTTTTCAGAAGGAAAAAGATTCATCATCATTCACATGGCTGCATCATATGCCAACGGAAGCAGTGATGCATTTTACGGAACCAATGCTACAGGAGAGGCTTTGGCAAAAGAACTCTATAATTATTGTGTGAATAAGCCGGAAATACCAGATGTAGCGATGTCATTTTCAAAGCCGGATGTAAAAGCTTATGTAGATAGAAATGTTCAGAGAACGGAGAACATTAAGTTCAACGCATCTTCCCAGCAGAAAATCACAATGGACTTACCAAAAGGAGTAAAGCTCCATAATGTATCTACTGGAACCGTAAGTGCGGCAGGTGCAAGCGTAACAATTGGAGGAGGAACCACGTTTTATCTCTCAGCTCCTCTGACACAGACAAGAGATGTAAGTGATACTTTTTCTGCAAAAATGAAGGGAAGTATTACAAAAGATTATTCAGCATATAAATTGACTACGAATGCAAGTGTTCAGGATCTGGCATTTGTATTTGGAGAAGGTGTTGCTGATGAAAAATATGTAAGCTTAAAGGTGTCATGGATTGAACAGGCTACGATCGAAATCGTAAAGAAAGACGATACAGCGAATGTCAATCTTGCAGGTGCAGTATTTGGCGTTTACAGCGATGAGGCTTGTACAAAGCTGATCACTCAGATGCCTGCAACAGATAAGAATGGAAAATCCTCTGTTACGATTATCAAGACACAGGATACCGTTTATCTGAAAGAAATCACAGCACCACAGGGATATGTAGTAAATGCAACGGCAACAAATGTAAAACTGGTAGCAAGTAAGACCTCAGCTGTAACCGTGGAAAATAAGGAGCAGCTTGCAGAGCTTACTGTTTATAAAGAAGGTCAGGTGCTTACCGGAGCAGAAGTCAGTGAGAGTGGAACCGTATTCCATTATGAGAACCGCAGACAAAAAAATGCTGTTTACAACGTGTATGCCGGAGCAGATATTGTGACTGCGTATGGTACAAAAGTGTACAGCAAAGGTGATCTGGTGAAAGAAAATCTGACAACAGGTGAGAATGGCTCTGTTACCCTGAAGAATCTCCATCTAGGAACTTATGTGGTAAAAGAAGCAAAAGCACCGGACAACTTCTATAATGGCGGCGAAGAAAAGACAGTGACGCTGACTTATGCCGGACAGAATAAAGAAGTTGTATTTGCGGATGTCACCTTCAACAATGAGCGTCAGAAAGCAGAAGTCACTGTAGTAAAACAGGATAAAGATACAAAGAAACCGCTGGAAGGTGGTATTTTCGCCCTGTATGCGGCAGACGATATCAAAAATGCAGATGGTGTAGTTGTTGTAAAGAAAGGCACCCTGATTGAGAAAGCCACTACCGGTGAGGATGGAAAGGCAAAATTCACAGCAGATCTGCCTATCAATCATTCCTATTCCGTAAAAGAAGACCAGGCACCAGAAGGCTATGTAAGAAATACAGAAGACGTGTATACGTTCAAGTTCTCTTACACCAATGATAAAGAAGCAACCGTATCTTTCGCCCATACCTTCAGCAATGACCGTGTGACAGCAAAAATCAATTTATTCAAAGTTGATAAAGAAACAGGAAAAGCCGTTCCGCAGGGCGATGCAACACTGAAAGGTGCAGTCTACGGATTATATGCCCGTGAAGATATCGTGCATCCGGATGGAGCAACCGGTGTGATTTATAAAGCAGGGGAACAGGTGGCTTCTCTTACAACGGATGAAAAAGGACAGGCTTCTGTAGATGGCTTATATCTTGGCAAATATTACGTCAAGGAGATCACACCACCGACCGGATACCTGGCAGATACAGAAGAACATGATCTTGAATGTAGTTATGAAGGTGATATGACTGCAGAAGTAAAAAGAGAATGCATTTCCAGTGAACAGGTGATCAAGCAGCCGTTCCAGATTATCAAAGCAGCCAACAATGGAAAGACCGATGCAGATCTGTTATCCGGAGCCGGATTTACAGTTTATCTGAAATCTTCCCTTACAAAGAAAGCAGATGGAAGCTATGATTTTGATTCTGCTAAACCAGTAGTGAGTGGAGAAAACGGAGCTACTGAGATTTTTACAGATGAAAAAGGTTATGCCTGCAGTATTCCATTACCATTTGGAAGCTATATTGTCCGTGAAACAACAACACCACACAATTACAAGCCAGTCGATGATTTTGAAGTGAATATCACAGAGAACCATCCGAATGAGCCACAGATCTGGCGTGTGCTTCTGGACAAAGAGTTCAAGGCAAAATTGAAAATTGTGAAAAAAGACGATGAAACAAAGAAATCCGTCCTGATTGCAGGAACAGAATTTAAGGTATATGACCTGGATAACAAAAAATACGTGGAGCAGGTAACTACTTATCCTGTGACAACCACACACAAGTCCTATTTTACAGACAGTCAGGGTTATCTGATCATGCCAAAGAACCTGAAAATCGGACATTACCGGATTGAGGAAGTCAACGCACCGGAAGGGTACACAATCAACAAGAATTATATGGAGATTGCTGTTGATGCAAACACTGCTTATCAGATGGATTCAGAAAGCGGCGATGCCATTATCACAGTTGATTACGAGAATCATCCGGTAAAAGGAAAGCTGACGATCTATAAAAAAGGTGAGATGCTGAGTGGATTCAAAAAGGATTTTGTTTATGAAGAAAAATATCTGAAAGGTGCAGAGTTTAACGTCTATGCAGCGGAAAATATCTACACACCGGATTATCAGAAAGATGAAAATGGAAACAGACAGCTGATTTATGCAAAAGATGCTCTGGTAACAACGGTAACGACCGGGGAAGACGGAAAAGCAGTTGCAGATAACCTGCCGCTTGGTTCTTACTATGTGGTAGAAAAAACAGCACCGGAAGGATTTGTTCTGAACCATGACAGATCGGATGTAGCATTTGTCTATGCAGATCAGGATACACCTGTGATCGAACAGGAAGTGACTGTTGGTGATGACAGACAGAAAGTTGCAATCCAGGTAGAAAAACAGGATGCAGAAAACGGAGCAACGGTAGAAGGTGCAGTCTTTGGCATTTATAACAAAGATGATATCAAAGCAGAAGGCAAAGTCATTGTCAACGCTGATACCCTGTTACAGGAAATGACTTCTGATAAAGATGGAATTGCTTCCTGTACGCTGGATCTGCCACTCGGACAGTATTATGTAAAAGAGTTAAAGGCACCGGCAGGATTCGTTTCTTCCGATGAAGTTCTGAATCTGGATGCTTCTTATCAGGGACAGGACGTGAAGACAGTAAAACTGAAAACAGTGAAGAAGAATCAGCCGACAACGGTTGAAATTACAAAATCAGATGTGACAACAGGTGTGGAACTGGATGGAGCAAAACTCACCGTTCTTGATAGAGAGGGGAATGTCGTAGATCAGTGGACTTCTGTAAAAGACCAGCCACATGTGATTAAACGACTGACCGTTGGGGAGGAATATACCCTTCGTGAAGAAATCGCACCGTATGGATATCTGAAAGCAACGGATGTGAAGTTCACACTGGAAGATACCGCAGAGATTCAGAAGGTAGAGATGAAAGATGAAGTGCCGACAGGACTTTTAATCATCAACAAAAATGGAGAATTTTTGGATAAAGTGACACTTCTGGACAATGTAAAAGGCACTGTGGAGCATCTCTTCGAATATGTAACCGGAAGCCTTACAGATGTGACTTTCGATGTATTTGCTGCGGAAGATATCAAAGCGGCAGATGGTGTCAGCAAAGATTATTACAAAGCAGATGAAAAAGTAGGAACTATTACTACAGATTCCAATGGTATTGCACAGATGGATAATCTCCCGGCAGGCAAATACTATGTGAAAGAAGTTAAAACTGCCCATGGCTATGTATTGGATGGAGAACCGAGATATGTTGATCTTTCCTACCGTGATCAGGACACACCGGTAATCACTTATGATGAAAAATGGCAGAATACCCGTCAGAAAGTAAAGGTTACTGTTCTGAAGAAAGAAAAAGATACAGACCGTGTTCTTGCAGGCGGCGTCTTCGGCCTTTATACCAGTGAAGATATCAAAAATGTAAACGGAGATGTGTTGCTTGAGAAAGATTCCCTCATCGAGCAGAAAGCAACCGATGAGAAAGGACAGATCACTTTTGCGGCAGATCTTCCAGTAGATGGAAAATATTATGTAAAAGAGAACAGTGCACCGGACGGATTTGTGACAACGGAAGAAGTGCAGGAGTTTACCTTTGAATATGCCGGAGAAGATCAGGCAGAAGTAAGCTATGATTTTACGTTTGAAAATCAGCCGACCACAGTGGAACTGACAAAAACAGACCTGACCACAGGCAAAGAACTTCCAGGTGCACACCTGAAAGTGACGGATGCAGATGGAAATGTTGTGGATGAATGGACTTCTACAGAAGGATCTCATGTGATCAAAGAACTTGTTGTAGGTAATGAGTATACCATGACGGAAACAAAACCGGCAGACGGATATGTTACTGCAGAGAGCATTACCTTTACGGTTGAGAATACAGCTGAGATTCAGAAGCATGAGATGAAAGATGATGTGACCAAGGTTCAGATCAGCAAGACAGATATCACAGGAGATACAGAGATTCCTGGTGCAAAACTAACGATTCTTGATAAGGACGATCAGGTAGTAGAGAGCTGGACTTCCACAGAGGAGGCACACTATATTGAAAAACTGCCAATTGGTAGATACACCTTACGAGAGGAACAGGCACCAAAAGGATATCTTCTGACATCGGATGTGACATTTGAGGTGAAGGATACTGGAGAAATCCAGAAAGTGGTTATGAAAGATGATACTGCCAAGGGAAAAGTCATTCTCAATAAGACAGATAAATCATCTGGGGAACCGCTGAAAGGAGTAGAATTTGAATTCCGTGACAGCAAAGGAAAGGTCCTGGAAACCTTAAAAACAGATGCTGCCGGTCATGCCGAGAGTAAGCTGTATGAGATTGCCGCATTCAAGAACGGCAAATATGATACAGCAATCAAGTATTATCTGGTGGAGACAAAAACACTGGATGGATACACACTGGATCAGACCAAGCATGAAGTGACATTTGCCTACGCAGACGACAGTACGCCGGTTGTAGAAGTTACTTTCAATCTGACAAATGAGAAACCGGAAGTTCCGGAAACACCAAGCACACCAGATGTGCCGCAGTCCCATGAAGAGACGAAGGTATCAGATGCACCGAAGACAGGAGATAACACAAATATCTGGCTGCCGATTCTGCTTCTGCTTATCTCTACCGGAGGCATGGCAGGACTTTATATCAGCAGAAAGAAAATCAGAAAACAGTAATCCTCAGTAAAGGGGGCCCTGAATCAGGGCTCCCTTTAAAATACAAAAATTCACAGAAAGGGACAGAAAAATATGATGAAAACAATGGAAAAGAGACAGGAAGCAAGAAAGAACCAGGAGAGAACTTTAAAAAGAATGATGGCTTATCAGAAAAAAGCCGAGCAGATGGTCAGCAGGAAAAGAATGAACCATCACATGATCAGAAAGGGGTAAAAGCGTATGATGAACAGAAAAGAATTTTATGAATATGTCAAAGATAATGTAAAAGACTATTTGCCGGATTCATATCAGAATGGAGAAATCCGTATTGAAGAAGTTGCAAAAAATAATGGATTAAGGTTGACTGGCATTTCAATTCCACAGGGTGATCAAAGAGCTGTGCCGATGGTATATCTGGATTCTCTTTATATGGAATATGTCAATGGAAAAAATCTGGATTCCTGTGTGGGTGATGTGGCAGATATGCGTATTGAAGTGCAGGACAAAGCGGCATTTATCAATATGGGTCTTCCGGATATTTTGGATTATGAAAAAATGAAGGACAAATTACAGGTGAGAATCTGTGACCGGGAATGGAATGAAGAACGCCTGGCTGATAAAGTTGTTACCGAACATGGAGATTTTGCAGCATATTACGCAGTGAATGTGGAAGAAAACGAGGGAGGAATTGGTAGTATTCCGGTTACTGTCAATCTTATGAATGAATGGGGTGTGACAGCAGAACAAATCCAGGCAGATGCAGTGGCGGCAGACAGAAATCGTGGTGTTGTTTTGATGGACATGAATGAAATGATAAAATCCATGATTTTTGGTGAAGAAGCAGAAAATCTTTTGAATGAAAAACTGAATGTTGAAGCAATGGAAAATCCAATGTTCTGTCTTTCAAATGCACAAAAAATGAATGGTGCATCACTGTTACTGCAGGAAGATATTCGTAAGCAGATCGGTGAATGCCTGGGAAGTGATTATTTTGTTCTTCCCTCTTCAATTCATGAGGTGCTGATTCTTCCTGATAACGGAATGTTTGAAGTACCGGAATTAAATGCCATGGTACAGGAAGTCAATGAGACGCAGGTAGAGAGGCAGGAACAGCTTTCGGATAAGGTTCAGTTCTGTGATGGAAAGACAGCAGTTATGGAAAATGCCGAACGCAGGGAAGCACGTCTGGAGAAAGAAAAAGCAGCAGAAAAAGCAACTGGGAGGACAGAAGCAAAAGGTGGAATCCATGGAAAACTGGAGAAAGCCAAGGCGGAGATCAAAGCAAAAGGGACAGATACAATCCCAAAGAATAGGGCGAAAGACCTTGCCTCAGTATTATAACGAGAAATAACGATGATTTTGAGGGGACTGTGTGAGCAGTCCCTAATTTTATGAAGATGGAGGAGAAAAGAATATGGACTGGTGTTTATATGGTGATGATAAAAGAAAGGAAATGGATAGAGATTTAAAACCGGAATATCTTTTGGATGACTTACGGAGATATCAGGATGTATTTGGTGAAGAATTTGGTGTAAAAGAGCTTCTTATGCTGGAGGATATCCGGGTAAAGGCTATGATTGCCGGAGCACTTGCAGATATGCCGGAATTTCTTATTGATCAGATTGGAAAAGCAAGTAACAGTAGTAATTTTCCTTCTATGACAAGGGCAATGGAACGGATTGCCGATGTTGTAGAAGAAAAGTGGGAAGAAGAAAGGGAGTAACAGATGGCAAATAAATTATATGCAATGGAACTTCTGACGGAGGAAGTGGCAAAGGATGTTGCTGCCAATCCGCAGGAATGGATGCGGTTTCTAAATACTGCATCCAGGCTGTACCGGTACACTTTTCCGGAACAGCTCTTGATCTATGCACAGCGTCCGGGAGCAACAGCCGTGGCATCCATGGAAATCTGGAACCAGAAGATGTACCGATGGATTAAAAAGGGTTCTAAAGGAATTGCCCTGATAGATAACACATCCGGACCAAAAACGAAACTCCGATATGTTTTTGATGTGCAGGATACTTATAAGGTAAAAAATCTGGGCAGAGATCCGCAGTTATGGAATCTTAATCCAGAAGGAGAACAACTGGTGGCAGATTATCTGCAGGAGCGGCTGGCACTGGAAGCAACAGAGGGAGGATTAGCAGAGGTTCTTCACCAGGCGGCAGAAGAAAGTGTGCAGGCCTGGTTGCCGGATGCTTTCGACGAACTGCAAATGGATGTAGCCGGCACTTTTCTGGAAGATCTGGATGAACAGAATCAGAAAGTGGAGTTCCGGGAACTGATGACAAACAGTGTCTGGTATGTGTTACTGAACCGATGCGGACTGGATGTGCAGGAATATCTTGATGCAGAGGATTTTCGTCATATTACAGATTTTAACCAGTTAAAGGTTATTGGACACCTTGGAAGTTCTGTGAATGAGATCAGCAGACCGGTATTGATGCAGATTGGACGATATGTGTTGAATGACTTGGAAAAAGATCTGAAAACGGTTGCAAAAGAAAAAGAAGTAGCTTATAATGAATTTAACACGTTAATTCGTGAAAGCAAAACAAGGAACACAGAAGATAGAGGAGAAAATAAGGAGGAAACAGAGCATGAGAGAGATCACTTACAGCCAGAATGGAGAGTACCAGATTCCGGATATCAGTCTGGAGGAGACGAGAGGAACGATCGGGAAGTACGGATTGATGAGGAAAGAGTATCTGAGAAACCACAAAGTAGCCAGATTCAACATTCTGACCTTACAGAACCGTCTGGACAGTCATCTGATGGAAATCGACAGCCAGGCAAGGCAGAGAGTAGACAACCTGATGTCAGAACTTCTGGAGAAAAACCCGGCACCGGACAAAATGGCAGACGGGATGGCATGGACCAGACACATGAACCAGATCAAAGCACAGGCAGAGGAACTGGTAATTCAGGAGATTATTTACAATTAAGTCTGTTCCCGACAGAAGAGGAACAGTTAGGAGAAATAAGGAAAGCGGTAGCTGCATTAGAACAGCCAGCCGCTTTTCTTATTTCTGATGAAGTAGTAGATGATATTCTCCGCACGGGAAGTGGACAGAAAAATACACTGTTTCATATTACGGCAAGACTGATTGAAGGTCTGGATAATGAAGAAATGCAGAACTTCCTGAAGGAGGAATATGAAACAGGTGGAAAAGGATTTACCATAGATGGACAGAAAATCAGTATCTGGTATGACAATGATGGTATCCGTATCCGACGGGGAGATTCCGCCAGAAGAAACTTTGATCGCATGGTTACGTGGGAAGAAGCGGCGGACAGAATCCGGGATATGTATGAGGATAGAAGTTACGTGGATAATCTGATTTCCAATAACGCCATTGAACAGGAGCAGGAAGAAATGACCAATCTTCTTGCACTCCATTTTCGGGATACCAGCAGAAACCGGGAGGAGCAGCAATCATATTCGGATTGGCAGGATGTCGTGCGGGAAGCTTGGACAGATTCAGCGGAAGCAGATGCAATTGCCCATCGCTTTGAATGGCTGCAGAAAGATATGGATGAGAATCCAGAAGATTATCGCAGGTGGGAGATTCAGCATAATCCGGAATATTTCCAGCGTTTTCAGGATCTCCAGAGGGAGCGTTCCTGGGTAGACCAGAAATTTACGGTCGAACGTCCGGCCCTTTCCTTTATCACACAGGATGAGATAGATGCAGTCCTTAGAAGAGGCGGGATCACTGCCGGAGGACGGAATCGGATCTATGAGTATTTCATGGAACATCACGATATAAAGGATGCAGCTGAGTTTCTGAAAAATGAGTATGGTACAGGTGGAGCAGCACCTGGGATACCGGGAGCGTATGAATCCGATGCTTCCCATGATGCGAAAGGATTAAAACTTGCGAAAGGGAAGATTGGCAGTCCAGATGTAGAAGTTCTATTAAAGTGGAATAAGGTTGCAGAACGTGTCCGTCAGCTGATTCGCACCGATGATTTCTTATCACCGGAAGAACTGGAAAAGTATGAAGAACGGCAGGAAGCACAGAGACAGGCGGATCTGGAAGGAGCTCAGCAGGCTTTGGAAGTGGAGCAGGAAGGCTCTGATCAGCAGGAAATACGAGAGGAAAATCAGGAACCGTCGGAGGTTGAGACACAACCGGAAGCAGTAGAAGATGCAGAAAAAAAGGAAGATATAACACCAGAACAGTCTGATATTCCAGCAACAAACTTCCATATCACAGATGATGAACTGGGACAGGGAACACCAAAGGAAAAGTTCCGTGCTAATATCATGGCAATCCAGCTTTTAAAGAAATGCGAGGAAGAAAACCGCAATGCCACACCAGACGAACAGGAGATTTTATCCCGATATGTAGGCTGGGGAGGTCTTGCTGATGCTTTCGATGAAACAAAATCCGCATGGGAGACGGAATATCTGGAATTAAAGACAGTCCTTACACCGGAAGAATATGCAGCAGCCAGAGCTTCTACCTTAAATGCCCATTACACACAGCCAATCGTGATTGAAAGTATGTATCAGGCGTTGGAAAATCTGGGATTTACAAAAGGAAATATCCTGGAGCCATCCATGGGTGTTGGTAACTTCTTTGGAATGCTTCCTGAGAAGCTGAACCAGTCAAAACTCTATGGTGTGGAACTGGACAGTATCAGCGGTAGAATTGCAAAACTGCTTTACCCAGATGCCAATATCCAGATTAAAGGTTTTGAGAAGACAGATTATCCGAATGATTTCTTCGATGTGGCAATCGGAAATGTGCCATTTGGAGCTTATAAAGTGAATGACAGGCAATATGACCGCTATAATTTTATGATTCACGATTATTTTCTGGCAAAGACAATCGACCAGTTGCGTCCGGGTGGTGTGGCAGCTTTGATCACAACAAAAGGAACCATGGATAAAGCATCACCGGAAGTCCGAAAGTATCTGGCAGAACGTGCCGATCTCCTTGGAGCCATCCGCCTGCCGAACACAGCATTCAAAGCAAATGCAGGAACGGAAGTCAGTGCAGATATTTTATTCTTCCAGAAGCGTGACAGCATGACAAAAGAGATGCCGGAGTGGGTGAATCTTGGAAGTGATGCCAATGGAATTACGGTCAATCAGTATTTTGCAGACCATCCGGAAATGATTCTGGGTGAGATGAAAGAGGTATCCGGTCCGTATGGTATGGAAACAACCTGTATGCCGATAGAAGGTGCTGATCTTGAAGTCCAGCTTGCAGAAGCTGTCAGGAATATTCATGGAAATATGGCACCTGCAGTTGATGTGGATGCAGAACTGGATGATGTACCAGAGAGTATCCCGGCAGATCCGAATGTTCGTAATTACAGTTATGCGGTTGTAGATGATCAGGTATATTACCGTGTTAACTCTCTGATGAATCAGGTAAAGATGCCTGCCGCTACTGCAGAACGTGTAAAAGGTATGGTGGAGATCCGAGACACGGTGCGTGAACTGATTGCCATGCAGATGGAAGAATCCGTAACAGATGAAGAAATTCACAAACAGCAGGAGAAATTGAATCAAGTATATGATGCTTACACAGCAAAGTATGGAGTCATCGGAAGTAATGCAAACAAGCGGGCGTTTTCTGATGACGCTTCTTATTGTCTGTTGTGTTCTCTGGAAGACCTGAACGAAGATGGAACATTGAAGCGAAAAGCAGACATGTTTACGAAACGAACCATCAAAAAGGCAGTGGCGGTAACCAGTGTGGAAACTGCGACAGAAGCCTTAGCATTATCATTGAATGAAAGAGCAAAGGTGGATCTGTCCTATATGGCACAGCTGACAGGAAAGACAGAAGAAAAAATCACGGAGGAACTGGTTGGAGTTATATTTAAGAACCCACTGACAGACCAGTGGGAGAGTGGAGATGAGTATTTATCTGGAAATGTCAGGGAGAAGTTAAACACAGCAAGAACCTTTGCAGAGAATCACCCGGAATTCACACCGAATGTCCGTGCATTGGAAGCAGTTCAGCCAAGAGAACTGGAAGCATCTGAAATCGAAGTAAGGATTGGGGCAACCTGGATTGAACCATCGGATTATCAGGACTTTATGAGGGAACTGCTTCATACTCCGTGGTATCTTGCACAGAAGGAGATACAGGTAAAATATTCTGAGGTGAATGGTGAGTGGCGGATTACCGGGAAAAATGCAGACAGTCCAAGAAATGCGTTTGCCTATGCAACGTATGGAACCGAGAGGGCAAATGCTTACCGGATTCTGGAAGATACACTGAATCTGAAAGATGTTCGTATCTATGATAAGAGTGTCAATGAAAATGGGGATGAGATTCGTGTCCTCAATAAAAAAGAAACTATGCTGGCATCACAGAAACAGGATGCCATGAAAGCAGCATTTAAGGATTGGATTTTCAAAGATCAACAGAGACGTGAAAGACTGGTAAGAGTTTATAATGAACGGTTTAACAGTATCCGTCCCCGTGAATACGATGGCAGTCATCTGACTTTCCCAGGAATGAACCCGGAAATTGAACTTCGCCCACATCAGAAAAATGCTGTCGCACATCAGCTTTACGGGGATAATGTGCTTCTGGCTCATGTAGTAGGAGCTGGGAAGACCTACGAGATGGTAGCGGCTGCAATGGAGAGCAAACGTCTGGGATTATCACAAAAGAATCTATTTGTCGTGCCGAACCATCTGACAGAGCAGTGGGGAGCCGAGTTCCTGCAGTTATATCCGGGAGCCAATATCCTGGTGGCAACCAAGAAAGATTTTGAACCGGCGAACCGGAAAAAGTTCTGTGCCAGAATCGCTATGGGAAACTATGATGCGATTATCATCGGTCATTCCCAGTTTGAGCGTATCCCAATCTCTGATGAGAGGCAGGAAGCCATGCTGCGGAAGCAGATTGACGATCTGGAAATCGCAATCCAGAGTGCAAGATATGAGCAGGATGGCGGCCGCTATACGGTAAAGCAGATTGAAAAGACCAGAAAAACGCTGATGACAAGACTGGAGAAGCTGAATCAGAAAGAGAAAAAGGATAATGTAGTTACCTTTGAAGAACTGGGAGTGGATCATCTGTATGTAGACGAGGCACACAGTTATAAAAATGCGTTCCTTTATACAAAAATGAGAAATGTAGCCGGAATTGCCCAGAACGAAGCACAGAAATCAGCAGATATGTTTAATAAATGTCAGTATCTGGATGAGATTACCGGTGGAAAAGGCATTACCTTTGCAACGGGCACACCGATCAGCAACAGCATGACGGAACTTTATGTCATGCAGAGATATCTGCAGAACAGCAAATTACAGAATATGGGCTTGGGATTATTTGATTCCTGGGCATCCACGTTTGGAGAGGTTGTGACCAGCATTGAACTTGCACCGGAAGGAACCGGATACCGAGCAAAATCCAGATTCGCCAGATTCTATAATATCCCGGAACTGATGAATATGTTCAAGGAGATTGCAGATATCAAGACTTCGGATCAGTTGAATCTTCCAGTACCGGAAGCGGAATACGAAACTGTAGTATTGAAACCAACAGAACAGCAGAAAGAAATCGTAGCAAGCCTAGGAGAGCGTGCGGAAGTGGTAAGAAACGGTGGCGTAGATGCTAGTGTAGACAATATGCTGAAAATTACCAATGACGGAAGAAAACTGGCACTGGATCAGCGATTGGTCAATGAACTATTGCCAGACGATCCGGGCAGTAAAGTGTCGGTCTGTGCAGAAAAAAGCTATGAAATCTGGAAAGATACAGTTGTACAGAAATCGGCGCAGATCATTTTTTGTGACTTGAGCACACCGAAAGGCGATGGCAGTTTCAATGTTTACGATGACTTGAAACAGAAGCTGATGGCGAAAGGTGTACCGGAAAAAGAAATTGCATTCATTCATGATGCAAATACCGAAGCAAAGAAGACGGAGCTGTTTGGAAAAGTAAAATCTGGGCAGGTTCGTTTTTTGATTGGTTCAACAGCAAAGATGGGTGCCGGTACCAACGTGCAGGATCGTCTGATTGCTCTGCATCATCTGGATATTGGCTGGAAACCGTCTGATCTGGAGCAGAGGGAAGGACGTATCATCCGGCAGGGAAATCACAATAAAAAGGTTCATATCTTTCGGTATGTGACAGAATCCACCTTCGACAGCTACATGTGGCAGTTGATCGAAAATAAACAGAAGTTCATCTCCCAGATTATGACGAGCAAAGCACCGGTCAGAAGCTGCGAAGATGTGGACGAAGCGGCACTGTCCTATGCAGAGGTTAAGGCACTGGCAACTGGAAATCCGGCAGTAAAAGAAAAGATGGCACTGGACGTGGATGTGGCAAAACTGAAACTTTTAAAAGCCAATCACATGAATAACCAGTACCGTCTGGAAGATGATATTGCAAGAAATTTTCCACAGCAGATTGCAAAATTGACCGAGACTATTGATAGCTACAAAGCGGATATTGCCCATTATCAGGAGCATAAAATCACAGATCCAGAACAGTTTTCCATGGAGATCAGCGGCAAAGTATTTACAGAAAAGAAAGAAGCAGGAGCGGCACTACTGGCAGTCTGCAAGGACATGAAAGCAGTCGATGCAGCAATGGATATCGGAAACTATCAGGGATTCAACATGAGAATCCAGTTCGACAGCTGGAGTAAGGAGTTTATCCTGTCTGTGAAGCATGAATCGGTATCGAAAGTTCATCTGGGAGCAGATGCCCTGGGAAATATCACCCGTATCAATAATCTTTTGGAAAGCTATCCGGAGAAACTGGCAGAAGCGGAGCAACGATTGGAAACGGTACAGGAGCAGCTTACAAATGCCAAAGAGGAAGTTGGAAAGCCATTCACAAAAGAAGAGGAACTGAACCAGAAACTGGAGCGACTGTCAGAACTAAATGCCCTTCTTAATATGGATGAACGGGAAGACACAGAAGCAGAGCAGTCAGAATCGAAAGAGAAAGAAGAACGACCGGCACGTGGTTCTATCCATGAGAAATTGCAGATTTATAAAGAAAAAAGCCAGCGGGAAAGCGAGAATGGCAGGGAAGATAGAAAAAGGGACTTCGGTCTGGAATAAGAAAACAGGAAAGATGGCATAATTTGGTAGAAAGAATGTTCTGCCGGTTATGCCACTTTTGGGAATACAGGAGGAACTTATATGGCGAGAAACATGATAACAGGAATAGAAACGCAGAAAATGCAGGAATATACACAGGAACAAATAGACCGTGCAGAACACATGGGAATAGCAATTCCAGCGGACGTAAAAGAACAGATTTTTGAATATGCAAATCTGGTTGGCGAAGAAGAGAAAGTAAGGACGCTGGTAAGAAATCTGGCAGATGCAGTCAATCGGTCAGATGAAGATAGAGTAGAGGAACTTCTGGATGATGCCCAAATGGATATTCAGGACTTACCAGATCCAACCATAGGCAAGCTGGAACTTCGGGATTATGGATATACAGCAGAGGATATGGTGCCGCTTAGAAAAGCAGCAGCCCTGGATTATCACAGAATGGGTTCTAAAATCTATTGCCTGGGTAGTGATGGCAGCAAGGGAGAGTATGCAAGTAAAGAAATGATACAGGCACATGAAGGGCTGTTTGGCATGGAATCACAGATGTGGGAACGGATAAGGGATCAGGATCTGGATTATGCAGATGAAGATTTTGGAGCATTTCAGGAGCCGATGAATGTGATTGGACAGGAAGAAGCTCTGAAATTATATGATGCCGGAGCAGATATCTATCTGATTACCAATTTTTCATCACCAATCTATGTTACAGAGCGAATGGAGATTGAACGAGGTCCGGAGCATTATCAGATGTCTACAGAAGAACTGGAACGATTCCGCAATTTGGAATGGGAGATGCAGAAATATCCGCAGATTCAGTCTTTGAAAGAGGCAAATCTGCTATTAGGGACAAGACGAACATTCGGTATTTATCAAATAAGAGATGGTTTGCCAGGTGAAAACTATGCGTTTATGAATATGAGCTTCATTGAAAGTCACGGGATGCAGATTAAAAAAGAAGACTATGAACTGGTCTATGTGGGAGAATTATTTGGAAATATGTCGCTAGATGATATATTTGAACGATTCAACATCGACAGACCAGAAGACTTTCGAGGACATTCCCTGTCTGTCAGTGATATCGTAGTTCTGAATGAGGGGGGAAAGGTAACCGCTCATTTTGTAGACAGTATCAGTTTTGAACAGCTGGATTCTTTCCTGAATCTGGAAGAACAGGTTCTTAGTGAACTGGCATATGAGGTAGGAGAACGTTACTTTGCTATTCAGAGAACAGAAGGAGGATATGATTATTCCTTTTACGATGAAGATTTCCGCCTGATGGATGGTGGCGTCTATGAAAATGGTGAAATTTCTATTGAAGAAGCGGCAGAGGAACTTTTGGAAGATGCTTGAAGAGTATGAAGCCGCCGACGGCGAAAGCTTTGAAAGCGTGATTTATAAGGCTGCCGAGATCCTCGGCGTCGAGATTTAAAACAAAACGCGCCCGCAAAGGGCGGGGCGAAAAATCGTCGGAGTCATCCGCCGTGCCCTGGAAAAGGCAGGGATGCCCCAGATCCCGGTGATCTCCATCAATGCCAACGGCATGGAGTCCAACCCGGGCTTCACCCTGACGGCTCCCCTGATCGCCAAGGCCATGCAGGCCGTGGTCTACGGAGACGTGTTCATGCGTGTGCTGTACGCCACCAGGCCCTATGAAAAGGTGCCCGGCTCTGCCAACGCCCTGCATGAAAAATGGAAAAAGATCTGTATACGCGAGCTTTCCGGCCCCTCCCTGGGCATGATGAACTTCACAAAGAACATCCGCGGCATCATCCGCGATTTCGACAGCCTGGAGCGGCTGGACATCCAAAAGCCCCGGGTGGGGATCGTGGGAGAGATCCTGGTGAAATTCTCTCCCACTGCCAACAACCACATCGTGGAGCTTCTGGAATCCGAAGGGGCTGAGGCCGTGATGCCGGATCTCATGGACTTTTTGCTGTACTGCTTCTACAACAGCAATTTCAAGGCCAGTCATCTGGGGGCGAAGCACTCCACCGCCTGGCTCTGCAATACGGCGATCTCCCTTCTGGAGTATTTCCGCAAGTCGGCGCGGATCGCCCTGGAAAAGAGCGTCCACTTCACGCCGCCCACAAAGATCAAATACCTCATTCTACAGGAATCTGCCGC
>OGWU01000448.1_pt1 | contig 27957 bp, 30 predicted proteins | sample 1576071 | NCBI WGS metagenome assembly OGWU01 (sample SAMEA3541582, study PRJEB24748) | human gut metagenome | biome: human gut; feature: human-associated habitat; material: faeces | place: China | collected 2012
TCTGTATTCAGTACGTTTTAATTATTTGTACTGTCTACTTTTGAGAATCGTATCAGAGTCGTTCCTGATTTTTTCTTTTTGTTTAAGAAAATTTTAAAAATTATCAAAGAGTCATTAATATTTGTTTTGTAAGCTTCCAATAAGAATTAAAAAATGTTGGAGGGAAATATATCACGATGAATACTTTACAAGGTCTCACGGATCAGGAAATACAAAAGCGTATTGAAGCAAACCAAAAAGAAGAAGCTTATCAAACGATGACAAACAGTATAGGTACAATCATAAAAAAGAATGTTTGTACTTTATTTAATTTTTTAAACTTTATGATCGCATTGTGCCTGTTTTTAGTTCATGCTTATTCAAATATGATATTTATTGCGATCATTATCTTGAATATCTTGATTGGAATTTTTCAAGAAATAAAGGCAAAGAAAATTGTTGATTCATTATCATTATTGAATAGGCCCATGGCAAAGGTGATTCGTAATGGAAAAACACGAAAGATAGATGTATATGATCTCGTTGTGGATGATTTATTGGTTTTAGAGAGCGGAGATCAAATCAGCAATGATTCAATTTTGATAGATGGATCTCTTGAAGTGAATGAATCTTTGATTACAGGAGAAAGTGATGCCATTATAAAGAAGACACATGATTCCTTAGTATCTGGAAGTTTTGTGATTTCCGGGAAAGCTGTTGCCAAAGTTGTTCATGTAGGTTCTCAAAACTATATACGAACGATTTCAGATCAAGTAAAGAAAGAAAAAGCAACGTATTCAGAATTAATGGATTCTATGAAGAAGGTCACAAATATTACAAGTTATATGATCCTTCCTCTAGGTATCTTATTATTTATAGAAGCAATATTTTTAAGAGGCATCATAATTGATGATGCGGTTGTTTCTAGTTGCGCAGCTTTGTTAGGGATGCTGCCTAAAGGATTGGTATTATTGATTTCTGTTTCTCTAAGTACAGGGGTAATTCGCTTAGCAAAACAGAAAATTCTTGTACAAAACATATATGCTCTGGAAACTTTAGCTCACGTGGATACGATTTGTTTAGATAAAACAGGAACAATTACAAATGGAACTTTAAAAGTGATTTCAAAGAAGGCTTTGCAAAAAGATATTTCTAAAGATCTTGATGAAATGGTTCAATCATATCTCTCTTTTGCGCAGGATAATAATGCGACGTTTATCGCTTTAAGAGCATCTATTGAACCTAGTCCAATTATTAAACCTGTAAAGATCATTCCTTTTTCTTCCTCTAGAAAATGGGGAAGTATTAGTTTTGAAAATGGCAAAACAATATTTGTTGGTGCTTTTGAAAAACTAGTGAAAGAAAGCTCTGTAGAAGTAGAAGAAGAACTTGAAAAAGGGCACAGGCTTTTGGCAATAGGATATATAGAAGATATCTGGGATAATGATAAGGCTTTACCTGAGAATATGATCCCTTTATATATGATCGTGTTAGAAGATGTAATTCGTCCAAACACAAAGAAAACTTTGGATTTCTTTCGAAAACAAGGTGTTGAAATAAAAATTATTTCAGGAGATCATCCTAAAACGGTCGCGCATGTCGCAAGAAGGGCAGGATTTGATCAATGGAGTTCTGTTGTAGATATGTCTGATGTTTTAGATAGTGATGATTATGACTCATTGATAAAAGAATATTCGATCTTTGCCAGAACAACGCCGCAGCAAAAACAAAGGCTTGTTCAAGCATTAAAGAAACAAGGACATCATGTCGCAATGACAGGGGATGGTGTCAATGATTTATTGGCATTGAGAGAAGCTGATTGTTCCATTGCCGTAGCAGATGGTAGTGAAGCAAGCCGACAAATATCTCAAATTGTATTACTTGATTCAAACTTTACCAATCTTCCTTCTGTTTTAATGGAGGGTAGAAAAGTGATAAATAATGTGACAAGGACAGCTCAGGTATTCTTTATCAAGACGATTTATTCAATATTGGTCACAATCTTATGTATCATAACCAATCAGTCTTTTCCGTTTATTCCTATTCAAATTACTTTGATCGATGCATTTATCGAAGCGTATCCATCATTTATAACGATTGTAGAATCTGATACATCCAAGATAAAAGGTTCTTTCTTAAGGACGTCTTTATCCAATGCAGCGCCTTTTGCCTTGCTTGTAACGATTTTGATAATGGTCACGCAGTTAGTAGGACCGTTTACTGAAATAGAAAGAATGAATATTAGTTATATATTATTGATCTTGCTTTCCATTTTAGCTGTAATCAAGAGCTGTATTCCTATGACAAAACTTCGTTTGGCATTGTGTGTGAGTATGTGTGTTGGAATTTGTCTTGCCTTGATGTTATTTCCTAATTTATTTATGATGGTTTCTTTTACTTTTGAAATGGCGATGTATATAGTTGCATTATTTAGTATATCTTTAATGATTTTAATTGGCTGGTTTTTGATAAAATACAAGAAAGTATAGAATTTGCATCAAGGAGGATGGCACGATGTCTTTAAAGAAACGCATTTTTCATTCTAATATGTTGATCATATTTATTTCACTATTTTTATTGTTAATGGTGGTATTAGGTGTGCTTGTCATTTATGAAGATACGTTTGAAAGACAGGTTAGAGAAATTAAAGACTTTCATCTGGATGAACTAGTTATACAGTTCTTTAGAAGTAATATTTTTTTCACTCTGATTTCTGCTGTGTTGATTATTAGTGTTATTACGATTATTGTTATTTTGTTGTTGGCATCTATATTTACTCGAAAGATCAACAAAATCATCATGCTGCCTGTTGATTTGCTGGTGGCAGGAACAACACGAGTTAAAAATGGAAACTTGGAAGAACCAATTGAATATACAGGCGAAGAAGAGTTTGAGAAAGTATGTCAGACTTTTAATGATATGCAGTCTATGATTCTTGAGGATAAAAGACAAAGAGAAAGATATGATCAAGCTAGGACTGATATGATTACAGGGATTTCGCATGATTTAAGAACACCCTTAACTTCCATACAGGGTTATATCAAAGGCGTTTTAGATGGTGTTGCATCTGATGAAGAATCAAGACGCAAATATTTACAGACAGCATATGATTCGACAATCGAAATGAATAAGATGCTGCAGCAGTTGTTTGATTTTTCACGTATGGAAACAGGAGGAATCCCAATAAACAAAACAAAGGTCAATTTTGTGGAAATTATTGAGTCCTATGTTATCTCAAAACAAAAAGTACAGGATGAAAAATACAACATTCATCTAGATATCAATCAAAATTCATATGTTGAGGTAAACCTAGATACAGAATTGATGCATCGAGTCTTGGATAATTTGTTTGAAAATAGTTTAAAGTATGCTGGAGTTTCAAGAGTAGATATATCTGTTGCGATAGAATTATATTCGAATAGAGTTTGTTTGATTTGGAAAGATAATGGGAAAGGTGTTCCAGAAGATAAACTATCTAAAATTTTTGACCGCTTCTACCGAGTAGATGAGTCTAGATCGATTAAAGGTAGTGGAATAGGATTATATGTTGTAGAATATATCATGAAACAACATCAAGGAAATGCCAGAGCGGAAAATGAACAAGGATTGAAAATTATTTTAACGTTTCCAACCATATAGGAGGTTTCTTGAGATGCCAAAGATATTGATTGTGGAAGATGATGAAAATATTGCGATGTTAGAGAAAGATTATCTAGTTTCTAATGGTTTTGAGGCAGATATCTTAAATCGCGGTGATGAAGTAATCTCATGTTTAGAAACAAGAAAATACGACTTAGTTTTGCTGGATATCATGCTTCCTGGTATAAGTGGATATGATATTTGTCGTCAAATACGAGATAAGATTGATATTCCTATTTTAATGGTAACAGCACGAACAGAAAGTATAGATGTTATTCGTGGTTTAGGCTTAGGAGCGGATGATTATATCGTAAAACCATTTGATCCTTCTCAGCTGGTTGCAAGAGTTCGTGCGCATTTGAATCAGTATGAGCGTTTAAAAAGAAACAATAAGGAAAATGAAAAAGTCAAAATTAACAATATTGAAATAGAACCTTTGAACTGGAAGGTGTACAAAGGTGAAAAAGAAGTCAAACTAACAAATCGCGAATTTGAACTTTTATTATTTTTAGCTCAGAATCCAAACATAGTTTTTACACGAGAAGAACTGTTTGAAAAAATATGGGGCTATGATTATGTATCAGATGCTGCCACAGTTTCTGTACATATTAACCGCCTGCGTATCAAGCTGGAAGAGGACCCTAAAGATCCTAAGATGATTGAAACAATATGGGGTGCCGGATACAGGATGAATATAAAAAAGTAGCCGTGATAATTTCACGGCTATAATGTTTTATTTGTGATTTTGATGATTTGTTTGATATCTTGAATCAAGTCATCGTATTTTTCTGGTTTTAAAGATTGTGGTCCATCACACAATGCACATTCAGGGTCATTATGAACTTCGATCATTAGACCATCGGCACCGGCAACAACGGCTGCTTTTGCCATTGGATCGACAAGCCACCATTTGCCTCCAGCATGACTTGGATCGATAATGATTGGTAAATGTGTCAATCGTTTAATAACTGGAATTGCCTGTAGATCTAATGTATTTCGTGTGTAAGTTTCAAACGTACGAATTCCTCTTTCACATAAGATAACATTTGGATTTCCATTTGCCATGATGTATTCAGCAGACATTATCCATTCTTCATATGTGTTTGACAAGCCTCGTTTTAGTAAAACAGGTTTTTTAATACGCCTTCCAACTTCTTTTAATAAGTCGAAGTTTTGCATGTTTCTGGCACCAATTTGAACAAGATCAACTTTATCATTAAATTCATCGATATATTTTTCTCCCATTAATTCAGAAACGATAGGAAGGCCTGTTTCCTCTTTGGCAGCAACTAAGATATCTAAACCTTGTGTACCCATACCTTGGAATGAGTAAGGGCTGGTTCTAGGTTTATAAGCTCCACCTCGTAACATGTGTGCCCCACTTTTTTTGATTGAGCGGGCGATTTCAATGACTTGTTCTTTAGATTCAACGGAGCATGGTCCGGCAATCAATGTTAAATTATTACCACCGACTTTTACTCCACTGACATCAATGATGGAATCTTCGGGATGAAAAGCACGATTGGCAAGTTTATATGGTTCACTGACTTTCATGATACGTTCAACACATTCATCCACTTCGAATTGTTTTGGATCTACACGAGTTGTATCTCCAACAAGTCCAACAATGGTAGACATTTCACCTTTTGATAGGTGTGTCTTCAATCCCATTCTTTCAACTTTGGCAATGATTCGGTTTACATCATTTTCTGTGGCTCTAGGCTTAAATACAATAATCATTTTATTTCCTCCTATATAACATAAAAGTCCCTTTGCCATAAGGGCGAAAGGGACTGTCGCGTTACCACCTTAATTCAATATGACCTCACAGTCATATCCTTTTCGAGTACAAACATACTCTAACACAATAACGGGTGTACCCGGACAAACCTACTATTATTTCAGCCGTCTACTCCAAGATGTATTCAATGAATCTTCAAATCTCTTTTCCACCAGCCAAGAGCTCTCTATGTCTGAACGATTTCATTTACTCTTTCTTTTCCTTGTAGTTGTTCCTATTCTAGTAAAAACATGAATCAATGTCAATGAAAAAAATTATGGATTGTCTTATAATGCTTGCAGAGGTGTTTTTATGCGTAATGATAACATATTGAAAAGAATATGGTATGTCTTTAACGGAATATATGTAGTGACATTGGTTTATAGTGTATTCGTCAATTATACCGAAGACGATATGAATGGTCTTTTTATGTGTGGCGTAGCAGTTTTAACTCTTGTCATGGTGCCGTTGATCTTTAAAATGTTTCGTTTTAAACCTATTTATGAAATTTATTTGATTGCAACTGTGTTTGCGTATATAGCTAGTGTATGGGGAAGTACCTTAGGCGGTTATGGATTGTTAGGTTTTGATAAGTTTCTACACTTTTCAAGTGGCTTTTTAATGTTGACGGTAGCTATCATGCTGTATTATTTATTGAGCTCACATAATGAAATAAGAACAAAACAGGAAAAAAGAGTATTTTATGTGTTTATTAATGCAGTCAATATGGCGATTGCATTGTGTTGGGAATTCTTTGAGTATGCTATGTTGATATTCTTTAACAATGATGCGATCAATCATTATACCCAAGGAGTTCATGATTCTATGACGGATATGTTATGTGCAACGATAGCAGGTTTGTTGTTGACGATTTGGATCATGAAAAGCCGATCAAATTTCTTTATGAATACGGCGCAGAAATTTTATGAACTAAATGTAAAAAAGAAGCCTTAACCAAGGCTTCTTGTTAGGTGAAGATGACTTGTTTTATCCTGAATATCTTCAAAGCACTTAATGATACTCATGATGGAGTCACTTACCAGATCATACTGTTGAAATTCAATATACATATCTTCAGAATTATTTAATAAACTTCTATATAGTGATTTTAACGAATTATTCTTACTTGAGCGAAAGCCAAACAACTTGCATAAATAATCTATAGGGTCTGCATTGGATGCTAGATTATTCAAATCAATTGTATATTTTTTCATTGAAAACAACTCCTTTCATTTGCTTACATTTTATCAAAGATAAAAAATGTATTAAAGCCTTTAGGACAATATTAACGAAATCTTAACATTACTCTTTCAAGCTTATAATAATAAGTATTCAAGTTGAGTTTATCGATATGATATACTATGCGTAGTAAGGCTATTCAGATATACGAGGTGAAAATAATGAAAATGAAGAATCCGATGCTTGTTGTAAAAGATATAGATCATTCCGTTAAATTCTATAAAAAGATTTTTGGTTTTCATGTTATTGTGGATTTTGGGGCAAACAAAACTTTAACAGGAGGATTGGCTCTACAAACACTAGAAACTTATAGCGAATTTATAGGGAAAGATAATATACAATTTGGTGGAAATAATTTTGAAATCTATTTTGAAGAAGATCATTTTGATCAGTTTTTAGACAAATTAAAAAATTTTGATATTGATTATGTCCATCCGGTAATAGAGCATGACTGGGGACAGCGTGTTGTTCGCTTCTATGATCCAGATAAACATATTATTGAAGTGGGTGAGAACATGAAAGTTGTTTGTAGACGTTTTTTAGATTCAGGTTTAACTCCAGAAGAAGTCGCAAAACGCATGTGTGTGCCGATGAAATTTGTGAATGCATGTTTGCGCTAATATAGCTGTAGCCATTATGAAAAAAATATTTATTTTTTGTTTCTTATTTTTATTTGTTTTTGGCATAACAGGCTGTTCTTCAAACTTTGATAAAAAAACATTTATACAGGATTCAAAATTAATTTATGAAGAGACGATATCGCCAAATTGAGAATATGTTGAAAGCGAAGAGGATATCGTAGATTACACAATAGACATATATCAAGATAATGAGAATAATATTATAGTTTATTCGACATCTAACTCTGAATTTTTTGATCCACTTCAATACGAAATAGAGTGGGAGGGATCAATTAAAGAATCAGATATTGTAGTAGAATGGACAACTTTGATGGGAAGCCAAACACCATCGATAGATGACCAACTCGCAATAGCGAATGTATCCTTTTTAAAAGATGGAGAGTTTTTACATAAAATAAGAATTAATTTTGTGAATCAGGGGATAGAGATCATCAAAGATACGATTGAAAATAAGTAAAATATAAAAAAGCGGAGATAGAGTCATGGGAAAAACAAAGAAAAAGTGGAGTTGTATTTTAAGCAAGGCATTTTTCATCTTAATGATCATTAGTGTTGATTCAATGTATATATTGCCATTTTTGTTTTCTGATTTTCCTATGAACTGGCTTATAGAAATAATTATTCCAATTTTATATGTATTGAGTCTTATTGGTATTTTCTTTATTAAAAAAGAATCCAATGGCGATTATTCACTAATCAAGATAGCTATGATAGGAAAAATTTTATTGATTCCTTGGTTTGGTGTTAATGCATTTTGGATAATGATCTTGTTTTTAAGTGGAATTGTTTTGCCTTTAAATTGGCTTGGATTGCCAGTTATACTTGTTATAGATGGACTGATATTGGCTATTACTTCGCTGTATTCAAGTGTAGGAATATATTCTTTTTATCGTAAACATCAAATGTCTAACAGAACATTGTTAATTGTTTTACAGTGGATTTTTATTGTGGATGTTGTTAGTTCCATTGTTGCGTTTATACAATCTAATAAGAAAGTAAAACATCTAAAAGAATAGCATAATGTCATTTTTAGAGTGATCGTATGAGTGGTTCTGATACATATAGGTATTTAAATTTAACAGAGGCATTGTTTTAAAAGAGCAGATCATACAAATTTGAAAGGGTAGACAGTTTATTATGAGAAAGATTAGTTTGTTTATTGCGATGAGCTTGGATGGGTATATAGCAGATAGTAAGGGTGGAGTAAACTGGTTAAAGGGCCAAGGTGAAAATGACAATACAAATAACTCCTATTCTGAATTTATAGAAAAAATAGATACAATAATCATGGGATGGAATACGTATCATTAAATTGTTACAGAACTTTCACCGGATTTTTGGCCATACGAAAATCAAATCACATATGTTATGACACATAGAGAAGAAGTTTCATCTGATAAAATTCGATTTATCAATGAAGATTTAAATGAGTTTGTAACACAATTAAAGAAAGAAAAAGGAAAAAATATCTGGATTTGCGGAGGAGCTAATATTGTTCAACAATTAATGGATGAAGATCTTATTGATGTATACAATGTTACTATAATTCCAACTATTTTAGGTTTAGGTGTACGACTCTTTAAAAAAGGCAAAAATGAAATAAAGCTTAGTCTTGTAAAAGCGTAAACATATAATGGTATGATAGATGCAGTATATACAAGGCGGTGAATGTTATATTGCCTGAATGTTAAAAAACGTTGCTTGTTATGATATAGAGCTCTTCATAGAATAATGATAAATGAAAGGAGTTCTTCTTATATGTTAAGTGAAAATATCAAAAAGATTCGAAAATCAAAAGGATTGACGCAAAAGGATCTTGCTCTTCAATTAAATGTTGTTCGTCAAACTGTTTCAAAATGGGAACAAGGGTTATCGGTTCCGGATTCTGAGATGTTGATTTCTTTATCGAAAGTGCTCGATATCCCTGTTAATGTATTATTGGAACAAAATCCATCTGTTGAAAATGAATTAGAAGTGAAAGATCTTTCGTTAAGGTTGGAAGCAATTAATTCCTATCTTGTGCAAAAGGAAAAATTGAGAAGAAAAAAGCTTCAAAAATTGTTAATACTGTTGTGTGGTTTAATTGTACTGATTTTTGGGGTGTTAGTATGTTTCAATAGTCCGTATTTAGAATGGGATTATACAAATCCAGAAAAAGCTGTATTAGGCGTAGGGTATCATGTGTTTGAATGGTTGTTTTTTCGGGTCGCACCAGTCATTTTAATTTGTGCTATTACGGAAATAATAGTTTTGAAAAAGGCAATAAGAAGTTAAAAGGCTGAAAATGTTCAGGGAAATACATGTAATTTAAGAAAAATCCATTTTTGAAAAGCAGATCACTTTTCTATGAATATTACATTTATTTTTTATCTTTTCATATTTGACTTTGAGGATTAAAATGAACATAGTAGGAGGTTTAGTTATGGGAAAATCAAAGGTATACTATACAGATTTTCATGCTCATTTAGGAGAAGGTTTACCAACGAAATTGAAAAGACTGGTAAAAAAAGCGGGTATTGAAGATTTAGACTTAGATGGGAAATTTGTTGCGATTAAGATGCATTTTGGAGAATTAGGAAATATTTCTTATTTACGTCCAAATTATGCAAAAGCAATTGTTGATGTCGTTAAGGAACTAGGAGGAAAACCTTTTTTGACAGATTGTAATACGATGTATCCAGGATCTAGAAAGAACGCTTTAGAGCATTTGGAATGCGCTTGGGAGAATGGGTTCACACCACTTAGCGTTGGTTGTCCAATTATTATTGGAGATGGACTTAAAGGAACTGATGATATTGAAGTGCCTGTTAAAGGTGGAGAATATGTCAAAAATGCTAAAATTGGACGTGCTGTCATGGATGCAGATGTATTTATTTCTTTAACGCATTTTAAAGGTCATGAAATGACAGGCTTTGGTGGTACGATCAAAAATATTGGAATGGGATGCGGTTCTCGAGCAGGAAAGATCGAACAACATTCTAGCGGATTGCCTCATGTAGATCCCGAAAAATGTAGAGGTTGTAAACTTTGTTTAAGAGAATGTGCAAATAATGGTTTACAATTTGATGAAGAAACAAAGAAAATGACAATTGATTCAAAGAATTGTGTTGGTTGTGGTCGTTGTGTTGGTGCATGTAATTTTGATGCGATTTCTTTCAATAATGATCATGCCAATGAAATTTTGAATTGTCGTATGGCAGAATATACGAAGGCTGTAGTAGACGGAAGAGAACAATTCCATATTTCCTTGATTGTAGATGTTTCGCCTAACTGTGATTGTCATGCGGAAAATGATATTCCAATCCTGCCAAATATTGGTATGTTTGTATCCAAAGATCCGCTAGCTTTGGATCAATCTTGTGTAGATGCATGTTTAAAAGCAACTCCAATGCCAAATAGTCAGCTTGCCAAACATTTGGTGGATCCTAATTTTGAAGATCAACATGATCACTTCAGAAATTCAACGCCTGAATCAGAATGGCGATCCTGCTTGGATCATGCGGCAAAGATTGGCTTAGGCTCTCGAGAATACGAATTGATTGAGATGAAATAATATAGAAGACATGGGCAACCGTGTCTTTTTTATTAATGTATGAAAACATCTTTTGATATGGACTTTTTATTATGTTGTAGTACAATAGTGTACGCTAATAAAGTAGTTTTGGAGGAAGGACTATGAAGATCATCATTGTCGGAGATGGAAAAGTTGGTTTTGCGATTGCAAAGCAGCTTAGTAAAGAAGGCTATGATATTACGATTATTGAAAATAAGCCTCAGGTTTTGAATTTGACTATGAATTTGTTGGATGTCGTTGGAATTCAGGGAAATGGAGCAAACTATGATGTGTTAAAAGAAGCACAAGTTGACCAGGCAGATTTAATCATCGCTGCTACATCCAGTGATGAAATTAATATCATTAGTTGTTTAATGGCCAAAAAGATGGGAGTAGGAAATACGATTGCTCGTATTCGTAATCCAGAATATGTTAAAGGCTTAAGAATGTTAAAAGAAGATTTAGGCTTGAGTTTACAAATAAATCCTGAACAGACGGCTGCCATTGAAATTGTTCGATCTTTAAGTTTTTCTAACTTTATAAAGACGAGTTCTTTTGCAAAAGGACGTTTGGAGTTAGCGGAAATCAAAGTGTTAGAAAACAGTCCGTTGATTGGTAAAAAGATTTCTAAACTTGGTGATGCTTTAAAATCGCAAATACAATTTGTTGCCATTCAGCATGGCAAAGAGGTTTCCATCCCTAATGGAGATACCGAAATTCGTCTACATGATAAAGTAACTTTGACAGGATCTACAAAACAGTTAGAAAAGTTCTTGTGTGCAATTGGAGTACTTCAACAACGCAGCGTACATGAAGTTATGATCGTTGGCGGAGGGAAGATAACTTTCTATCTAGTTCCAATGTTGTTAGAGTTAGGAATTGGTGTCAAGGTCATTGAAATGAAACGAGATAGATGTCTGGAACTGGTTGAAAAATTCCCGGAAATTACAGTTATTCATGGAGATGGTACTGATCATGAACTATTGTTATCTGAATCATTAAGAGATATGGATGTGTTTATTGCTTTGACAGATAATGATGAAGAAAATGTTATCATATCGATGTATGCTTCTAATCAGGGAGTAGGAAAAGTAATTCCAAAAGTAAATCGTGTATCTTTAGGATTTTTATTGGAAAAACTCGGTATTGAAAATGCAATCACACCAAAAAACCTGACCGCAAATCAGATTGTTTCTTATGTACGTGCAATGCAGAATACTCTTGGCAGCAATGTTGAATCATTGATCAAGATCGTGGATGATCAAGTTGAAATCTTGGAATTTAGAGTTCGCAGTAATTGTAAATTTATTGGAATTCCTTTAAAGGATTTGAATTTAAAAGAAGGGATTTTGATTAGTTATATTACCCATCGTGGAGTTTCTAGAATTGGTGTAGGTAGCTCCAGGGTTGTTTTAGGCGATACAGTGATTATTGTAAGTACACAACAAGGATTGAGGGATATCAATGATGTACTCGCTTAATAGAACTTTGCAGACATTTAACTGGCGGGTAATCTTTAATATCATTGGTCATGTATTGATGATTGAAGGGTGCTTGTTGTTGTTTCCGTTGATCGTTGATCTGATTTATTCACAACATGTATGGGATGCGTATCTAAAGACAATCTTTATTTGTATAATAATCGGCTTTCCTTTATCACGTATGAAAGAAAAACATAAGTCTTATTTTGCCAAAGATGGATTTGTAGCTGTTGGATTATCTTGGGCTATTCTTTCTTTTTTTGGGGGACTTCCTTTCTTTTTTACGCAGGAAATTCCAAGTTTAGTGGATTGTTTCTTTGAAACGGTTTCTGGATTTACAACCACAGGTTCAAGCATATTGACTGATGTAGAGGCTTTGAGTCAGGCTTCTTTATTGTGGAGAAGTTTTACGCATTGGGTAGGAGGAATGGGTGTACTTGTCTTTATTTTGGCTATTATTCCTCGTTCTAACGATCGTACCATGCATATCATGCGTGCAGAAGCTCCAGGTCCTGTCATAGGAAAGTTAGTGCCTCGTTTGAAAGATAGTGCTGCAATCTTATATAAAATTTATTTTGTTCTGACTATTATTATGATTTTATTCTTACTGGCTGGTGGAATGCCGTTATTTGATTCGCTTTGTACTGCTTTTGGAACAGCAGGAACAGGTGGCTTTTCCATCAAAAATGTGGGTATGGCTTATTATAATAGCGTATATTTGGAAATGGTTGTTACATTTTTCATGTTGTTGTTTGGAATAAACTTCAATTTGTTTTATTTTCTTCTTATTAAAAATGTAAAAGCAGTATGGAAAAATGAAGAATTACGGACATATTTGATTATCGTAGCTTTTTCAATTCTAATGATCATGTGCAATATTGTCCATTTATATGATAATTCCTGGTTTGAGGCATTTCGTTATGCTTCTTTCCAAGTCGCAAGTATTATATCTACTACAGGATTTTCTAGCACGGGTTTTAATTTATGGCCACAGTTTTCAAAGATGGTATTGTTATTGTTGATGATAATTGGTGCTTGTGCGGGATCTACAGCTGGTGGTATCAAAGTGAGTCGTTTCTTGATTTTGTTAAAGAAGACTAAATTAGATATTCAAAAATTGCTTCATCCACAAAAAGTAGAAGCTATTACCATGGATCAAAAAATAGTTGATGAACAAGTCGTGCATCAGATACTCAGTTATTTTTTCTGTTTTATGTTGATATTAGGGTCTATATTGTTGATCGTATCTTTAGATGATTTTAATTTGGAGACAACGCTTTCGGCTTGTTTCACATGTATTGGTAATGTAGGACCTGGTTTAGGTTTGGCTGGTCCTTTAAGTAATTTTTCGATGTTTTCTGATTTATCCAAGATTGTTTTATCATTTGCTATGTTGATTGGACGTTTGGAAATCTATCCAATCATTATATTTATCGTTCCTTTGTTTGCTACAAGAAAAACAAAAAGACATAGAGATTAAAAAAGCTCTGCCAAAAGGGAGAGGCTACATAAAGAAGTAGCTTCTCCCTTTGGCTTTGTAATCAGCCGGATTGATTGAAATTGTAGGAAAATCAATTATTTTGGAGGATTACATAATGGAAAACAGAATTTACGATGAGAAGAACGGTTTATGGTATGAATTGCAAGGCGATTACTATTTGCCTTGCCTGACACTTTCCGAAGAAGAAAATCACCATATCGGAGTATGGGGACAGCGACACGCACGGTATTTGAAAGAGCATAGCAAAGTTTTATATATGAACTTGTTGACAAGCGGAAAATTAAACGCACATCTTGCAGAAATAGACAAGCAGGCGGAGGAAATGTTTTCTCGGTTGGTAAATGAAATGACAAAAGCACACGGTATTACCGAACAGTTAAAGGCAAGCGAGCCGATGTTATGGGTAGCCAAAATGAACGCTATTCGCAGCGCCGCTATGGAGGTAGTCAATAGTGAGGTGATTTATGTATGAGAACCCCGAAATATTATCTCTACTTGACCGATGAAGAATATAGTCTTGTGTTGCAATCTTTAGTTTCGCTCAAAAACAATCTCATTCGTGAGGACAGATACACCGATGCGGTTGATGAGCTTATTATCAAACTTTCAAAGGCGAAGAAAAAGAAAGTACGCATAGTATAAAATATGGAGGTCGATACTTTTTGACGGTATCGACCTCCATCGCTATGTTAAAAGACCAGAGGTTATTGTTTAACGCATTTGTTCAAAAACAATATGTTGAAACTTTATGCTTTTCAAAAGTACCTTTCACAGTATTCAAGGGACAGTTCTAAAAACTGCTTCAGCATATCGAGGTCACGGTACATACCGTGATTGCAGTTGGGAAATTCAAAATAATCATACTCTACACCGTTATCCTCTAATGCAGAAACCAATTTGTACTTTAACTCTCTCGGTACGAGATGGTCTTTCAGCCCATATCCCAGTAATGTGGGAACAGAGTTTTCATTTACCAGCCTTGCGGGAGAAATCATATCGACATACTTCTCATATTCGCCGCTTTTGATAATTTCCTCTGTAATATTTACGCCTGTCATCATAGAAAGGAATTCCGCGTCAGTATCGAGCTTGTTGACCTTTTTTAGTATATCCCAATCGCTTGGTTCAAAGTCAGCAGGTGCGGCAAGTTGAAACACAAATTTTACAGGAACAACAGAGGTTTCGGCACAGGTGTAGGCATAATTCATTGCAAGCGTTCCGCCTGCGGAAACACCGCAGGTTGCCATACCATCAAGGGTATAACCGAGTTCTTTGCACTTTTCGTTGATTGCGTTCACACATTCTTTGATTTCTGTGTTCATTCTCACAAGGCTTGCGTCCTCTTGAACAGTTTGAAGAGAGTAGTCAAGTGAAGCTGCAATATACCCCTTTGAAGCGTAATATTTGCACCAAACTTCTCCGTCCTCTTTTGCACCGGAATTAAAACTACCGCCGTGGATAAAAAGAATAAGCTGCTGTGCGTTTCCTATATCAAGGTTTGCGGGAACATACAAATCGTATTTATGTCCGTAATCATTTTCATAGTTTAAGTCGTTGTAAATCGTCCCTACGGTATCGTCCCATTTGACCTGCATCAGCTTCATAGGTGCAGAGCCGAGCATATTTACTCTGATTAAAGCACTGACGGTAAACACGATAACGAACAGTATACTCCAAAGTGTTATTTTTGTTCTTTTCTTCATACCGCCACCACCTTATATCAAATTGTCGAGCAATAATTCCCCGACAACTATGCCAAGTATGGCGGCAATGATTATTACGGCAATGGTTATGCCAATATTGATGAATACTTTCTTTCTTTTCTTGTCCATACAATGTTCACGCTTTCATTATTATTTCACAGGCATATATTTATCAAGATATTCTTCCATCTTTTGATTATACAGATGAAATTCTTTGTTATCGTTTTGCAAGCCGTGTCCGGAGTGCTCGCAAACGATATATTCGTGCGGCACATTATGTTCCGTCAAAGCCTTATCAAGACGAACAGACGCTTCAAAGGACTGTACTTTGTCGTGTTTGCCGTAAGCCAGAACAGACGGAACGGTGTTTTCATCAATCCACAAAAGAGCGGAAATGTCCTTGATTGCTTCATCATATTCTGGTGTTCCAAACATATCGGGAGAAATCTCTTTGCCAGCCATCACGCTAAACAGTCCTGCGGCGGCAGCTCTGCTTTCTTCTGTTTCCTTGTCAAAGCCATAGCATTTCCAATCCTCCGGGTAGAAGCTGGAAGGGCCGACAGCACCGAACACCATTTTCACAGGAACGGGAGAAGTTTCTTCATCACGATAGGCATAGAGCATTGCAAGACAATGACCTGCCGAACCGCCGCCGATGGACATCTCATCGATATGATAGCCGAGTTTCTCCGCTTCTGCAATAACTACGGGCATACTCTCTTTAATTTCCATTGACTGGGAATAAACGCTGGCTTCCGGGTGTGCTTCGTCACGCAAAGTGTAGTTAATTCCTGCCGCAACATAACCTTTGGAACACAACCATTTTAGGATTTGTTCATCATCGGATTTATCACCAGTGGTAAATCCGCCTGCGTGGAGATAAACCACCAATCCGTAGTTTTCTTTCGTATTATCTGCCGGGACATAGAGGTCGAATTTGTTAGCGTCCTTCTCTCCGTATGTAATATCCTTATAAACTGTGCCGACAGAATCGCTCCACTCCGCCGTAAAATCTTTTGTCCAGGATGGTTGGACAAACTTGCTTACCACACCAATTATCAATGCGGCAATAAAAACACCGATATAAATAAATGCCCACATAATCTTTCTGCCGTTCCTTTGTTTTGCATTTGTCATAGGATATTACCTCCGAACAGCGTGCCGCCCAGTAAGAAATTCAAAAATCCCCTTACCGCCAATCTGCCGAGAACAATGCCGACAATGATGATTATCGCTAAAATTATGAGCCGTTTTTGAATGAGTGTCATTTTTCTATTCCTCCTTTGTTTATTGACTTTGCACAATTTTTGTGATATTATTACGATGGTACACTTGTATCGCCGTTACAATTATATCTGAACTTTTTATTGCAGTCAATGGGAGGAGAGAAAATGATACAAAAGTCAAAAAATGTATCACCGATGAGCAATGAAGGTAGAAACGCCTATGTGATTGAACATATAAATGAAGCACTTTTCGGTCTGCTTAAAGAAAAATCCCTTAATGAAATTTCCATAAGTGAGATATGCGAAACTGCCGGTGTCGGAAGAATGTCCTTTTACCGTAATTACGAAAACAAAGAGGATGTAATAAAAAAACAACTCCTGCAACTGATACAGGAGTGGGAAAAGGATTATGAGGGTAAAAATGACCCAACCTATTTTTCCGAAAGCCTATTGCGACATTACTATAAGCACAAAGACTTTTATCTGCTTCTTTACAATCAGGGCTTATCCAATATGATTCTCGAAACACTCCGAGTTTCAGTCAAGCTCGAGGAAGCGAATAACAATTTGGAAAGATACGCAAAATCAATGATAGCTGGAATGATTTGGGGATGGATTGACGAATGGATGCGTCAGGGTATGCCCGAAACGCCGGAGGAAATTGTTTTGCTTACCGCCCAACTTAATAAAGAGCAGCCAAAACAATAATCAAAATATGTGAGGAAACCATTATGAAAATCGGATTGGTATTAGAAGGCGGTGCTATGCGTGGAATGTTCACCGCCGGTGTCTTAGACACATTTCTTGATAATGACATCAAGATGGATTCCGTGGTCGGTGTTTCCGCCGGAGCATTGTTCGGTGTAAACTATCTGTCAGGACAAAAAGGCAGAGTAATCCGCTATAACAAGAGGTTTAACAAAGACAAAAACTATATGGGATTTCGCCCCTTGCTTCGTGAGGGTAATATTGTCAGCACAAAATATGCCTACGAAGATGTTCCGAAAACCCTTGACCCCTTTGATGATGAAGCGTACAAAAAGTCCAATATTCCTTTTTATGCTGTGGTTACAAATGTTGCTACCGGAAACCCGGAATACATACAAATAGACAGCGTATTTGAACAGATGGACACTTTAAGAGCGTCCGGCTCTATGCCCTTTGTTTCAAAGCCTGTGGCAATCGGTGACAAGAAATACCTTGACGGAGGAATTGCTGACAGTATTCCTTTTGAATGGCTTTCCGGTCAAGGTTGCGACAAGCTGATTGTAATTCTTACTCGTGATATGGAATACCGAAAGAGACCGATGTCTCCGATCTTAGTTAAGTTGTACGGACGAAAATACCCCAAAGCGGAATTGTCAGTATGTTTTCGGGACTTCTTTACTGTGCCGATTGTGGAGAAAAGCTATACTACAGCGTGACAAACAATTACAAGCGAGAGCAAGCCTATTTCTTCTGTTCTTCCTATCGTAAAAATTCCGAAGTGTGTTCTGCACACTATATCCGAGAAAAAGTGGTTGAGGAAAATGTTCTCGAGAATATGCGGCGAGTATTTCGTTATGTTCAGGCTTACGAGAAAGAGTTTGCCAAACAGCAGATGAAATGCTATGGAGAGGAAAAGCAAAAGGAACTGTCCGAAAAGCGCAGGGAACTTACCAAAACCGAGAAGCGTGTCAAAGATATTGATACGCTGATTCAGAAGATTTACGAGGACAATGCAATGGGTAAGATTTCCGATGAACGCTTTGCCACAATGTCAATGGCGTATGAGGAAGAACAGAAAAATCTCAAAGAAGCGATACCCGATATGCAGGCGTACCTTGAAACCGAAACGGACAAGTCTGAAGGCTTACAGCGTTTTATTGACAAGGTAAAGCAGATTACACAGCCAACCAAGCTTACTCCCGAACTGGTACACGAGTTCATTGAAAAGATTGTGATACACGAACCGAGACACCTTGACGGAAAGCGTTATCAGCTAATGGACATCTATTACAACGGCGTTGGTGTGATACGAGGGCTTACCCCTGAAGAAATGGAAGAAGCCTTTCAGGAACACCTTATTAAACGCAAGCACAACAAAGTAAAGACGGCATAGCCAATGACTACACCGTCCAAAACAATCAATATTTAATTCAATTACAAGAGCGACCTTGGGGCACCTTCCTTACGGAGGGCGCCCCAACTGGTAGAGTTTTTTTTATGAAAATAAATAATGTTTTGAAAAAGACGTGTATATTGTTTGTTTTAAACATTAAAAATCTTTTATATACTAAATAAAAGGATAGAATGAGGATATGAATAAAAATAGAAGTATTCGTTTGATATTATTAATTGCCGTTTATATTATTCTTTTTATTGCTGTTATTGCTTTATTACATGAGCGAAATTTGCAAATCAAGTTAATTCTATTAATTACAAGTTTAACTTTCATAGTTTTTTCTAAATTATTGAGATGTTCTGGAAAGGTAAATTGGCTTACAAGTTATGACAACGAAGAGTATAAAAATATGACCGAAAATACTCGTTTAGAAATAGCGTTAAAATATTCAAAAATAATTTCGATTCCTAATATTATTTTATGTTGCTATTTAATTGTTTCGTTTTGTTTGAACATTAATATATTCATAGATGTTATTTGTTTTCTTATTTGTTTGTTATCGATGTGCACTTGGAAAATAGATAAATGACTAAATGATGTTTTTCGCAAAAAAAGATAAAATAATCATGATAAGTAAATATATAAATGTTTTTTAAAGTAGCTATGTTTTTGTGTGTTGGAAATATAATATTAACAGCATCTTAATATGAGAAGTGCCATAATATGAGCAGGGAGTGTAGCAATGAAAACTGTATTATTAGGCACATTAATTGTAGGATTTTTTATTATAGCTTACTATTCTGTTCGAAAAATCATTCGAGCTCTTGATTTGTTTTTGAAGATGCATAAATGATTTATTGAACAGAATGTGCGATAATGAGAATATATGTGAGTTTGAAAGGTGATTTTGTTTATGGATAAAAAAGAAATGAACGAACATATATTGGTATGTTTATCGCCATCTCCTTCCAATACTAAGATAATAGAGGCTGCCAGCAAAATGGTAGAAGCATTTAATGCAAACTTTACTGCCTTATATGTAAGGACAACTAAAGAACCGAGCAAGGAAGATAGGCAACGGTTAAACGATAATGTGAAGTTTGCTCAAGATCGTGGAGCAACGATTGAATCGGTTTTTGGAGATGATGTAGCATATCAAATCATAGAATATTCTCGTTTGTCTCATGTGACAAAAATCGTAGTGGGGAAAAGTCGTGTCAAAGGACTCTCTAGTATCAAACCAACTTTGGTGGATAAATTGATAGCACAGGCTGGAAATGTGGATGTGTATATTATTCCCGATACAGAAGATACAAGGCCAGCCCCAAAAGAAAAAGAACCGATCGATTTAAATGCACTAAAAAAAGATTTATTAAAGAGTTTTGTGATTCTATCAATAACCACTTTAATTTCTTATTTATTTTTTGAAATTGGATTTGCAGACTCCAGCATTATGATGGTTTATATCCTCGGTGTCATGATTATTGCGATGATTACGCAAGGGAAAGCTTATTCATTGATTACTTCAGCTTTGATTGTTGTGATATTTAATTTTTTGTTTACTGAGCCTAGATTTACTTTGAAGGCGTATGCCAGCGAATATCCTGTGACTTTTTTAGTGATGTTTTTTGCGGCATTGATTACAGGAACTTTAGCAGGAAAGTTAAAAGACTTTGCTTCTGAATCGACACGCAATTCTTATCGTACCAAGATTTTGTTCGATACTAATCAACTTTTACAAAATTCAACGTCTAGCGAGGAAATTGTCACAATCATGGCGAAGCAAATTCAAAAATTGCTTTCTAAAAGTGTAATCGTGTATGTAAAAGAGAATGGTAAGATCAATCGGCCATATGTTTTCATGTACAATAAAGAAGATCCATCTAAGTATTTGAATGATCATGAATTTAAGGTGGCACAATGGGTTTGTGAACATAATAAACAGGCGGGTGCATTTACGGTGCGGTTTACCGATTCATCTTGTCTGCATTTATCAATTCGTGTCAATCAACAGGGATATGGTGTTGTATCAATTCCAATTGATGAGCCTATCGAACCTTTTGAAAATAGTATATTGTTGTCAATTTTAGGAGAGAGCGCTTTAGCTATGGAAAATTATAGAAATATAAAGGATAAAGAAGAGTCAATTATTCTGGCTGAAAATGAAAGAACAAGGGCCAATATGCTTCGTTCTATTTCACATGATTTAAGAACACCATTAACATCAATTTTAGGAAATGCCAGCAATTTACTTTCTAATGCGCATCTTTTTGATGAAAAAACCAAGAGTCAAATATATTTAGATATTTATGATGAATCGTGGTGGTTGATTAACTTAGTGGAAAATCTTTTATCCGTCACTAAAATTGAAGATGGAGATATGCACCTTAATTTCTCATATGAATTGATCAATGAAATCGTGGAGGAAGCTTTAAAACATGTGGATCGTCATAAAATAGAACATAAGATTTCAATCCATAGTGAGGATGATTTAATGTTGGTAAAAGTGGATTCTCGATTAATGGTTCAAGTTTTTGTGAATTTAATAGATAATGCGATAAAATATACGCCAAAAGGATCGCATATAGATGTTTTTATTTTGAAAAAAGAAGAGGAAGTTTTAATACGTGTTCAAGACGATGGGCCAGGTATTAGTGATGAAGATAAAGAACATGTTTTTGAGAGATATTATCAAAAAGCAAACACTTTGGCAGATTCTCGTCGCTCTTTAGGACTTGGATTGGCCTTATGCCGTTCGATCATCAATGCACATGGCCATGAAATAGTTGTTAAAGATAATGTTCCTCATGGAACGATATTTGAATTTACTTTGTCATCAAAGGAGGTTGTGCTGGATGCCTAATTGTTCAGTGTTAGTAGTAGAAGATGATAAATCAGTTCGTAATTTGATCGTTACGACCTTACAAGCTAATGATTATTCGTATACAAGTGCAGAGAATGGGAAAGAAGCTTTATCAAAAATTGAAACAGAACGACCAGATGTTCTTTTATTGGATCTAGGCTTACCTGATATCGATGGAATAGAGGTTATCAAAGAACTTCGTGCTTGGTCGAATATGCCTATCATCGTAATCAGTGCTCGAAGTGAAGATAAAGATAAGATTCAAGCTCTTGATATGGGAGCGGATGATTATTTGACAAAACCTTTTTCTGTAGATGAATTGTTGGCAAGATTAAGAGTGACGCAAAGAAGACTGACTATGATTTCTTCTAATGTTTCTAATTCAGTATTTCATAATGGAAAATTAACGATTGATTATAGTGCGGGTTGTGCATTTGTTGATGAGCAACAACTTCATTTAACACCTATTGAATTTAAACTTTTATGTTTACTCTCAAAAAATGTTGGGAAAGTTTTGACACATACCTATTTGACCAAAGAAATCTGGGGAACTAGCTGGGAAACAGATATGGCAAGTCTTAGGGTCTTTATGGCAACGTTGCGCAAAAAACTTGAGGCAAAAGATAATAGTGCGCATTATATTCAGACTCATATTGGTGTAGGTTATCGAATGTTAAAAGTGGAATAAAAAAGGAGGATCATATATTTATGATCGCTCCAGGAGGTAGACACACAATTTATTTAGCAGGGATCCACAAAGTGAACGTGGTTCCCTTTTTTTGTTCACTGCTAACATCAATCTTGATTTTTAGATTTGATGCGATTTGATTGGCGATAGAAAGACCTAAACCATAACCTCCCTGGTATTTACGAGCTGGATCACAACGATAGAAACGGTCAAATATGTGTTTGATATTTTCTTTGTCGATATAACTTCCTTCATTGTGAATGATAATCTGAATTTGATTATCTTTTTTCTTTAAGGTGAAATGAATTTTTTTACCAGTAGGTGTGTATTTTGTGGCATTGTCTAAGAAAATAGAGATTAATTGTTTAAATTGATTTTCATTTCCTAAAGCTAGTTGATTCTCTTGAATATCGCTTTCTAAGATAATACCTTTTTCAAAGGCAATGGTTTCAAAAGATAGAACACAACTTAAAGCAATGTCACTGATGTTGCATATGGAGTTAAGTACATTCTCTTTTTGAGTATCGTTTTTAGCAAGAAACAGTAAATCTTCTACAAGTTTCTTCATTCGCAAAGCCTCGCTCTGGATCGATTGAAGAGATTGTTTAAGTTTTGATTCGTCCTGTTTTTTGGTAAGGGCAAGATCTGTATTTGCCAAAATAACGGTTAACGGGGTTTTAAGTTCATGAGAAGCATCTGCCAAGAACTGTTTTTGTTGCTGCAAGGATTGAGCTACAGGTCTTAAAGCCCAGTTTGCTAATAAAATTGTTAAGATCAAAAACGCTAATATTGAAAGAATGGCTACCAATATTGCAGTAACTAACATAGAGATAAAGTTGGACTTTGCAATAGATATATCCACAAAGGCATAAATATAACCATTATCTTTCACATCTTTTTTATAAGCCAAATTTTGTTCAAATAAGATACCTTGCGATTTATCTTGAATTGAATTAACAAGGTTTTGAGATGTTTCATCACTGATTTGATAATTTCTGGAATATAGCTCCAGAATTGCATTGGAATCATCAGTGATGATTGTAAATGAATTCATGTTTGGAGGGGGATCGTTGTCATTTTGCAAATTTTTTGTCGAGTAATCCAACTCAAGAGTAGGATGATCATCATATTTATACAATGCAAAATTTAAAGAGTTATTAATATCATTTTTAGTTCGTTGATAAGAGGCTAAACAAAGAAGGGTTATAACACATACAAGTATTAACGTAATAAAAGTCATCGTAATCAAAATGAATTTACGTTTGAGTTTCTTAAGCATCACTATACTCCAAATGATATCCTACTTTTCGAATGACTTTAATAGTAACCTTACTTTTTAAAAAGAGGAGTTTTTTTCGTAAAAAAGAAATATAGGCTTCAACATTGTTGTCAATTGCTTCACTGTCATTGCCCCAGACAGAGTTGATTAATTCTTCTTTGGTGGTGAGGATTTTAGGGTGATACATCAATAATTTCATGATTTCAAATTCTTTGTAAGCTAAATGGATGCTTTTGCTATTGCATTCAAGCTCGCAGGTAGACAATGATAGAACTAAATCTCCAAATTCAATTTTTTCTATGATTACTTCGCCTTTACGTCTTGTCAATACGCGGATTCTCGCCAGCAATTCAGCAGGAGAAAAAGGTTTTGTCATATAGTCATCAGCTCCAACATTTAATCCTTTTACTTTATCTGGTATTTCATCCAATGCACTTAACATCAAAACGGGTATATCCATTTTTTGATTACGCAGTTCTTTAACGATATCAAAACCATTTAATCCAGGAAGCATGATATCCATAACGATAATGTCATATGGGTATTGTGTGGCATGTTGTAAACCGTCTTGGCCATTATAAACAGCTGTAGCTTGCCATTTCTCTTCTTCCATGATTCGGCATAAGGCCTGTGCTAAATTTTTTTCATCCTAAATAATTAGAACATTCATTTTAATCACCACAATTATTATATAAGATTTTAACACAATTAACTTAAATCTAGCTTAAAGAAAAAAACTGTTAAGCAAGTGCCTAACAGTTGTGCTCAATAGATGGTGCCTGCACGCGGAATTGAACCACGAGTTCATCCTTACCATGGATGTGTATTACCATTATACTATGCAGGCGCTCATTAATTATGACATTGAATTCGAAAAAAGACAACTAGAAAATATCCTGCCTCCTTTAAGACTGATTTAAGGTTGATTCCATACAATAAAGTCAGTGATGAAATGAAAAAAATACAAATATTCTCAATTTCATTAGGAATCTTGATTGCGTTTCTTCTTGGGTTTGGTGCGAATGTTTTATTTTTTAACGATGATTCTATAGAAGTTTATGCCAATAATAATATGGAGACAATTGTAATCGATGCTGGTCATGGAGGATATGATGTAGGATGCATTGCCTTGGATGGAACGCAGGAAAAAGACATAACTTTAGATATTGCTTTATCCACTGGAGAATTGTTAGAAGAAGCAGGATATAACGTAGTATATACAAGAACGAGTGATAATGTATCTTGGCCAGAAGATAACAAAGAAGATCTTCAATCACGTATAGACATAGCAGAAGATGCAGATGCGAATTATTACATTTCAATTCACATAAATTCAAGTGATTATAATGATGGAGCTAGTGGTTATGAAACATATGTGGATTTTAATGATGATGAGATGGTTGAAATAGCAGAATCTATTCATGCGCAGTTGGAATTGTTAAATTATGCACAGGATAGAGGGTTGGTCGATACAAATGAAACTCCTCTTTATGTTGTCAGCAATAATTCAATTCCTGCTTTATTGTTGGAAGTTGGATTTATAACAGACACAAATGATTTCAATTATATGGTAAATAATGGCGATGATTTAGCGCATGCTATTGCCAATGGAATCATGAATTCGATTGAAACAGAAGAAATCAGCGAAGAAGTGTAATGAAAAAAACTTAATATAAATAAAGCAGATGATTTTGATAGTCGTCTGCTTTTGTAATTTATGAGTTTAGGAATGAATAAAAAAACACTCCATTTTCGGAGTGTTAATTTGCAATGGCGCCTGAAACAGGACTCGAACCTGTGACCTGCCGGTTAACAGCCGGATGCTCTACCGACTGAGCTATTCAGGCAATTGCTTAATTATAATATCCTAAGGAGGTTTTTATGTCAACACCTTTTTTGATTTTTTCTTTAGCTTCAAGTATGATAGTTTTGAAAAAGGAAAAGGTGAGAGTATGATCAAGGCAATCGTAATGGATATGGATGGCACTTTGTTGGATTCCAATAATAAGATTTTGCCGGAAACAAAGAAAGCGTTAATTGATTTAGAAAAGAAAGGTGTATCACTTATTTTAGCAAGTGGAAGAAGTTATACTAGATTGCTGCCATATGCCAAAGAGTTAGAAATGGATAAATATCATGGATATTTATTAGAAGTTGATGGTATTGCGATATATGATGTGCATGAAGATAAACGTTCGGTATTAAAACGAATGGAACCTCAGGAAATTGAAGAAGTTTTTACGTATTTAATGGGTCTTGATTGCGAAAGCATGGCTTGTTTTGATGATGGGTTGTTTGATTATTTTAATGAGGATATATATCAATTGAAGGTTCAGTTACGCAAAGAAATGAATCTACCTGATGATTATCCTTGGACTGCAGGGCCTTGGGCTTGGCTTGCGGACATGCGTGATGGTTATCCTAAAATCTCATATATTAAAACATTTGATGAAATCAACAGACTTGTTAATAAGATTCAATTAATGCAGGATGAAGATAAACTTGCAATAATTTATGCTGATCTTTTAGATAAATTTTCAAATCAGTTTGAAATTTTTAGAACGTGCCCTAGACAGTTGGAAATTTTACCGAAAGGTTTTTCAAAAGGGAAAACGCTTGAAAGGATCATGAAACAGAATGGCTGGCAAAAGGATGAAGTCTTAGCGTTTGGAGACGGGGAAAATGATGTGAGTTTATTTGAAGTTGTCGATAACAGTTATGCAATGGGACAAGCAAAAGAATATGTGAAAGAAAAGGCAGCTTTTGTCACAAAATCAAATAACGAACAGGGCATTTTAGAGGCGTTAAAGCAGTTAGGAACAGCTAATTAAAATGAATTGAAAGCATTAAAATATCTATGATAAGATATCTCTGCAATAAGGGAGTAGTTATCTTGTTTTGCAAGTGTTTAAACCAACATACTGGTCAGATTGGACCTGGTTTAATGTAAAAGACGAGACTTATGCGATTTTTTTCGCATGAGTCTCTATTTTTTTAGAAAGGTTGAAGTTTTATGGATTTACTATCACTAATCTTTACAGGTATCGGATTGGCTATGGATGCCAGTGCTGTTTCAATTGCGAAGGGTATGTCTTTACCAAATGAAAAAATTAAAAATTACGCTTTAAAACTAGGCTTGGCTTTTGGTATCTTTCAGGGATTGATGCCTCTAATTGGTTATTTGGCGGGTAGTACATTTTCTAGTTATATTCAAAGTGTTGACCATTGGGTTGCTTTTATATTGCTTGCTTTGATTGGACTAAATATGATCAAGGAAAGTCGGGAAGAAAAAGAAAATGAAGAAGTTTCGGATTTGTCGTTAAAGGTAATCTTGTTGTTGGCAATTGCCACCAGTATTGATGCTTTAGCGGTTGGTGTGAGTTTTGCTTTCTTAAAAGTTAATATTGTGTTGGCTTGTTCGATCATCGCTATTGTTACATTTATATTATCTTTTATTTGTGTCATGGTTGGAAAAAGACTGGGGTCTCTTTTTCAAAAATATGCAGAAATTTTTGGTGGTATTATTTTAATGATGATTGGGGCAAAGATCTTGATTGAACATTTATTCTTGTAGTTTTCTGATATAATTTATGTATCAAGGAGGTGCATCAAATGGAATTACAAAGAGTATTGAGTGAGCGTCGTAGTATTCGGAGCTATAAGAATTCATCTATTCCTCAAAATGATATTGAAACGATCATTCAGGCGGCACAGGAAGCACCTAGTTGGAAGAATTCGCAGACGGCTCGTTATCATGTCGTGCAGACAGAAAAGATGGTAAAAAAGATTAAAAAAGAAGCTTTGCCTGAGTTTAATGCGAAAAATGTTGCGGATGCTCCTGTTTTGATTGTGATGAGTTTCGTTGGATCAAGAAGTGGGTTTGATAGAGATAAAAATCCCGTCAATGAAGTTGGCGAAGGCTGGGGATTTTATGATTGTGGTCTTGCTACTGAGAATTTATTATTGAAAGCAACGGAACTTGGGTATGGGACACTTGTAATGGGGATTCGAGATGAGGTAAAACTTCGTGAACTATTAAATATTCCTCAAGATGAAATTATTGTCGCTGTGATTGGGTTAGGAATTCAAGATATAGCCCCATCAAAACCTGAAAGGAAGCCGCTTTTAGATGTGTTGAAATGGCACTAGAAAAAAATTAAAAAAAATTTAAAAAATAGTTTGACAACTAATAATCTGCATGATATTATTACTAGGCATTCAGCAATTGGGCCTGTAGCTCAGGTGGTTAGAGCGCACCCCTGATAAGGGTGAGGTCGTTGG
>OGWU01000452.1_pt1 | contig 27679 bp, 27 predicted proteins | sample 1576071 | NCBI WGS metagenome assembly OGWU01 (sample SAMEA3541582, study PRJEB24748) | human gut metagenome | biome: human gut; feature: human-associated habitat; material: faeces | place: China | collected 2012
AGAATTTTCGAGAATCGTATGTGTTTCACTGTTTAGTTATCAAGGTTGTCTGTCTCGCGACAGCTTGTTTACTTTATCACATCTGTTTTTCTTTGTCAAGCACTTTTTTAAGTTTTTTCAAAGTTTTTCGGACTCTTTCGATTTCTCGAAATGCTCCTCAGATGTATGACTGTCAGCTCTGTTCAAGCGACTTGGTTACTTTAACATGTTTGTTTTAAGTTGTCAAGCACTTTTTGGAATTTCTTTTTTCTTTCAGAAATCTTTTTAAATTGTTTTTATCTTACAAACAATTATTCCCGACAGCTCATCTAATATAACACCGAAAAGCCACAATGTCAACAGTTAATTCCATAATTTGACAATCTTTTTATTTTCATGCCATATATGCCATAAAACAGGACTCTCTTCACTGCAAAATACTACATCATCCCCTTTAGATATTCCAACAATATCTTCGTCACAACCGAGTTCATTGTTTTTACAAATGCCAACCCAATAATTCTGGATCTCCCCGGTTCAAGAGGTCTGCTCTCTACATCATTGGCAAACGCCTTCATAACCAGCTTCTGTGAGATCGTCACTCCCAGCCCATTTTTCACAAATGCCATAATAAGCGTATCATCACGAAAACTGTAAGAAGTCTTTGGCTCCTTCCCACATCTTTCCAATAAATGCAAAATATCATTATCACATCCCGGAGTCTCTATAATGAAAGGATACTCCAACAGTTCTTCCAGTCTCACACTTTTCTTTTCTGCAAGAGGATGATTTTTCTGCATCACAGCACAGAGAGGATCCTCACATAATGGATAAAACTTCAGATTATCTGCAACGATCGAAGACAGAAATCCGCAGTCCACCTGCCCATGTATGATCCAGTCTCTGATCTCATCATAATTTCCATCAAAGATCTGCACCTCAACCTGTGGATAATTTCTGTTAAAATAATGGATCACTTCCGGCATCCACATTGCAGTTACACTGGAAAAGCTTCCTATTCTGAGTTTTCCTTCTATTTTATGATTAATATTAAAAGCAGCCTGTCTAAGTTTATCTTTCTGATTTGTCATCTCCTGTATATAAGGCATCAGCATTCTTCCATTATCCGTCAGAGTTACACCCTTTTTAGCTCTTGCAAATAACTGTACTCCCAGTTCCTCCTCAAATCCGGCCATCATTTGACTGATTCCCGATTGTGTATAGTTTAGCGCCTCTGCTGCTTTCGAAAAACTTCCAGTCTCACATACCTTCAAAAAAATTTCATATCTGTCTCTGATTTCCTTCATTTACGATCCCTACTTCTTGTCTGTTTTTATCCATTACTTTTTTTAATGTATACTAGCAAAAACATTCATTTTACTTATATGTTAACATATGTTATCGTACTTATGCAAACATAAATCATACAGGAGATTATCTATTATGGAAAGGAAATCAAATCATTTTTCAGGACAGCTCGGGTTTGTCCTTGCCGCAGCCGGCAGTGCTGTAGGAGTAGGCAATTTATGGAGATTCCCATATCTTGCAGCTAAAGATGGAGGCGGTCTGTTTTTAATCATTTATTTTATACTTGTACTTACATTTGGATTTACCCTGCTTACATCTGATATCGCAATCGGCCGCCGCACTCAGAAAAGTGCGATCGGTGCTTATGCTGAAATGAAGCCCAAGTGGAAATTCTTAGGCATTCTGACTTTTCTTGTACCTGTTCTTATTATGACTTATTACGCAGTGATCGGTGGATGGATCACCAAATATGCTGTAGTCTACCTGACAGGACAGGCAAAGGCTGCTGCAGCAGATGATTATTTTACTTCTTTTATCACATCCTCCACCTCACCTGTTATTTTTGCACTTATTTTCATGGGTGTAACTGCATTTATTGTATACAATGGTGTGCAGGATGGTATTGAAAAAGTATCCAAATGGATGATGCCGGTTCTTCTGGTACTCGTTGTCATCATCTCCATTTATTCCCTGACTCTGAAACATACAGATTCTTCCGGCCAGGTACATACCGGGATCCAGGGATTTCTTTATTACCTGACCCCAAATCTTGAGGGGCTTACTGTACAGCGATTTTTACAGATTTTACTGGATGCAATGAGTCAGCTGTTCTTCTCTCTCAGCGTGTCCATGGGAATCATGATCACCTACGGTTCTTATGTAAAACCTGATGTTGACTTAAACAAGGCTGTTAATCAGATTGAAATTTTTGACACAGGAGTGGCATTTCTTGCAGGTGCCATGATCATCCCTGCTGTATTCGTATTTTCCGGAACAGAAGGAATGGAAGCCGGTCCAAGCCTTATGTTTGTTTCTCTCCCAAAGGTCTTTGCAGCCATGGGAAAAGCAGGCATATTTGTAGGAATCCTCTTTTTCGTAACTGCTATTTTTGCAACACTGTCATCCTGCATCTCTGTGTTGGAATCCATCGTTGCAAACTGTATGGAAATCTTCCACACAGGCAGAAAAAAAACTGTTTCTGTTTTATCTGCAGTTTATCTTGCTGCTTCTGCGATCATTGCTTTGGGATACAGCATTTTCTATGTAGAAGTGGAACTGCCCAATGGCTCTACAGGACAGCTGCTTGATATTATGGATTACATCAGCAACAGTGTTATGATGCCATTTATCGCATTACTTTCCACCATCCTGATCGGATGGGTTATGACACCTGATTATGTCATTGATGAAATGGAACGAAACGGCAGCAGATTCCGCAGAAAAAAACTTTATCGAATCATGATCCGCTATGTTGCGCCGGTTATGATGTTTATCCTGTTTTTACAGTCAACAGGAGTTCTCTCATAAGCAAAAACTTAATATAACAAAAAAGGAATCTGTTTTCCTGGAAAAGTTTTGAAATAAACACCAGTAAAAACAGATTTCTTTTTTATTCAATCACTGACACTCATAAAAACAAATGAATTTATATGCCTGACCCCTGCAAAAATTCCTGCACTGCGCAAAGCGATCCCAGAATCTCTTCTGCGAGGGACTTCATCTCCTCCGTCACCTCCATCAGATCCGGCACCATGATCGGATGCATCCCTGCTGCATAAGCCGCCCTGATTCCATTATGAGAATCCTCAATCACATAACAATTCTCCGGTCTGGTCCCCAGTCGTCTGCAAGCCTCCAGAAAAATATCCGGTTCCGGCTTACTCCGTTCCACCATATCTCCCCCGATAATCTGATCAAAATATCCCAGCAGCCCGCCATCTGAAATCTCCGAACGCACCAGTACCTCCCGGGTAGAACTGGCAAGCCCAATCTTAAATCCCCTCATCTTCAGATATTTCAAAAGCTCCTCAACCCCCGGCTTCTTTGCCAGTTTACCTCCGGAAGCATGACTGAAAAACACCTCTGCCATCTCCGCTTTATATTCCTCATATGGAAAATCTTCACCATAATGCTTCAGAAAAACCCCTTTACTTACAACACTGTTTGTTCCCAGACACTCATGACATGCCGCCTCAACTCCTGCGATTCCATGACGTTCTGCCACTTCTTTCCACGCTTGAAGCACAAGAATCTCCGAATCAAAAATCACTCCATCCATATCAAATATCACTGTATCAATCCCACTCGCCATAACTTTTGATCCTTTCCTCTTTCTCTCTGTCAGCAGACTTTCTCAGGCAAAAATATCTTTGACGACAGTCTGATCGACTTATTCAAACCATATATAAGCCAGTAGTCTGACAATCTATTTTTTCATAATATAACCAATCGCATCACGAATCTGCGACACATAAACCAAGTTGATTCCTTCCACTTTTCCAACAGAAGACCTACACACTTCCGGAAGCACAACTGTTCCAAATCCCAGCTTTTTCGCCTCCTGCACACGCTGGCCTGCCATATTCACTGCGCGGATTTCACCACTCAGACCAACCTCGCCAAATACCATCACATTATCAGGAATCACAATATCCTTCGCACTGGAAACAATCGCCAGACAGATCCCAAGGTCAATTGCCGGCTCTGTCATCTTCATTCCCCCTGCAATATTGACATAAGCATCCGATGCAGCCAGACGGAGTCCTACTTTCTTCTCAAGCACAGCCATAAGGAGATTCACTCTGTTAAAATCAGTTCCCACCGCTGTCCGCCTCGGAATACCGAAATTACTCTGGCACACAAGTGCCTGGATTTCAACCAGAATCGGCCGGGTTCCTTCCATAGAACACGCCACAACAGAACCCGACGCATCCTCCGGTCTGCCATTCAGCATATATTCCGACGGATTCTTCACCTCCTCAAGACCTGTATTACACATTTCAAAAACACCAATCTCATTCGTAGATCCAAAACGATTCTTCACCGCACGCAGGATACGATAAGAAGCATGCCGGTCGCCTTCAAAATAAAGCACCGTATCCACCATATGTTCCAGAACTCTCGGACCTGCCACATTTCCTTCTTTCGTCACATGACCTACAATAAAAATGGACACCCCCATTCCCTTTGCGATCTGCATAAGGATATTGGTAGATTCTCTCACCTGAGAGACACTTCCCGGTGCCGAACTTACATCTTCGTGAAACATAGTCTGAATGGAGTCGATCACAACCACATCCGGTTTTCTGCGCTCGATCACCTCACGTATCACTTCCAGGTTCGTCTCACATAAAAGCTGCATCTTATCCGTAAACTGCCCGATACGATTAGCTCTCAGCTTAATTTGTCTCAGAGATTCCTCGCCTGAAATATAAAGAACCGAAACCTGCTTCTCTGCCAGATTCCTGCACACCTGTAAAAGCAGCGTTGATTTTCCGATTCCCGGATCTCCTCCCACTAAAACAAGGGAGCCGGGGACGATACCGCCGCCCAGCACCCTGTCAAGTTCACCAATCTGAGTTGTCTGCCGTTCATCTTCTGACAGGCTGATGTCTTTAAGGATCACCGGTTCCTGCCTTTTTTCTGATGATTTCATTGCTCCAGAAGAGGATGGCTTCTTTGTGGAAACTGTCTCTTCCACAAAGGTGTTCCAGGACTTGCATCCCGGGCACTGCCCCATCCATTTTGCGGATTCATATCCGCACTCCTGGCAAAAATATACCGTCTTTTTATTTTTCAACATTTTACAATCTTTACTTCTACTCTTGCAGCATTGCCAAGTTCCACGCTAAAGGAAAGTTTACCGCCCAGGTTTGTTTTCATCTTACCTGCGCTTGCCTGCTCAATAAATACTTCATATTCTGTATCCGGCTCCATCTCCACTGTGATCTGTGCATCTTCCGGTCCCTCTACATGGAAATCCATCTGAGCTTCACTCTGTGTAAGATTAAATACTGCTGTTCCCGGAACTGATTCGTAAACGAACATTCCGTTTCTCTCGAGCTTGGTAATCTCCTTAAAAGTTTTTACTTTATACATATCGCCCTGATGCTGATAGTCTGATAATTTAGACTTCTGTGCAAGCTCATAGTCACCAAAGCTGATTGCTCCATTCTCTTCCGTACGGATTAATTCTTTTACTACTGCCATTTCCTATGTCCTCCTAAGACTCTTTTGTTTGCCGCTCCACCGGTTCATCTGCCGATGCCGTACATTTTTTCACTATCTCTGTACTTTTCCGACATTTTATGTGCTTATTATATAATACATTCACTTTTTTGACCAGTATCTCACTGATTTTTTTATACTAATTTCACAATTTCTGTGAATCATGTGAGTCCTCTGCTTTAATTGTAAATATCTGTCTGCTCAGAGATTTCTACTGTTTTTTCACTTCAAATGCAATCTCGTTTTTATGAAGTTTCACCTGTACACTATCTCCACGTTTTACTCTGCCTTCCAGAATCTCGTTTGCAAGCGCATCTTCTATCTTACTCTGAATTGCACGACGCAGCGGTCTGGCACCATATTTATTATCAGAACCTTTTTCTGCAATAAAATCTTTCACAGCGTTTGTCACTGTAAGATGAATTTCCATCTGTTCTGCACATCGTTTCTCCAGTGTTTTAAGAAGCAATGTCACAATTTTCCGGATATCTTCTTTATTCAGCACATGGAACACCATGATATCGTCAATTCGGTTCAGGAACTCCGGTTTGAAAATCCGGCGCACTTCTTCCATCACACCGCCTTTCATTCGTTCATAGTCTTTCTTCTCATCATTATCAGACATGAATCCCAGACGTTTCGGTTCCATGATCGCCTGTGCCCCTGCGTTGGAAGTCATAATAATAATCGTCTGTTTGAAGTCGACTTTTCTTCCCTGTGCATCTGTAATATGACCGTCATCCAGCACCTGTAAAAGTATATTAAACACATCCGGATGTGCCTTCTCAATCTCATCAAAAAGCAATACACTGTACGGATTTCTGCGGACCTTCTCACTGAGCTGGCCGCCTTCTTCATATCCTACATATCCCGGAGGAGAACCGATCAGCTTGGAGACACTGTGTTTCTCCATATATTCGGACATATCTACACGAATCATCGCCTGTTCACTTCCAAAGACAGCTTCTGCCAGAGCCTTGGAAAGTTCTGTCTTACCAACACCTGTAGGTCCAAGGAAAAGGAAAGAACCAATGGGACGGTTCGGATCTTTAAGTCCTACTCTTCCCCGTTTCACTGCCTGCGCAACAGCTTTCACTGCCTCGTTCTGTCCGATCACACGTTTATGAAGTTCTTTCTCCAGACGAGCAAGACGTTTGGTTTCTCCCTCTGTCAGTTTCTGAAGAGGAATCTTTGTCCAGTCAGAAATCGTCTCTGCAACAGCAGCTTCATCTACAACAAGTTTCTTCCTCTTATTTCTACGTTCAGTCTTAATGCGGATTTTCTCCATTTCGGCTTCCACTTCATTTTGGCGTACCTGTGCTTTTTTTGCGCGTTCAATATCTGCAGTCTTAACTGCCTGTTCTTTCTCCTCACGAAGTTCATTCAGTTCCAGTTCATATTGTTCCATTTCAGGTGCTGACTGATAACCCGCAAGCTGAACCTTTGATGCTGCTTCATCAATAATATCAATTGCCTTATCCGGAAGGAAACGGTCATTGATATATCTTTGTGACATTTTTACTGCTGCCTCAAGTGCCTCATCTTCAATCTTTACCCCATGATGTTTCTCATAATATGGACGCAGACCTTTAAGGATCTCAACAGTCTCCTCTGAAGATGGTTCTTCCACTGTCACAGGCTGGAATCTTCGTTCCAGTGCTGCGTCTTTTTCAATATATTTACGGTATTCCTCCAGAGTAGTCGCGCCGATAAGCTGAATCTCACCTCTGGAAAGAGAAGGTTTCAGGATATTAGAAGCATCCAGTGCTCCCTCCGCTCCACCTGCTCCGATGATGGTATGGATTTCATCAATGAACAGCAGAATTCCCTGATGTTCTTTTACTTCCTGGATCACATTCTTAATGCGTTCCTCAAATTCACCTCTGTATTTGCTTCCCGCAACCATGCCGGAAAGATCTAACACAACAAGACGCTTATCCTTCACTGTATCCGGAACCATTCCCATAACGATGCGCTGTGCAAGTCCCTCTACAATGGCAGTCTTACCTACTCCGGGTTCCCCTGTCAGACACGGATTATTCTTCGTACGTCTGCTCAGAATCTGAATCAGTCTGGTAATTTCTTTATCACGCCCTATCACAGGATCCAGTTTTCCCTCTGCTGCAAGCTGTGTCAGGTCACGACTGTACTGATCCAGCGTAGGGGTACTGGTCACTTTTGTGTTTCCCGCATTCCTTGCGTACTGAAATTCCTCTGCAATGGTATCATTGTCAAATCCCATAGCTGTCAGGATAGCCGCAAACAACTTCTGGATATTTACTCCCATTGTAAAAAGCAGTCTGGTTGCTACGCAGTCTGTCTCTTTCAGAAGCGAAAGCAACAGGTGCTCTGTTCCGCAAAGACATTCCATACTCTCAGCATCTTCCTTCGCCTGTTCAATGATCCTTCTTGCTCTCGGGCTGTACTGGGGATCTTTTGTTTCTGCTGCCGCAGTATTGCCCTGAACCGGTGTAACCAGGCTGCTGATAAGTTCCCTGAGTTTTTCTTCTTCTACGTTAAATTCCTGCAGCACTTTTCCCGCAGTGCCTTCAGGTTCTTTCAAAAGACCTGCAAGAAGATGTTCTGTTCCGATATATCCATGTCCACAGGTTTTCGCAGTTGTCTTTGCCAATTTGAGGGCATTCTCTGCCTGTCTGGTAAATTGTCTCTCCATGTCCTCTGCCACTCCAAATATGTTTAAATATACTCAAACACATCGAGAAATTGAAGTCCTCACGAATACTTCTTACTGCTTCATTGTGTATGTTTTGACGATTGCAGGCAATACGCTACTCACAGGTTCTTGTACACTCCACAGTCGTTAATTCCCAAAATAGCCTTCGGTACATACTTACATTTGCTTTTAATCATGCAATCCTGTAAGTTTTAGCATCTTTTAAATTAAGTGCCGCATTGAGATCCCTGTCTGCAACATAGCCGCATTCACATCTGTAAATTCTATCTGAAAGCTTTAAATTTTTCCTGACAGAACCACAATGGTGACAGGTCTTTGAAGACGGATAAAATCTATCTGCTACCCTTAATTCAATGCCGTTTTCATCACACTTGGCTTTAAGCCTTGTTCTAAATTCATAAAACTTCTGAGATGCAACAGCTTTTGAAAGACACCTGTTTTTCATCATTCCTTTTACATTTAAATCTTCAATCGTTATGTAAGACGGTTTGGTTTTCACTATCTCAGCGATTGTCTTGTTAATGTAATCCGTACGGATATTATCCATTTTATGATGAAGTTTTTGTACCTTAAGCTTTTGTTTCTGTATATTTGCTCTTTGAGTGGACTTTCCTTTCTTTAAATTTTCATATTTTCGGGAAAGACTTCTCTGTTCCCGGATCAGTTGTTTTTCAAGTTTCTTTAATCCTGCCGATTTGTTGATGTTCCTGTATGTCTTTCCATTTGAAACAATGGCAAAATCTTTTAGTCCAAGGTCTATACCAATTCCCTCGTTTGAGTTATTGTCGATATTGATATCAGGAATCTCTACAAGAACAGAAACATAAAATCTGCCAGCCTTAACAGACACTGTACCACTTCTGATCATATATCCATCCTTTGTTGTTGGGATATATCCTTTTTCTTTGATACGGACCCAGCCCAGGGGTGGGATCTTAAGTCTGTGCCTTTCGCATTGACAATCCTTTGGGTTATTTCTGACGAAATACATCTTCACATCAGATTTACCTTTCTTTTTAAATTTAGGAAAATCACTCTGATGTTTAAAAAATCTTGTAAAAGCAGTACATCCATCTTCGATAGACTTTTTTACGGCTTTTGAATACACTTCCCTGATCCATGTTTTGTCAGGATTATCCGGAATGTATTCGTTGTTAAGCCATAGACTAAAGTCCTTACCAGTCATAAACTTTTCACCATTATCATGCAGAGCTTTGTTGTGACCAAGGTAGAAGTTATAGACATATCGGCAAGTGCCTATCGTCCTGCGGATCCTGGCTTTCTGTTCTTCAGTTGGGTTGATTTCCGTCTTGAAGCTCTTTAGCAATCTCTTCATCCCTTTCTATTTGTTATTAATACTTACGAAGTCCGTACAATCTGCAGGAAAAAACATGAAGTATAGATACAATATCCTGTACAAGTTCTTCTTGCGGTGATAGTTCTTCATTGTTCACTATAGTTGTGTTGAACTTCATACAGAATTTTTCAAACCAGTCATATCCAAATCTGATAAATCTGTCTTTATGTGTAACTATGATGGTTTTAATTGTTTGTTCCATCACTTCATCTAACAGCTGATTCCACTTTTTGCGATTATAGTTTAAACCACTGCCATACTCTTCAATACATTGGTCTACAATCACTCCTCTGGCATTACAGAATTGACGTAAAAACGATACCTGATCCTGTAAATCATCCTTTTGATCTCTTGTAGAAACTCTTGCATAAATAACAATTTGTCGAGTATCATTCTCTGTATCTATGCCTTTGAATTGAAGATATTGATTGTAAGTATAATAACGCCTGTCAGTTGGAGTTCGATTTGCTTTTAGCGTTCCTTCCCTGTCCCAACGCTGTAATGTTTTCACAGAGACACCTAATAATTCAGCAAAATCTTTTGTTTTATAATTAGTGATATTCGATGTGTTTTCGATGTGTTCATAGCAATACCTCCATGAGCATATTTCAACACATTTAATCACTAATATCAATATTATCGATCACTTAAAAATCCTCCTATCTGTCTTTATTATATTCATCAAAAATCTCATCAATAAGCTGATGTACTTCCTCTCTGGTCACACTCTTACAGCATCCTCTGGCAAGAGCTACCATAAGATTCTGCTTTAGTTCTTCTAAGGCTTTTCTTTTATTTACATCAATGGAAATCACTGCACCACGTCTGCGGTCGATAGTGACAAATCCCTCCTGTCGCAACAGTGAATATGCTTTATTTACTGTATGCATATTTATCCCAACTGTATCTGCAAGCTGTCTCACTGATGGCAGTGTATCTCCCTCCTGCAGTCTTGACGTAGCAATCCCCATGATGATCTGATTGGTCAGCTGGATGTAAATGGCTTCATCACTGCTGAAATCTATTTCTATCATCATACGTTTTCTTCTCCTTTTTGTGTTACACATATCCTAGCACAAACCAACATTTTTTGCAACAGAAAGACGTATTGCTGTATTATTTTTCAAAACAAAAAGGGGTGTACTGCCATGTTCTCACACAGCATGCACACCCTTTATCTTCTTTCTGTCAACTGAATTTCATCTACATGACTTGATTATTTTAAGCCAATGATCTTATTGAGCTGTTCTCTGTTCAGAACAAGGTTAAAGCCTAATGGATTAACTGCATAAGCCATTGCCTTATCGATTAACAGCTCCGGAAGTTTTGCAAACGGTACTTTCGCAATACGCAGCTTCTGACCTTTTGTAAACTTCTCAAGTTCCATAACGTCTGTAAATACAGGCTGGAGAATTTCTTCTTTTTTATTTTTGAGATACGGAATATTGATCTTCTTAGGATCTTCAGGATCTACATTCATAGCAACCAGATATTCGGATTTCTTCAGGTTTACGATTAGTTCTTCCTCAAGCTCACGAAGATTTCCATGCTGATCCTTCTCTACCGGACGGCGGAGTTCCTGCATAAAGTAAATGCCGGAAAGCTCCAGTGTAGGATTCAGAAGCGGTCTCTTAGCCGGCTCAATCTTGCTCATATCTGCCTGTTTTGCAATATCAGGAAGATCAATCTCAATCTTATCTTCACCATCTACCCATACAACTGTATTTACGCCAATTGCATAGAAAGTTCCATATAATCTGGGATAATCCTTCTTGGTAAATTTCATACCCATAAGAAGAACCTTTTCTTCCAGCATTTTTTTGCCGAATTCTTTGATTCCTTCTTCTGTTGAAAAAATCCATGCCTGATCATTAAATGTCTCTTCATCACATTTCACATACGGAAGCTTTGTAGCCTGTGAATATGCCACAAAAATCTCCTCTCTGGTCTGTAATTCTTTGATTGCTTCTTCTTTGCTGATTCCCATGCTCTTATCCTCTCTGTCTCATTTCTTTTATGATCTTCTGTATTTTCTTATCTACATAATTTCTGTTCATAAATTTTCCCCTGCTGTCCGGAGTTCGATTACGTTTCTGTTTTACAGCACTGTTTTATTTTATAACAGATTGCATGAAAAGTAAAGAAAATAGCCTATATTATTTATGCAAAAACATTTACAAAAAAATCAGAAAACAGTCCGGTCTGGTTTTAAACCTTTCTGTTTTCTGATCTGTTTTACAGTAATCATCCAAAATACATTTTTTCTGAAACTGCAGCACCTCAAAATTATTTATGCTTCATCAATTGCCTTACCAATATCATGGCGCATATATTTATTTGCAAATGTGATCCACTCTGTGGCTTCATAGGCATTTTTTCTTGCTTCCTTCAGGTCTTTTCCTGTAGCTGTGATTCCCAGGACACGACCTCCGTTGGTTACGATCTGACCATCTTTTAATTTGGTTCCTGCATGGAAACAATAATAACCATCCTTACCTTTGAAGTTCTCAAATCCGTACATCGGAATACCTTTTTCATATTTCACAGGATATCCGTCACTTGCAAGGACTACACATACTGCCGCATTATCCTCAAACTGAAGATCTATCTGATCCAGAGTTCCGTTTACACAGGCTTCCATCACTTCGATGATATCGTTCTTCATACGAGGAAGAACAACCTGCGCTTCCGGATCGCCAAAACGGGCATTATATTCCAGAACCTTCGGACCATCCGGTGTAAGCATAAGACCAAAGAAAATGATTCCCTTAAATGGGCGTCCTTCTGCAGCCATTGCGTCCACTGTCGGCTGATATACATATTTCCTGCAGAATTCATCTACCTCTTCTGTGTAGAACGGACTCGGGGAGAAAGTTCCCATTCCGCCCGTATTCAATCCCTGATCACCGTCCTGAGCGCGTTTATGATCCTGTGCGGATGTCATTGTACGGATAGTTTTTCCATCTACAAATGATAACACAGAGACTTCACGTCCTGTCATAAATTCTTCGATGACCATGGTATTTCCGGCATTTCCGAATTTCTTATCTTCCATGATCTCTTTTACGCCGTCTTCTGCCTCTTTCAAATCCTTGCAGATCAGCACTCCCTTGCCGAGTGCAAGACCATCTGCTTTCAGAACAATTGGAAATCTGGCTTCTGTGCGGAGATATTCCAGTGCTTTCTCAGGATCATCAAAATTCTCATATGCTGCTGTCGGGATATTATATTTCTTCATTAAATCTTTCGAGAAAGCTTTAGATCCCTCAAGGATCGCAGCGTTCTTTCTTGGTCCGAATACTTTCAGACCGCGGGCCTCAAATACATCTACGACACCACCGACCAGCGGATCATCCATGCCAATGATCGTAAGATCGATTTCTTTTTCCTGTGCAAAATCAGCAAGTTTCTCAAATTCCATTGCACCGATATCTACACATTCTGCAAGCTCTGCGATTCCTGCATTTCCAGGTGCACAATAAATTTTATCTACTTTCGGGCTTTTTGAAACACTCCATGCAATCGCATGTTCTCTGCCGCCGCTGCCTACAATTAAGACTTTCATTTTATCTTGCCGCTCCTTTTTGTATCTACTCTTCCGTATCGTATTCTTCTATTTCCACTCTTCCATCCACAACCTTCACCTTGCCATTGGCAATGAGATTGATTGCCTTAGGAAGAATTTTCCACTCTGCTTTCTCCATGACACGTCTCTGGAGAACTTCCGGAGTGTCATCAGATTTAATTTTCACTGCTTTCTGAAGAATAATCGGACCGGTATCTGTGCCAGTATCAACGAAATGTACCGTAGCGCCTGTAACACGAACCCCTCTTGCTAACGCTTTCTCATGCACATGAAGTCCGTAATAACCAACTCCGCAGAAAGACGGAATCAGTGACGGATGGATATTAATGATCTTATTTGGATATGCTTCCACGATCATCGGCGGGATTGCTACGAGGAATCCTGCCAGAACGATAAGCTCTACGCCACTCTCTTTCAGCTTTTCCAGAAGTGTTTTGTGAAATTCTTCTCTGCTTTCATACTGTTTTGGAGAAATACATACAGCTTCTATGTTGTGATTCTTTGCTCTCTCCAGCGCATAAGCCTTCGGATTATTGCTGATAACCAGAGAAACTTCTGCATTTGTAATCTTTCCACAGTCAATGGCATCCAGGATAGCCTGCAGATTCGTGCCGCCTCCTGAAACCAGTACACCGACTTTTAACATAAAGTCACTCCCTTTTCACCATCTTCGATACGTCCTACTACGTACGGAGTGTCACCTGCTGCTTTGATCGCTTCCATTGTTTTGTCCACATCTGCTGCATCTACAGCAAGGATCATTCCAAGTCCCATGTTATAAGTATTGTACATCATCTGTTCATCAATATTGCCTTTTTCAGCAAGAAGTTTGAAGATTGGAAGTACCGGATAGCTGTTCTTTTCCACAACTGCACGTGTTCCCTCTTTAAGCATTCTCGGAATATTTTCATAAAAACCGCCGCCTGTGATATGACTGCATGCGTGCACACGAACTCCGGCATTTTTAATGCTCTTTAATGCTTTTACATAGATTCTGGTTGGTGCCAGAAGTGCTTCACCAAGTGTTGTTCCAAGTTCTTCATAATAAGTATCAAGAGATTCCTTTGTCATATCAAAAACTTTACGGACAAGAGAAAATCCGTTACTGTGAACACCTGTGGATGCCATACCGATCAAAACATCTCCTGCTTTCAGTTCTTCACCTGTGATCATCTCTTTTTTATCGCAGACACCTACTGCGAAACCAGCCAGGTCATATTCGTCTTCCGGCATCAGTCCCGGATGCTCTGCTGTCTCACCACCGATCAGAGCTGCATCTGACTGCACACAGCCTTCTGCAACGCCGCCTACGATAGCTGCAATCTTTTCCGGATAATTCTTACCACATGCAATATAATCAAGGAAGAATAATGGTTCTCCGCCTGCACATGCAATATCATTGACACACATGGCAACTGCATCAATGCCAATGGTGTCATGCTTGTCCATAACCATAGCAAGTTTTACTTTAGTTCCACATCCATCTGTACCTGATAATAATACCGGTTCTTCCATTTCTTTGATCTTAGCAAGAGAAAAGGCACCGGAAAATCCTCCCAGTCCTCCCAGCACTTCTTCACGCATGGTTCTCTTTACATGCTCTTTCATCAGCTCTACTGATTTATATCCTGCTTCAATATCTACTCCAGCGGTCTTGTAATCCATGATAATCCTCCGTTTTTACCCCTGATCCTGTTTATGGACCTGAGTTATCTTAGTAATTTTTATATCCGACTTCCTGTAATCTTGCGTCTTTTGCTTCCACCTGTTCTTTTAATTCCTGGCTGTAAGCCTTTAATTTTGCAAGAAGTTCCTCATCTGATGTTGCAAGTATCTTAGCTGCCAGAAGTCCTGCGTTTGCGCCTCCGTTGATAGCGACTGTTGCAACCGGGATTCCTGACGGCATCTGTACGATAGAATAAAGGGAATCTCTTCCTCCCAGAGAAGTGGTGTGCATAGGAATTCCGATAACCGGCATCGGGAAGATTGCTGCGCACATTCCCGGCAGATGAGCTGCCATTCCTGCACCTGCAATGATTACTTTAAAGCCTTTTTCCTCTGCTGTTTTTGCATATTCAAAAAAGACATCCGGTTCCCTGTGTGCGGAAATGATCTTTATCTCGTAATCAATTCCCAGTTTCTCCAGAATGTCTGCTGCTTTGCTCATGATCGGCATATCTGAGTCGCTGCCCATCACAATTCCTACTTTTGCCATGATTATTCTCCTTTTCTTCTCAAGTATTCTCAGACAGACCAGATTTTATCTGTCCGGGACTTTGTTTTTATTTTATTGATAAAAAAAGTACGGTCAGAAAAGATTTTATCAAAACCCTCTCTAACCGTAGATTCTACTAAGATTCCCTTTTTCTGTCAATAAAATTAATGCAAAGAAATATTTTAACGAACTAATAAATTTTTTTGTATTCCGAACTTAATAGGAAAATGCCTTTATTCCCCAAACGGCTCGTTCAGAGCTTCCGTACCCGGAAGGACAAATCTTCCATCTTCAATAATAGAGATCATATCCCCCTCATCATCAATCGTACGGATGCTTCCCAGTTCGTCATATGGGATCGTAATATCTGTGTGACATCCATAATAAGCAAGGCTGACGTCTTCTTTTCGCATCTCGGAAATCTCATTGTCTCTTGCGATGATCTCTTTACCATCCGGATTATAGACCGGAGTATCTTCTGACCAACTGTAACAGGTATCACCAACTGCAAAATGCGGTCCCATTTTCTCCGCGATCAGAATCGGAAGTTTGTCTGCGATATTATATTTCTGCGCTGCCACATAAGCTGTTGTATTAGTTCCGATTGCAAATTCTCCCATTGCAAGTTTCGGATGATGGAACAGAATATTATCTTCAATATATTTACGGTTCTCTTCCTCTGTCTCAAAATTAGAACAGCTGTAATCGATCACCTGTCCGCAGTCAAACACAAGCTTCAGGTCACAAAACTGCAGTCCGTTAAGATATACTTTTGAAACATGAAGCATTCCGCCTGTTCCTGCAAGCACCGGTGAAGTAAATACTTCACCCAGAGGAATATTTACATCTGCCACACAGTTCTCAAAATTTGTCTGTGTTTTCGCATCTGTTAATGTATGAAGATGAATGAGCAGATCTGTCTCATTCTCTCCCTTTCCCTTGATTTCCACCCATTCACAGGTATCAAGAGTATCTATGATCGTCTGCTGGATCTTCTGATATTTCTTATAATCCAATGTATTGATCTTTACGATCTCGCGGAAAATTTCCGGAAAATCCTCTCCGATCTCAGGTATCGGATAAGCAATGATCGTAAAACTTCTTTCCTCACCTTTGATATAACGATTTGTGATTTGACCGGATTCATTGTCCAGTTCCAGCTGAAGCTTCTGCTGTGCTTCTGTAAACGCCCAGCTTTCCGGTTTACTTACCGGTGAAAACGGCTTCTCTCCAAATGTCTCGATCACAGCCGGTCCGCCATGTACATCTGCCAGATCTGCATATTCATCATAAGAAGTCTGCATGGCACGAAGTTTACGCTTTACAAAATCCGGATTCAGAAACAGCGCACTGTCCTGTCTGTGGTCATAATCAAACTGCGGATTTGCAATTCCTCCTGTAAATCCATTTCTGAACTGATTCCGTCTGTTCACCGCATGAAGTGCATGGCGGTAAATAACCGTCTGCAGCCCCATCTCCCGGAACTGAAGAACAGCCGCTTTTACCATACGCTCAAAGCCAAGATGATAACGTATATTAACCGTTTTCTTCTTTGTAATATCTTTTCTTCCTGTGATGAATCCCATCCGATAGCCTTCTGTATAAGTACGTGCCATCTCATCAATTTCCCTCTGGGAAAGTGAATTCATAAATTCTGCTGTTTTCAGTTCATTTTCCGATACATATTCGCCGGACTGATACAGATAACTCAGATCGCTCAGATCAGAATCCATGATCATTTCAACCACAAAATTATTCTCAGGATCAATCGCCTCTCTGATCCGATTTTCCACCATATCCTGGCAGTAGTCATTCACATAGGAAACGAGAATTTCTTTCACCTGTTTCTCAGCAGGAATTTCTTCCTGCGTAAATGCAGAATAGATTTCCAGAAACAATTCAAGTACAACCGTAAGATCCCATGCTTTTTTTTCAAACGCATAAGCAATCGTGCCATGAAGCTCTGTATAAAGAAAGGTAAATACTTTTCCGTATTCTCCCAGCATTTTCTGTGCATATGCAGGATTTCCATAAGAATTTTCATAATTTTCGGGCAGAATATCCTGATATAATTCATGATTCTGTTCCTGAAGTTCTTCAAGATTTTTCCCCGCAATTCCATGGTCCATCACATGAATCACCTGCTGTAAAAACATTGCTTCCTTTGTAAAAAAATCGCAGTACGGTTCTTCTGCCATTTTCTCGTCCGGTATCTGAGCGATTCTTTCTTTCGCCAGTTCATACCGTTCCATAACCCATTCGTCCAAACTATATTTCTCCTTTTTCTATCAGACTTCCCTGTTAATCAGCCGGAAATTCCCATCAGAAAGATTCCCAGCCATCCGATCATTATGATTCCGTTTGCAATAGAGCCGATCATACCTGCTTTGTGTGTCCGGTTTTCTTCTGAAAAGCTTTTCAGTCCCATCGCAAATCCATATACAGACAGAAGCATTGCGCAAAGACTGATCCCGCCTACAATATATCCGTATTGTCCCTGCAAAAAAAATGCCAGCAAAACTGCAGTCACAAATAAAACCAGTGAAACAGCCGCCAGCACTGCTGACAGTTTTCCCTGCTGTGCCTCTCTTTTCTTTGCAAACGCATATCTATATCTTTTTGCCATAAATTTTTCTCCTCAGGTGATCGCAGATAAAAAAAAGCAGATATCCAAGAGCCGCCCCTGCTGTATTCAATATCATATCATCTACGTCAAAGCACCCAACCTTTGTAATAAGCTGGATGACCTCTACCGTAACACTAAGCCCAAATCCTGCCAGTACGATCAGCCATCCGCTTCTCATTTTGTCCAGAATAACCGGCAGTATAAATCCAAATGGAAGAAAACCAATTACATTTCCAAAAAGATTTGTAACTACCGCCATAAGTCCAAGCTGTTTTCTGTATACCCAGAAACGCCTTATCTCAACAAACGGTATCAGATTATATCTGTACTGTCTTTCTTCCATTGCTGCTCTTCCGTATTCTTCTGAAAAGAACAGAAAATAAATCAGTGCCAGAACATACAGGATAAACAAAATGGTTCCCAGTGTCCGTATGATATGCTTCGTTTCTTTTTTCAATGTTTTCTCCTGTTTCTGAAGCCTTTTATATCAATATCTCTGATTTCTTTTTCAGCAGTCTTGCACCGTTTACGATCATCATGATCCCTGTTACGATTCCCGTTGCCAGTACAATGATCCCGACTGTCAGACTGCAGGCTCCTGTGGAAGACATGGTTTTATAAATTTTTTCGTTCATAATCGTCCTCATCAGTATCATGATCTGCTTTCGCAGATCATGATATCTTATTTATAAATCGCTGTTACCTGTATTTGCTTATTTTGCACCGTACTGCTCATAATATGCGTCGATTGCGGCTTTCAATGTATCGTCAATGATTACTTTTCCTTTATATTCTTTATTATAAAGATGTTCAATGACCTCTCTCATTGTAACAATCGCATTTGTTTCAAACCCATAAAGGTCATGGACTTCGTCAAGGGCACACTTCACGCCGCCTTTTCCGACTTCCATGCGGTCCAGAGAAACCATAAGACCGACGATTTCCACATCAGCCGCACCTTTTACCTTCGGTACTGTCTCTTCCATGGATTTACCGGATGTTGTTACATCTTCGATCATCACTACACGATCGCCGTCTTTTAATTTACTTCCGAGGAAGCTTCCCTTATCTGCACCATGGTCTTTTTCTTCCTTACGGTCTGAACAGTAGCGGATTTCTTTTCCATATAATTCGCTGAATGCAATTGCAGTTACAACACTTAACGGGATTCCCTTATATGCAGGTCCGAAAAGCACATCGAAATCATCGCCATATTTATCATGAATGGCATGTGCGTAGTACTCACCCAGTTTCTTTAACTGAGAACCTGTCACATATCCGCCTGCATTCATAAAAAACGGGGACTTTCTTCCGCTTTTAAGGGTGAATTCTCCGAATTTCAGAACTTCACTGTCTACCATAAATTCAATAAATTCCTGTTTATACTGTTCCATCTTATGTTATGCCTCCTGTATCTGTTTTATTTTACAATACCAACCATCTCTTTTACGGAATTGAATCCATTCTTCTTCATGTACGCTTCAATTCCATCGATCACTTCCAGTGTCACTGCCGGATTGTGGAAATTTGCCGTACCCACAGATACTGCGCTGGCTCCTGCAAGAATAAACTCAATTGCATCCTCTGCGCAGGAAATTCCGCCCATTCCGATGATCGGGATATTGACTGCCTGTGCAACCTGATAAACCATACGGACAGCAATCGGTTTCACGATCGGTCCGGAAACACCACCGGTTTTATTTGCAAGCGCAAAAGTCTTCCTGTTGATATCAATCTTCATTCCTGTCAGTGTATTGATCAGGGATACCGCATCTGCACCGCCTGCTTCCGCACCTTTTGCAATCTCTGTGATATCTGTGACATTCGGTGTTAACTTCATGATCACAGGCTGTTTTGCAATCTTTTTGATCTGAGCGGTAAGTTCCTCTACATGATGTGCATCCTGACCAAATGCAAGGAATCCTGCGTTTACATTCGGGCAGGAAATATTAATCTCCATCATATCAATTGGCTGATCTGCCAAACGTTCCACCACTGCCAGATATTCTTCCGGCGCATGACCGCATACATTTACAATGATCTTTGTATCATACTGTTTCAAAAAAGGAATATCCCTCTCACAGAAAAGATCGATACCAGGATTCTGCAGACCAATCGCATTCATCATGCCTCCGTAAACTTCAGCCACACGCGGAGTCGGATTTCCGGCCCACGGGACATTGGCTACGCCCTTGGTTGTCACTGCTCCCAGCTTATTAATATCTACATAATCAGCAAATTCTGCTCCTGAACCAAAGGTTCCGGATGCCACTGTTACCGGATTTTTCCACTCTACGCCGGCAATATTTACACTCATATCCATCAGATTTCCACCTCCGTAGAAAGAAATACCGGGCCATCCTTGCAGATTCTCTTATTATTCACATTGCTATGTGCATCTTTTTCTCTGGATTTGCACACACAGGCAAGGCAGGCACCGATTCCGCATGCCATACGTTCCTCCAGGGAAATATAACATTCAATCCCATTTTCTTCGGCATATTTCTTGATTGCACGAAGCATCGGAGTTGGTCCGCAGGCATAGATCACGTCCGCTTCCAGAGCATTCTCTCTGATAGCATCCATAACATTGCCTTTTGTTCCCACACTGCCATCCTCTGTGGCAATATAAAGTGTTCCCGCCGCCTCAAATTCCTCTCTGAGGAACGTATGACAGTCCCTGTATCCTGCAATGATCTGTTTTTTCTCACATTTCATCTGCTTTGCAAGTTCCAGGATCGGAGGAACACCGATTCCACCACCCATAAGGAAAACTTTTTTCCCCTCAGCCTTCTCTACAGGAAAACCATTTCCCAGAGGTCCCAGTACCGGAATGGTATCTCCGGCTTTCATCTGTGAAAATTCATCGGTTCCGGTTCCCTGTCCGGTCACTCTGTAAACCAGATGAAGACGGCCATTTTCTTTGTCAATCTCACAAAGACTGATCGGTCTGGGAAGAATTTTGGATTTATCATTTGTATAAAGAGATACAAACTGTCCTGGTTTCGCATCTGCTGCAATTCTGTCAGTCTGGATCCACATACTGTAAATGCCTGCACCAATGCTCTCCTGACTTACAACAGTGCAGATTTCTCTTGTCTTTTCGCTCATTTCATGCCTCCTAGCGATTGTTTAAAGCAGTACTGATGTCTTCGATCATATCTTTTACCGCCTGGCGGGATGCATCTGCATAATTTAATTCACCAAAGGAAGCATATTTTTCCTGTTTGTAAGCTGCAATGATTCCTCTGGAGGAATTGACGATCGCACCAAGTCCGTCTTCATTAAAGAAATGAACAAGATCGGCACCTTTTCCGCCCTGTGCACCATATCCCGGTACCAGGATGAAGGTTTTCGGCATGATCTTACGGAGAGTTTTTCCCATTTCCGGATAGGTTGCACCTACTACAGCACCTACATAGCTGTATTCATTTCCCATATGTGATTCTCCCCACTGGGCAACCTTCTCTCCAACCCACTCATAAAGCGGACGTCCGTCAATGATTCTGTCCTGAAACTCTCCGCTGGACGGATTGGATGTTTTTACGAGTACAAAAAGCCCTTTGTTCTCTTCTTTACATACATCGATAAACGGGTTGACACTGTCAGATCCCATATATGGATTGATTGTCGCAAAATCTTCGTCAAAACCTGCGATCCTGTTACTTCCCACCTGAACTTTACCCAGATGTCCGACTGCATATGCAGCAGATGTGGAACCAATGTCACCTCGTTTGATATCTCCAATAACTACCAGACCTTTTTCTTTGCAATAATCAATGGTGTTCTTATATGCCATTAAGCCCGGAATACCAAACTGCTCATACATTGCAATCTGTGGTTTCACTGCAGGGATCAGATCGCTGATCGCATCAACGATTCCTTTATTATACTGCCAGATAGCTTCTGCTGCTCCCTCTAATGTTTCCCCCAGTTCAGAAAAAGCTTTCTTCTGAATATGCTGCGGGATATAGTTGAGCATCGGATCCAGTCCTACTACGATAGGAGCGTTTGTTTTTTTAATGTTTTCAATAAGTTTGTTGATCATGAGTCTTTCCTCCTGAATATTGATATGGTATTTTTATGCATTCTGGTATACAACTTTTCCATCACAGATTGTATAGAGAATTTTTCCCTTTACTTTCCATCCGTCAAATGGTGTGTTGCGTCCTTTGGAAGCAAATTCATTTTTATCTATTTTATATTCGTGATCAATGTCTGCAATGACAATGTCTGCCGGATGTCCCTTCTGAAGTGTACCTCTGTCACTTCCCAGAATCTGTGCCGGGTTCCAGCTCATTTTCTCAATAAGCTGTGAGATTGTAAGAATTCCGGTTTCTACAAGTGCAGTATAAGACAATGCAAAGCTTGTCTCAATTCCCACAATGCCAAAAGCCGCATTCCGGATAGAGCCTGTCTTCTCCGGCACTGCATGAGGTGCATGATCTGTACTGATCACTTTAAAGGAACCATCCTTCAGTCCTCGGATCAGTGCATCTACATCTTTCTTCGTACGAAGAGGAGGGTTCATCTTATAGTTTGGATCATCACATTTAATATCATCGGAAGTGAGGATAAAATGATGCGGGCAAACCTCTGCTGTGATATTGTCCAATCCCTCTTCCTTCACAATCTCCATCATCTTCGCAACACCTTCTGTGGAACAATGGCACAGATGCAGTCTTGCCCCTGTCTCTCTGGCAAGAAGAATATCTCTCGCTGCGATCACATCCTCAACTGCATTGCAGATACCTGGCAGACCAAGTCTCCGCGCATTCTCATCCTCATTCATACATCCATCACCGCGCAGATCAATATCCTCACAGTGAGCAAAGATCGGAACATTGAATTTCTCTGCCACTTCCATAGCTTCTTTGCAAAGTCTGGTATTCATAACAGATTTGCCGTCTTCAGATAATGCCGGGATTCCCGCTTTTACCATTCCTTCGATATCAGAAAGTTCCTGTCCCTTCTCCCCCTGCGTAATGGCACCTGCCTGGAGCACATGAATGCCGGCAAGCTGTTTTGCCTTATTATGCACATAATTTACACGATCCGGACTGTCAATTACCGGTGTTGTATTCGGCATTGCAACAACCGTTGTCACACCACCTCTTGCAGCAGCCCGGGAACCTGTCTCTATATCCTCTTTCTGTGTCTGTCCCGGATCTCTGAAATGAACGTGAAGATCGATCAGTCCCGGCATTACCAGACATCCCTTCGCATCTATTACCCTGTCGCTTTTATCTTTTATTTTAAGTTTCTCACCGATCTCGGTGATCACGCCATCTTCCAGATAAATATCGCCTTTTTTATCAGTGTCAGTAGCCGCATCTACGATACGTCCTCCCTGAATCAGAATACCCATGCAATTCTCTCCCTTCGTTGTCGTTTGACAATAACTTTCTGATATACATAATACACGAAACTTCTTCTTTTATAAAGCCTTTTTTTACTGATGTGCAGTCTTTTTTGCTTGACAATTCAAAATGCGGGAGATATAATCAGTTCATATCTGGATTATTTAATGTATAGTCACTGGTTTTTAGAGATTATATAACAGTATATAATCTGTAAAATCTGGTGATTTTTTTATTTGCCAGAAACTATATAATTTTTTTATTTTTTATGGAGGTAACAACATGAACAAGGGAACTGTAAAATGGTTCAACGCAGAAAAAGGTTACGGATTTATCACTGGTGAAGACGGTGCAGACGTATTTGTACATTTCTCCGCTATCAATGGTGAAGGATTCAAATCCCTTGAAGAAGGACAGGCTGTAACATACGACTTAACAGAAGGCGCTCGTGGTATGCAGGCTGCAAACGTTACAAAATTATAATTTATAATTTTTGTTAACGCGAGAGGATTGAATTCCGCACTTTTCTATACGGATTAAACCTCAAAAAACTCCCCGGATCATCCGGGGATTTTTTATTGCTTTTCTTCTGTGAATCCATCAGAGATTCAATTTCTATTTGGCATCTGCGCTGTCTGCATCCGTTGTTGAATCTGCTGTTTCTGCAGCTTTATCGTCTGCTACATTTGTATCATCTGCTTCTTCAGATTTATCTGCTGTTTCCGTTTCAGAATCATCTGCGGTTGTGTCTGCTGCCTCAGCATCTTCACTGTCTGTATCAGTGGAAGCTGTTGTATCTTCTTCCTCCGCTGTATCTGCATCAGTGCTGTCTGTACCATCGGATGCATCTGTTGACAGATTCGAAATGTAATTGTCAAGTGCAGTAGTATCCATTACTGTATTCTGAACCACATTCTCTTTGGCTCCTGTCACTTTTACATATGCAGAATAACCAATCCATGCAACAATCACAACACAAATGAATGCCCAGGCAAACATTTCCAATCCAAAAAGTACTTTTTCTTTTCTGTCTGTTTTGTTATGCAGTCCTTTTTTGGCCTTATAAGCATCGACTTTCTTCTGGCTCATGATAGATCTCCTTTGCATCAATATTTCGTATTTTCTGATTATAGCACACTTTACTGCAAAAGAAAACAATTAGTTTATACTGCAACGATCACTCCGCCGTCATTCGCATACATAGAACTTACACCCGCTGTATCAAGGACTACGATCTTTGCAAGTTTCATTCTCTCTTCAAAAGCCTCTTTGAGCACCTGTGCTCTTGCCGGACAATTGCAGTGACTGATGGCAAGAACCTTCTCTGCACTGTCCGGGGTTTTCTCGATTACCTGCTCTACAAGCTTGATCAGAGCACGATTCATGCCTCTTGCCTGATCCAGCTGGCAGATATTTCCATCATCCGTAGAACCCATGACTGGTTTGATTTTCAATGCACTGGCCACTAACGCTTTCACTTTGCTCAGACGGCCGTTCTTTCTCAAAGTATCAAGATTCTCAAGTATAAAAAATGTATGCTGTCCTTCAATATAATGTTCCACAGTTGAAACAACTTCTTCAAAACTCATCCCTGCTTCTTCGCATTCCTGTATCTTCATTCCGATCAGGCTTTCCCCGATGGATGCGGAACGTGAATTAAACACATGTATTTTTTTATCCGGATGGTCTTCCATAATAAGATCTCTGCCAAGTAACGCACTGTTATAGGAACCACTCAGCTCAGAAGACAAAGTCACTGCATAAATATGCTCAGCCTCGCAGTCATATGCTCTCATATATCTCTCAGGTGACGGGCAGGCTGATTTCGGACATTCCGGGCAGGCTGCCACTTTATCAATAAACTCTGCCTGATCAAATGTTTCATCATCTATGATCTGTTCAGCTCCTACCATCAGAGTCAGTGGAATGGATTCAAAACATTCATCTTTCTTCCATTCGTCCAAAAGTTCTCCACAACTATCTATGATAATCTTATATCTCAATTATATCGTCCTCTTTTCCATTATATGTAGTATTCAATACCAGATATATCTTATCACACCGCTTTACGTTTGAAAAGACTTTTTAATAAAAACACTGTTCTTTTTTTCAAAAGTGCTTTATAATAAAAAGACGCTTCCCGCAAAGTGCAGGAAGCGCTGCCTGATCCACAAAATATGTTCAGAAATATGCAGCAATCCAGAAGTCTTTTTTTAATTCTGAACAGCTGTAAATCATGTTATCAGAGAGGTGTTGTATGCTTGCTTTAAAAATTACTGATGTAAAAGATTTTATGAATAAACTCCTGATCGGTGAGGTATTTGACCGTTTTTCTCTTGTCGAGGCATCTGTGACAACCTTCAACACTTTTACCATAAACGGAAAACTTCATTACGATTTCTTTGATACTGACACAAAGGCTGCTTTTGAGGAGAATTCCACAGAATATTCTCTCTGGCATGATGTAAAACCTTATTGTTTTTCTATCATACGCGGCAGACGCACACCTTTGAATTTCAGGATTGTATTTGAACTTTCTCATGATCAGACACAGTCGTTGTTAAAAAATGAACAGCATATTGCAGATATTCCTGTGCAAAGCTTTTATCTGAATATCCGGTACAAGAACCAGTCCCTTTTATGTACAACAGGTGTTTCTTATACTTCATTCAGTCCGGATAAACGTCTGGAACATCTCTGGGATGATTCCATGACTGTTTTTCTCTCCAGTCATCACATTCCCTGTGAGAAATTATGAGTAGATTCTGTTATCAGTCTTTATCCGAATAACGCAGATAATAGACCAGAATATCTATAAACTCACTGTTCGTCGGTTTATCTGCCATTGTACACCCTGCCATTTCTTCCAGTGTATCCTTATGATTCATCCAACATAAGTTTACCAGTGTTCTTATGTTGTGTTCTACATTAGACGGCGTTGATTTATATTTTCTTGCAATGACCGGATAAATATCTTTGGTGACTTTTACCGGTCGCTCATAAATTTTCTGTGCCATTTCTACTGCATCCACAACATAATAATATCCTTTATACTTTGATGTTGCACCCAATTTTCTAATAACTCCATAAACTGCACTCATACATCGTTCCTCCTGTAACTTCCATAATCTGTGTTTTTACAGATTTGGATATCTCATTTATTTACACACATTTCTCTATAAGTAAATGAAAGTCACGATATTGGCTGCCCGGAAGCACCATTGCAGTCACTATTCTCTGTAACCCGTTATATTTTCTGCGGATTCGGCATATTCATTAAAATATCGGCAACTTAATAATAGGAATTCATAAGACATTTGTCAATACCAATGTAATTGTTTTCCACAAAAATAAGGAGCAAAAGTTATTCTCTGCTCCTTATTTGATATTCTGCTATTCTGACAGGCGTATCTGTCCTCTCATTGATCTGCCGGCAAATTGCCTGCTTTCTATTTTATTTTGCAATCATCAACAAAATTTCATTGCTTCTCTGAACAAATCTGGTCATTTCGTCCGGTGAAAGCTGTTTATGGCTCATCATCGCAAGGTCATACAACTGTTCACAGATAAGCGGAGCCTTGTCAGATTCCTGATTCTCTGCCAGATATTTAACCAATGGATGATTCGCATTCAGAACCAGTGTTTCCTGTCCGCCAAACATATTCGGATCCATTCCATACATATTATACATCTTCATCATATCCTGCATACGGCGGCTCTCTTCGGAAAGAGTCATCATTGCTGATACATTTTCATTTTTCAGATTCTCAACATGTACTTCCAGTTTATCTTTATTAAGGCTCTTACGGAAAAGTTCTGTCAGTGCTTTGACAGTTTCTTCATCGGCAGTACCCTCACCCTTCATTTCTTCGGTCAGATCCGCATCAATACGCTTAAACTGTACTTCCTGATGTTTCTGCTCAAGACTGGAAATAAATGCACTGTCAATATTATGCTTCAGGATAACGGCATCTTTTCCTGCTTCCTTAAACATATTGATATACTGACTCTGCTGAACTTCATCAGTTACATAAAAAATTACTGTCTTCTCAGGTTCTTTCGCTTCCGCATTGTCTTTGTTTTCAGACTCTGCTGCATCTTCTTTCTTTTCTTCTGTCTGAGCTTCAGTTTCTTCTGTTTCTTTTTTATTCTCTTCAATGCAGTCCTTTAATGTGAGATATTTGCCATCAAGATTCTTAAAGAGTACATAATCTCCCATTTTCTCTGCAAACTTAGCATCTTTAATACAGCCATATTTAATAAACGGACTAATATCATCCCAGTATTTCTCATAAGATTCTCTGTCAGTCTTGCACATTCCGGTAA
>OGWU01000456.1_pt1 | contig 27584 bp, 30 predicted proteins | sample 1576071 | NCBI WGS metagenome assembly OGWU01 (sample SAMEA3541582, study PRJEB24748) | human gut metagenome | biome: human gut; feature: human-associated habitat; material: faeces | place: China | collected 2012
TATTTTATATTTATTTTATATGGAGATGTTTCAATGGGACAACCTAGAAAAGCAAGGAAAAAGTATAATACACCACCACATCCTTGGAATGCAGAAAGAATTAAAGAAGAAAACAAATTAATGGCTAAATACGGCTTAAAAAACAAAAAAGAAATTTGGAAAGCTGATACTTTAGTTAGAAGATACAGTAGGGAAGCAAGATACTTACTTGGTTTCTCTAAAGATCAAATGCAAGCTGAGAAATTAGAGTTATTAGGACATTTAGCTAGAACCGGTGTTTTGCCAGAAGGTGCTGCTCTTGAAGATATCTTAAATTTAACTGTTGAAGATATCTTAAGAAGAAGATTACAAACTGTTGTATACAAAAAAGGTTTAGCACGTACTCCTAAAGAGGCAAGAATGTTTGTTGTACACGGTCACATAACTTTAAATGGTAAAAAAATCAATTCTCCAAGTTATGTTGTGTTAAAAGATCAAGAAGACGATATTGGTTTCTACAAAACCTCTCCTGTTGCAAAACAAATTGAAGAGTACAACAACAACAGAAACAAAGTTAACGTTGAAGAAAACGCAGAATAAAAGGTGTAATTATGGCAAAAAACGAAAAATGGGGTATAGCTAATATTTACTCATCATTCAATAACACTATTATCACTGTAACTGATATTACTGGTGCTGAAACTATTTCACAATGGTCTGGTGGTAAGGTAGTTCGTGCAGACAGACAACAAGCTTCACCGTTTGCTGCTATGGCTGCTGCTAACAGAATTGCTGATGATGCTAAAGAAAAAGGATTTGTTGGATTACATATTAAAGTAAGAGCTCCTGGTGGAAATGGACCTAGAAGTCCAGGACCTGGTGCACAAGCAACTATCCGTGCTTTAGCAAGGGCAGGAATCAAAATAGGTAAAATTGAAGATATCACACCTGTTCCTCACGATGGTACTGGAAGACCTGGTGGTAAAAGAGGTAGAAGAGTATAATTTTAAAGAGGTTTAACAATGGAGATAGAAGTTAAAAGTCAAACTGATGATGAGATTGTTTTCATTATCCGTGATGCAGAAGTACCTTTTGTAAATGCTATTAGAAGAGCAGCAATGGTTGATGTTCCTAAGGTAGCTATTGAAAATGTCAATATGATTAGAAACGATTCAGCAATGTTTAATGAGGTACTTGCTCATAGATTAGGTTTAACCCCTTTGGTTTCTGATATGGATGCAATAAAGGGCATGCCATTACCTGAAGATGAAGATTATGAGACCTCCCAGGGAGTTATGTTTTCTTTAATAGAAGAAGGACCTAAAACTGTTTATTCCAAAGATTTAATTTCTACAGACTCAAAGATTAAACCTGTATATGATACTATTCCTTTGGTAAAACTTAAAGAAGGAGAAAGCCTCAATATTGAAGCTGAAGCTAAAGTTGGTTATGGAAAAGAACATGCAAAATGGATGCCAACTACTGTATGTACTTACAAACAATATCCGAATATAACTTTCAATGAGGATGTTGACATAGATTATGAATGTGCTGGAGCATGTCCTAGAGGAGTTTTAAAACCTGATAGGAGATCTAAAGTAATTAAAATTTTAGACATTGAAAATTGTAGTATGTGTAAAAGTTGCGTAAGAGCTTCACAACAAAATGGCTTAAACTACATTAATGTAGGGTATCATGATAATGATTTTATATTTAGAATAGAAACTGATGGATCAATGCCTCCTAAAGAAGTGTTATTACAAGCATGTGATAAGCTTGAGGAAAAAGCAGAGAAATTTATTAGTTTCGCTGAAATGGAGGGTAAATAATGGTTAAGAAATTAACAAAAACAAATCCTAACCTTATTGAACTTATTAATAAACTTTATGGAAAATCTAAAAGTGAAAATGCAGCTATTTGGAAAGATGTTGCTAAAAGACTTTCAAAAGCTAACAGACAAACGGCTGAAGTAAATATTTCAGATATTGCAAGACATGCTGATGCTGATGAAACTGTCTTAATTGCGGGTAAAGTATTATCTAACGGAGAATTAGATAAAAAAGTTAATGTTGTTGCTTTAAAATTCTCAGCTAGAGCTCAGGAAAAAATTGAAAAAGCTGGTGGAGAATGTATCTCTATCGAAGAAATTATGGAAACTAATCCTAAAGGAAGCAACATTATAATTATGGGATAATCTAAGGGATGTGTGTTTTAATGATTATAATAGATGGAGAAGGTCATGTATTAGGAAGATTAGCTAGTGTAATTAGTAAAAATCTTCTAAATGGCGAAGAAATTGTAGTTCTCAATGCTGAAAAAATCATGATTACTGGTAATAAAGATTGGGCTTATGCAAAATACAAACAAAGAGTGGACAGAGCAAGTATCTCTAACCCTCGTGATTTAGGTCCTAAATATCCAAGAAGACCAGATGATATATTCAGAAGAACTGTAAGAGGAATGTTACCATTCAAAAAAGCTAAAGGCCGTAATGCTTACAAAGGATTAAAAGCTTTTGTTGGTGTGCCAGATGAATATGCAGATGTTGAAGTTGTAAATATTCCTGAAGCAGAATTAAGAGATCTTAAAAAAGGTATTGAATTAGGAGAAGTTTCTAAACTTTTAGGAGCTACTTTCTAGATTAATGGGATGTGTGATTATGGTAAAAGTAGAACATACCAGCGGAAAACGTAAAACAGCTATTGCAAGAGGTACTGTTAAAGAAGGAACTGGAAAAGTTAGAATTAACAGAGTCCCTTTAGAGCTTTATTCCCCTGAACTTGCACGTTTAAAACTCCAAGAACCATTAACTATTGCAGGAGACCTTGCAAATGATGTGGACTTTGATATCCATGTTACTGGTGGAGGAGTAATGGGTCAAGCTGAAGCTGCACGTATGGTAATTGCAAAAGGACTTGTTCAATGGTCTCAAGACATGGATTTAAAAGAAAAATTCATTCACTACGACAGAACTATGTTAGTAGGTGACCCAAGACGTTCAGAACCTAAAAAATATGGTGGTCCTGGAGCAAGAGCTCGTAAACAAAAAAGTTACAGATAAACTCTGTATCTTTAATTTTTATTTAAAATTATTAAAAGATGATATAAATGATTCCTATAAGATGCTTAAGTTGTGGAAAACCCGTTTCAGCTTACTTTGATGAATATAATCAAAGAGTAGCTGCTGGTGAAAAATCAAAGGATGTTCTTGATGATTTAGGTTTAAATAGATATTGTTGTAGAAGAATGTTGATTTCTCATGTGGAAACTTGGGAATAGTTGTAGGGATATTTAAATTTCATGAAATTTTGGTAAATGATACCTATAAATTGGAGTAATATCATGACTACAAAACATTTAACAAGGTTTGAAAAAGCTAGACTTCTTGGTGCAAGAGCAATTCAGATTTCTATGGGTGCTAAACCTTTAGTTGATACTAAAAAGTTAAAATCCCTTGATCCGATTGATATTGCATATGAAGAACTCAAAGCTGATGTTTTACCATTAGATGTTGTTAGAGAAGAATAAATAGAATTTCTATTTATTCTGTTTTTGTTTAAAAAATAAAAAATACCGTTTTGAATCTATTAATAGAATTACTGATTTTTAATAAAATAGATTAGATGGTAATAAATTAACTGACACTGAGGTGTTTTTTTTTGGATAGTATAATAGAAGACGTTCAAGTTCGTAAGATTTTGGACAGTAGAGGAAACCCAACTGTAGAAGTAGATATAGTTACTTGGGGAGGCTTCGGTAGAGCTGCTGCACCAAGTGGAGCTAGTACTGGTTCAAGAGAAGTAGTATCTTTTCCTGAAGGTGGAGTAGATTTAATTATTAGTGAAGTTGAAGATGTTATAGCATCTGAACTTATTGGAATGGATGCAGAGGATCTTGTTACTATTGATGACTTGTTAAAAGAAGTTGATGGAACTGAAAATCTTTCAGCTATTGGTGGAAACACCACTGTAGCAGTTTCTATGGCTGCTGCTAAAGCTGCTGCATCATCATATGGTTTACCATTATACAAATATATTGGTGGTAACTTTGTAAATGAATTACCATTCCCTCTCGGTAATATGATGAATGGTGGAGCACACGCAGGCATCAATGCTCCAGATATTCAAGAGTTTTTAGTTGTTCCTGTTGGAGCAAAAAACATGGTGGAAGCAGTATTTGCCAATGCTGCAATTCACAAAAAATTAAAAGAATTAATCCAAACTAAAGACTCTAATTTTACTGGTGGAAAAGGAGATGAAGGTGGATGGGTACCTAACATTACTAATGACGCTGCTTTAGAAATCCAAGCACAAGCTTGTGAAGAAGTAGGTGACGAATTAGGTATTGAAATCAGACCTTCATTGGATATGGCTGCATCTGAAATTTGGGATGCTGAGAAAGGCAAATATGTTTATGCTCAAGACGGTATTGAAAGAGATACTGGTGACCAAATTGAGTTTGTAAAAGACATTATTGAAACTTATAACATGTTTTATGTTGAAGATCCTTTTGATGAATCCGATTTTGATGGATTTGCACAATTAACCTCAAAAGTTGGAAACAAATGTTTGATTTGTGGTGACGATTTATTTGTAACCAATAAAGAGTTATTAGCTAAAGGTATTGAAATGAAAGCAGCTAATGCAATCATTATTAAACCTAATCAAATTGGTTCTTTATCCGAAACCTATGCAACTGTAAAATTAGCTAAAGAAAACGATGTAGTTCCTGTTGTATCTCATAGATCTGGAGAAACTACTGATGATACCATTGCTCATTTAGCTGTTGGTTTAAAAGCTCCTATGATTAAGACAGGAGCTATTGGTGGAGAAAGAATAGCTAAATTAAATGAACTTATTCGCATTGAAGAGGAACTTCCAAATCCTGAAATGGGTAAATTTTAGAGGAGTAATTAAAATGGCAAAAGTTACTGTAGATCAAAGTAAATGTGAAGGGGCAGAATGTGGCGAATGTGCAGACGTATGCCCTATGGAAGTGTTAGTACTTGAAGGAGACAGAATCGTAATTAAAAATCCTGAAGACTGTAGTCTATGTGAAGTCTGTATGGATGTTTGTCCTGAAGAGTGTGTGACTGTAGAAGATGATTAGATTTAAAAAATTTATAATGGTGATAAAATGGCAAATAATGAACTTTTAATTGATTTAGATAATTACTTAGCAGCAGGTTTACATATTGGAACTCAACAAAAAACTAGTGATATGGAAAAATATATTTTCAGAGTGAGATCTGATGGTTTATATGTATTGGATATTCAAAAAACCGATGAAAGAATCAGACAAATTGCAAAACTTTTAGCAAAATACAATCCTGAAGATATTTTAGTAGTAGCTACAAGACAGTACGGTCAAGCTCCTGTTAAAAAATTCGGTGAACTTACTGGTGCTAAAACCATTCCAGGTAGGTTTATTCCAGGAACTTTAACTAACCCTACTTATAACAAGTTTATTGAACCTAAAATTATTGTTGTAACAGACCCAAGATCTGATGCACAAGCTATTCTCGAATCTAAACAAAATGGTATTCCAGTTATCGCTTTATGTGATACTGAAAATTTATTAAGTTTTGTTGATATTGCAATTCCTGTTAACAACAAAGGTAGAAAAGCTATTGCTTTAGTTTACTGGTTACTTGCAAGACAAATTTTAAGAGAAAGAGGAGATATTCCTGAAGATGGAGATTTAGATGTTGAAGCATCTGACTTCGAATTAAAATTCTAATTTGATATTATGTTAAGAAAACCTGCAGTTAGTGGAACTTTTTACCCAGATAACAAAGAAGAGCTTAGAGAATCTATTAAAGATTCCTTTTTATCTTCTTTTGGAGTAGGTAGTCTTCCAGATAATGTTAAGGATTTTGAGGGTGAAAACTATCCTATTAATGTAATGGTTCCTCATGCAGGATTTGTTTATTCAGGACCTGTTGCTTCTTTTGGCTATTATGAAATAGCTAAACATGGTATTCCAGATGTTTTTATTATATTGTCTCCAAACCATACTGGATTTGGTAGTGAAGTCTCTGTTTACAATGATGGGGAATGGAGCACTCCTCTTGGAAATGTAAGTGTTGATAAAGAATTTGCAGATACTATTATTTCTCTTTCAGATATCGCAACTGCTGATTTTCAAGCACATACTAAAGAACATTCAATAGAGGTGCAGCTTCCATTTTTACAGTTTTTATCTGATAATTTTGAAATAGTCCCTATTACCATAGGTGCTCAAACTCTTGCTAATTCCTCAGATCTTGGAACAGCTATTGTTAAGGCTGGTGAAAAAGTTGGTAAATCTTATTGTGTTATAGCAAGTACTGATTTATCTCATTTCAACAATCAAGAGAAGGCCAATAAGGTTGATGGCTTTCTTTTAGAGGATATTGAAGAAATGAATGAGTTTAAATTATTAGAAGAGATTATTCAGTATAATATTACCATGTGCGGATATGGTCCTGTAATGACTAATATTATTATTTCCAAAATGACTGGGAAAAATGACTGTGAGATTTTAGCTTATGGTACAAGTGGAGATATTTCAGGTGATTTTTCTCAAGTTGTTGGTTATGCTTCAGCTATGTTTAAGTAAGGTGTGTTAAATGCAAGCTATAGCTTCTGCTCCAGCTAAAACAATTTTGTTTGGTGAACATTCTGTTGTTTATAATGAACCTGCAATTGCAGGTGCAGTTAATAAAAGAGCAGTAGTAAAAATTAGACCTTCTAAAAATAATAAATCAATTTTAAAATCTTTTGATTTAAATTTTGAAGCAGAATTAGATACTAAAAACAAAACATATGATTTAATAAAAGGAAAGCCTGGAATTATTAGGTATATTTTAGAAGCTTTGCATAGAGTTCATGATCATTCGCCTATCGAGATTCTTTTGTCTTCTAATATTCCAATAGGTTCAGGTTTAGGTTCATCTGCAGCTGTTACTGTAGCTACTCTAGCAGCATTATACAGATACAATCGTATTAGATTTAATAAAAAGACTTTGGCTCATGATGCTCACATGGTAGAGCAGACTGTTCAAGGAATTGCAAGTCCTTTAGATACTATGGTATCTACCTATGGTGGCCTTGTTTATTTATCAAGAAATAAGAAAATTGAGCGTTTTAAAGTTAATTTCAAAGCCCCTTTAGTTGTAGGCTATACTAATAAACATGGCAATACAGGTAAAATGGTTAAGGATGTAAGATTTCTTAAAAATAGGAATCCTAAAATTATTGGCTCTGTAATAACTTCAATGGGTCAATTAACAAATTATGCAAAGCAAGCTATTTTAAAAGGAAATTATGAGAAAGTCGGTGAATTGATGAATATTAATCAAGGATTTCTTGATTTGCTGGGTGTTAATACTTATGAACTTTCTAGAATGATTTATACTGCTCGTGAATGTGGGGCGCTAGGATCTAAGATTACAGGTGCTGGTGGTGGGGGAAGTATAATCGCCCTTTGCCCTGGAAAGGTCAACAAAGTAGCTAATGGTATTGCTAAAGAAGACAATGTTTTAAAAGTTAGATTCACAAAGAAAGGTGTTTCTTCAAGAGTTAAAAAATAAGAGGGTTATTTCATGATTATTTTAAAACTTGGAGGAAGTATAATAACTAAAAAGAACTCTAGTGATAGTGAAATCGATGAGGTGAATTTAAAAAGAATATCTAGAGAGATTAAAAAATTCATTGATGATTCAGATAAACAGTTAGTAATTGTCCATGGTGCTGGATCATTTGGACATCCTCCTGCAAAACAGTACGACATTGGTAAACCATTTAGTGATGAAGAATATCCTGAAAAAAGAATTGGATTTTCAAAGACACAAAATGCTGTTAAAAAGCTCAACATGCTTATTTGTGAAGCATTTATTAATGAAAATATTCCTGCAATAGCTGTTCCAGCATCCGCTTTCATGACATCCGTCAATAAAAGAATAAGCAAAGGAAATCTAGATAAATTTAAACAATATCTGGAAAAAGGCTACGTTCCGATTATTTACGGCGATGTTGTTATTGACGAAGAGCTTGAAATGGCAGTAATATCTGGTGATCAGATTATACAATACTTAGCTATTAATCTAAAACCTGAAAGGGTTATTTTAGGAACTGATGTTGATGGGGTTTATAATAAAAATCCAAAACTCCATGATGATGCCAAATTTATTGATTTAGTTTCTTCTCTTGACGATTTAGATGTATTTGAAGAGACTACCAATATTGATGTTACTGGAGGAATGGTTGGTAAAATCAAGGAATTATTAGAACTTGCTGACTTAGGTATAGATTCTCAAATTATTAATGCCGATTTAGAAAATAATATTTTCAATGCTTTAAAAAATAATGAAGTTAAAAGAACTGTAATTTCAAAAAGAAAGTGATATTATGATTACTGATAGAAAATTAGAACATCTTTTAATCTGCGAAAACTATGATATTGAGTTTAGAGATAAAACTACCGGTTTTGAAGATGTTGAATTAATACATAAAGCATTGCCTGAAATTAATAAAAATACTATTGATTTGTCAACAGAGAAGTTTGGTAAAAAATTAGATTCTCCTTTTTTCATAACTGCAATAACTGGAGGACACCCTTATTCTAAATCCATAAATAAAAAATTAGCCATTGCTGTTGAAGATAAAAACATTGCTTTAGGTGTTGGAAGTCAAAGAGCAGCTATTGAACATCCTGAACTTTCAGATACTTATACTGTGGTTCGTGATAATGCTCCTAATTGTTTACTTATAGGAAATATTGGTGCTCCACAATTAGACCTAGCTCAGGACGCTGTTGAAATGTTAGACGCAGATATTTTAGCTATTCATTTAAATCCTTTACAAGAAGCTATTCAGCCTGAAGGGGATTTAGATGCAAGAAATTATATTGATTCAATTAGAGATATTGTAGATTTAATTGATATTCCTGTTATGGCAAAAGAGACAGGATGCGGAATTTCTGCTGAATGTGCAAAACAGTTAGTGGATGCTGGTGTTAGCTATATCGATGTTGAAGGTGCTGGCGGAACTAGCTGGGCAGCTGTTGAAACTTATCGTAGTGATGATAAATTCTATGGCGAAACATTTTGGGATTGGGGAATCCCTACTGCAGTTAGTACTGTGGAGGTAGCTTCCAGTGTTGATGTTCCAGTCATATCATCTGGAGGAATTAGAACAGGTCTTGAAGCAGCTAAAGCTATTGCTTTAGGTGCAGATGCTGTAGGCATGGCATTACCATTTTTGAAAAATTCCATTAGCATAGAACAAATAACTAGCTATATCAGTAAGCTTGAAGAATCTTTAAGAATTGCAATGTTTTTAGTAGGCGCAAAAAATATAGATGAACTTAAAAACTCAAATTTAATCATTAAAGGTGAAACTAGACAATGGTTAAATGATAGAGGATTTGAAACAATTAATTATTCAAGAAGATGAAACAATGACAGTAGAAGTAATTGCTATTGGTGGATATGAGGAAGTAGGAAGAAACATGACTGCCGTTAAGGTAGGAGAAGATGTTGTTATTTTTGACATGGGAATTCATCTTGACAGAATTAATATCCACGAAGATACAGACATTGATAGAATGCACAGTTTGGACTTAATCGAAAGAGGAGTGATTCCAGACGATACATTAATGAAAGAAGTCGACGGTAAAGTTAAGGGAATTGTATTTTCCCACGGTCACTTAGACCATATCGGTGCAGTAGCTAAATTAGCTCACAGATATGACGCTCCATTAATCGGAAGTCCTTATACTGCTGCATTAGTACAGAAACAAATTAAGGGAGAACGTAAATTTAAGGTTAATAATCCGATTAAAAGTTTAAATCCTGGTGGAAAGATGAAACTCTCTAAGGACATTACCTTAGAATTTGTACAAGCTACACACAGTATTCCACAAGCAGTATTTCCAGTATTACATACTCCAGAAGGAATTATTGTATATGCTCTTGACTTTAAATTTGATAATCATCAAAAAGTGTCTCCACCACCAAATTACAAAAGATTAAAAGAATTAGGAAGAAAAGGGGTTTTAACTCTTATTGTAGAAAGTACTAATGTTAAAAACACTACAGAAGTTAAGACTTATTCAGAAAGAGTTGCTAGAAATATTCTAGAAGACTTAATGAGAGGACCTCTTTATGAAAAGACAGGTATGATTGTAACTACCTTTTCATCTCACGTTGAAAGGATTCAGGCAATTGCAGATATCGCCAAGAAAAGTCATAGGGAGATTTTGTTCCTTGGAAGATCTATGGAGAGATTCTGCGGAATAGCTCAAAGTCAGGGAATTCTAAAGTTACCTAAAAATGCTAGTATTCACGGAAGTCCAAAAGCTATTAACAGGGCTTTAATGAAAGCCGATGAAGCTCGTGACAAATATTTACTTGTAACTACAGGTCACCAAGGTGAACCTGATGCATTGCTTCCAAGAATAGCTAGTGGAAAAACTCCATATAATGTTAAAAAAGGAGATAATATTGTTATTTCAGCACCGATTATTCCAAATCCAACCAATGCTGCTAATAGGCATATTATGGAACGCAGATTAAAATCAAGCGGTGCTAGAATTTATTCAGAAGCTCACGTTTCTGGGCATGCTGGTCGTGAAGATCATAGGGATTTCATTAGAATGCTAAAACCACAACACATTATTCCTGCTCATGGTGATTTATCAATGCTTTCTGCATATGGTGAACTTGCTGAAGAAGAAGGATACAGAATTGGTAAGAATGTTCATATTTTAAGAAATGCACAGGCTCAAGTTTTTAATACTGCAAATTAGATATATAATATTAATTGGGAGGTTTTTTATGAGTGATGTAAAAGAAATATTGGGGTCTTATTCCGGTGACATTATTAATGTAATTAATGAGGGATTGGCGGATATTACTCCTAAAGACCTTCAAGAAGCTTCAATTTATTTAACAAAAGCAGGAGGTAAAATGTTAAGGCCTTGTCTAACATTAATTTCTGCTGAAGCTGTTGGAGGAAAAAAAGAAGATGCATATTATGCAAGTGCAGCTATTGAATTAATCCATACTTTCTCACTTATCCATGATGATATTATGGATGATGATGATATGAGAAGAGGAATGCCTTCTGTTCATAAAGTATGGGATGAAAATCTAGCTATTTTATCTGGAGATACTTTATTTTCAAAAGCTTTTGAGCTTATCTGCAATGGAGAAAATGTATCTCCTTTACAGGTTACACAAACAATAGCTGCTGTATCTGATGCATGTATTAAAATCTGTGAAGGTCAGGCTCTTGACATTTCTTTTGAAGGTCGTTACGATGTATCTGAAGAAGAATATTTAGACATGATTTTTAAGAAAACTGGTGCTTTAATTTGTGCAGCTACCAAATCTGGAGCTATTATGGGCGGTGCAAGTAAAGATATAATCGATGTTATGTATGACTATGGTAGATTAATTGGTCTTGCTTTCCAGATTCAGGATGATTACCTTGATTTAGTAAGTGATGAGGAATCTCTTGGTAAGCCTATTGGTAGTGACATTGTAAAAGGTAAAATGACTTTAATTGTTGTTAACGCTTTAGAAAATGCCAATGACGAAGATAGCGAAACATTATTAAAAATATTGAAAGATCCAAATTCTAGCTCAGATGATGTAGATATAGCTATTGAAATTTTCAATAAATGTGGTGCTATTGAATATGCTAAAAATATTGCTCAAAATAATGTGGATGAAGCTAAACAACTATTGGAAATATTGCCTGACAGTGAAAGTAAAACAGCTTTAGAATTAATAGCAGATTTTGTTCTTGAAAGACATTCTTAAATGGGTATTTTCATACCTCTTCTTTTATTTTTTTCAACTGCTTTTTAAAATTTGATTCGTAATTTTTAGCAACATCCTCATATTGATTCCAAACTCCAATAGATGTATGTGGCAGGATTTCCTGTTTATCTTCACTAAATTTTGCATATATGTGGAACATCTCTTTTTCATCGTTAATTATCATTTTTACAATAGGAATGTTTGTTTCATAAGTGTTGAATCCTTCATTTTTTAGTATTTCGGTTATGTTACATTCTGGCGAGACTAAAATATTAATATTGATAGTATCGGCTTTCTGTTTAAGCTCTTTTATTATAAGTTCAAGTTCATTATCAAAAACAAAACCTATTCTCATTGAAATCGTGCTTTTAGACCTTTTTATAATTTCCAGCTCTTTTTGTATTATATTTTTCATACCACTTATTTTCCAGACTGGCGCAGGAACTTGTTTTATTTCATTCTCATATATGAAATTTAATTTGCTGGCCAGTCTGTCAAGTTCTGTGTTTAATTCTTCTTTTTGTTTGTTGATTGTGGTTATTGGAGGTTTTATATTATATCTTAATGGTCTTCCGTTTTCAATTTCTATAAATCCTTTATTTGATAAATTTTTTAAAACATCATATATCTTTGATCTTGGAATTTGTGATGATTTGCTGATGTCTGTTGCTGTTGCTGAGATTAATGAAGCTAGTGTAATGTATGCATTGGCTTCATAGGTTGTCAGACCTAATTTTTTCAATGTTTCAATATCTTCATTTTTCATAGATATTCTTTTGTTTTCAATATCTCTTATAATATTTGCTACTTTTCACCCATAAATGGTGACAAAATCATTATATGTATCTATCAATAAAAAGCCTATTAATCTTATTGATTTGCTTTTCCGTGTGGATAAGTAACTAACTATAAATACTTGAATACTGTATGTATAGTTATAATTTTTAAATAGGAGGTAATAATTATGGTAGATAAAGTAGATATGTTTTGTTATCAATGCGCTCAAACCGCCAGAGGTGAAGGGTGTACTGTACGTGGAGTTTGTGGCAAATTGCCAACAGTAGCTAGACTACAAGACAATTTGATATATGCAATGAAGGGTATCAGCGCATACAATTACTGTGCTAATGTGTTAGGTGCACGTGATACTGATGTAGACGAATTTTTAACAAAAGGATTATACTCAACATTGACTAATGTTAATTTCGATCAGGAAGACTTAATCAACTTAGGTATTGAAGCTGGTGAAGCTAACATCAAAGTAATGAAAATGCTTAAGGAAGCAAACATTGCTGCATTTGGAGAACCAGAGCCAGTGGAAGTTAAAGTAGGTTCTCAGGGAGGTCCTGCAATTATCGTAACAGGCCACGACTTAAAAGCATTAGAAGAATTATTAAAAGCCACTGAAGGAACTGGAATTAAAGTTTATACACATAGTGAGATGTTGCCGGCCCATGGGTATCCTGGCCTTAACAAATATGAACATTTAGTTGGAGAACTTGGTGGCTCATGGTATGATCAAAAAGAAATCTTTTCTAAGTACAATGCAGCTATACTTGGAACTTCTAACTGTGTACTCATACCAAAAGATGAATATGCTGATAGAATTTTTACAACAGATGTTGCAAAACTTCCTAATGTTCCTGTAATTGAGAATTATGACTTCCAACCAATTATTGACAAAGCTCTTGAACTTGGAGACATGCCAGAAGAGGAAACCACAACTATCTCAACAGGTTTTGGACTATCAACCATTCTATCATTAGCTGATAAAATCAAGGAATTGGTGGAAGCAGGAAAAATCAGGAGATTCTTTGTTGTTGGTGGATGTGACGGACCAAATCCAAAAAGAGCATACTACAGGGAATTTGTAGAAAACTTACCTGAAGACACTATCGTACTTACACTTGCATGTGGTAAATTCAGATTCAACGACCTTGATTTGGGAGACATTGAAGGAATTCCACGTCTTATTGATTTAGGTCAATGTAATGATACAATAGTAGCTATTGATCTTGCAGTTGCTTTATGTGATTTATTTGGAGTAGAATTAAATGACTTGCCATTATCAATTGTATTAAGTTGGATGGAACAAAAAGCAGTAGCTATTCTTTGGAGCTTACTTGCATTAAACAAACAAGATATGTATTTAGGCCCAATTGTACCTGCATGGGTAAATGATGAAATGTTAACTTTCCTTGTTGATAATTTCAATCTAAAAATTTGCGGTGATGCAAAAGAGGATATTAAAGATATAATGGGATAAGTATATCAAGAACATCAGATATATAGTGAAAAAAAATTAAAAGGAGATGGAAATATGGCACAGATTGAAGAACAGTATTTGTCAAAAGCAATGGAAATGGAAGGACTTATCGAATATCAAAACGGGACTATTGTAAGTAAGGAATTAGTAAAACATACTACAGGAACTATCACTGTCTTTGCAGTAGCTGAAGGTCAAGGTATTAGTGAACATGCAGCACCTTTTGATGCAGTTGTGCAAATCATTGATGGTGAAGCACTAATCACTATCGGCGGAGAAAACCACACTGTAAGAAAAGGGCAAATGATTATCATGCCTGCAGACATTCCTCATGCTTTAAAAGGTAGCCCTAAATTTAAAATGATGTTAACCATGATTAAATATGAATAAAATTATTTATTCATATTTTTTTACTCTTTTTTCCACCAGAATAACATCCAGTCAGTAGTATCTAATGGGCTGTACAGTTTTCCGGTTTCAGGATTTATCTCAGTGTTTTCTTCAAGATATTTTCTAAGTTTTTCTTTTTCTTCATTAGACATAGCATCGGTACGGAATTTGCCGTTATTCATTATTTCTTCTATGCTATTGTATTCATGCATATTGGGAATCTCTAAACGTTCTATATTTGCATAAATGCCCATATTGAATAATATGTTAAAGAGATAATTGTAATTTGGGAAACTATTTGCATCTTTACCTATAGATGTCTCAAAGTCTTTTACAAGCTTGCGGTCATCAGGACCAAATACTGTAAAGAAGACATATTTATTAGCTATTTTATTGAGCTCCATTATTGTTTTATCAATGGAACTTATGCCATTAAGGCATCTTGACGCTACTACAATATCATAGTCTCCAAGTTCATCATAAGAAATGTCTTCAATGTCACATAAAACTGTTTCAATATTTTCAATGTTTTCTTCACTAGCTCTTTTATTTAGAAATTCCAGCATTTTTTTAGAGGAATCTAGACCAGTTACACTTTTAACTTTTTTAGATATCGGAATTGTAATGGAACCTTCTCCACAACCAACATCGAGAACAGTGTCATCTTTAGCTAATTTGAGCCTTTTTAAGAGTTCTTCTTGATAGCTATCTCTTTTTGATCTTTTATAAAATCCTTCAGCTGCTTTATCCCAATCTTTTGTTATTTTATTTTCTAGTTTCTCTTCCCAAAATTCTAACCAGTCTAGGTCATCTGGATTACTTACGCATTGTTTTTTCATATTTTAAAACTCCCTACATAATAATATTTATCTAATTTAGTTGGATTGTCTATTTTAAAGAATTCAAATGATTCCTTATTGGCAACATATAAGTGAGCTAAAGCAATTCCAACATCAATCTTATTAAGATTTCCAAGTATTCTTCTTTTAATAAAGTTTAGTTTTTCACAGTAAACATTATAATATTCATCTTCTTTAAGAAAATACCATGGCTGGCTGTTAACTGCTGATGGTGCAAGTCTAGCTACTTCCAAATCACTGCTTCCAGAATCAGAGATTTCATTTATACTTTTTCGTTTAAAATCTTCTAATGGTCTGAATAATTCAGATTTTACTTTTCCAAAAGCTAATAATATTACAAATTCCTCGTTATTAGGAATATCTCTTTTATCTGGTCTGTATTTTCCCATTCCAAGCCATACAGAACCTAACCCCATACTTTGCAAGAACAAATCAACTGCTGATAGATGAATCCAACATTAGTTAAATAACCTTCTTTTTTCTCAGAATAGATTGCTAAGTAGTATGGCGCCTTCCACATTCCAAGATTAGTTACCTTTTCATTTCCAACAATCAATGAAGTTGTTTTAATATCTGGATATAATGGTTTTGTATTTGATATGAATTCTTCAATGGATTTTAAAGTCTCTTTATCAAGTGAGTCAGGATAATAATCTCTATGGGATTGTCTTTTATATATTGCCTCTTGTAAATTCATATTTTCACATTTCCATGCAATACATTCATGTAATCTTCATAATTTTCTTTAAGTAACTTTGGTATGTTTAATTCATAAGGACATTTTTTAATACATTCTCCACATTCTGTACAGTCTAATGTTTTTTTCATTTTTTCCTGGTAATCTTTACTTAAACAGGGTTCTGTAGGAAATCTTCTAATCCAAAGTGACATTCTAGCTGCTGTGTTGATTTCAATATCTTCAGGACATGGCATGCAGTAGCCGCAACCTCTACAGAAGTCTTCGCCTAAATCCTTCCTATCTTTTTCAATATCTTTTATTAGATGGTCATTTAACTGGAGATTACTTTTCTCGTAACTTAAGAATTCCTCAAGTTCGCTTTCTTTTTGAATTCCCCAAATAGGCAGCACCTCATAATCATTCATAAAGCAATATGAAGCCTCTGAATTTTTAATTAATCCTCCACCCATGGCTTTCATAGCTATAAACCCAATGTCATTTTCTCTGCAGAGCTCCACAATCTCCAATTCCTTTTCACCAGTCAAATAGGAAAATGGATATTGCAATGTTTCATAAAGTCCGGACCTGATTGCTTGCTTGGCTACACCGTATTTATGTGATGTAATTCCAATATGATTTATTTGGCCGTTTTCACGAGCTTCAAGGATTGCCTCATAAAGTCCACTTTTATCTCCAGGTTTAGGACAAACTTGAGGGTTATGGAATTGATACAAATCAAGATAATCAGTTTTAAGATATTTTAGACTAGTTTCGAGATCCCTCCAGAATCCTTCAGCATCTGTGGCCATTGTTTTTGATGCAAGATATATGTCTTGGCGAACATCAGATAAGGCAATACCCAACTTCTCTTCACTGTCAGTATAAGCACGTGCAGTGTCATAAAAATCAATACCATTGTCATAGGCCTTTCTAAGTATGGCAACTGAATCCTCAAGATTTCTTCTCTGAATCGGAAGAGCTCCAAAACCGATTTTATTCACTTCAAGATCTGTTTTCCCAAGTCTAATTTTCATCATAATACTACTCAACCTTTATATAATTTCAAATGTTAATATAATATATACTAATTTTTTTATTAATACTTAATGTGATGATTTTAATGAATGATTTGGAAGAAATTGTCTATAAACATGCTTTATTAAATGCAGCTAAGCACAAAGGAAGTGCAAATCCCGGAGCAGTTATTGGTTCCATAATGAGTCAGGAAGCAGAACTTAGAAGTAGAGCAAAAGAGATAGGTCCTATTGCAGGTAAGATCGTAGGTCAGGTAAACAACCTGTCTCCAGAGGAATTGGCTTCTGAAATGGAAAAATATGCAGTAGAAGTTAAAGAAAACAAACCTAAAAAAGAAGTAGGTCTCCAGGAACTTCCAGGCACTCATGAAAACATTGTAATGAGGTTTGCACCTAACCCAAGCGGCCCATTACACATAGGACATGCCCGTGCTGCAGTTCCAAATGGGGAATATGTCAAAAGACATAATGGAAAATTGATCTTGAGAATAGAAGATACAGATCCAAAAAGGGTCTTTGAACCGGCTTATGAAATGATACCTGAAGACCTGGAATGGTTGGGAATCACACCAGACGAGATAGTATACCAAAGTGACAGATTTGAAACATATTACGATTATGCCCGTCAGCTAATAGAAAATGGAGCAGCATACATGTGTACCTGTGATGGCGCAACATTTAAAGAGCTTAAAGACAACTGCCAACCATGTCCATGTAGGGACAATAGTGTAGAAGAAAATCTTGAACTATGGGATAAATTTGAGGAAATGGATGTTGGAGAGGCAGTTTTAAGAGTAAAAACAGACATAAATCATAAAAATCCAGCTATTCGTGACTGGGTAGCAATGAGACTTGTAGAAGAACCACATCCACGTCTTGGAAACAAATATAGAATATATCCAATGATGAACTTTTCAGTAGCTGTAGATGACCATTTATTAGGTTTAACACATGTTTTAAGAGGAAAAGACCATTTGGCTAACACTGAAAAACAGAAATACCTCTATGAACATATGGGATGGAAAATGCCAGAATTCATCCATTACGGAAGACTGAAAATGGAAGATATTGCATTAAGTACCTCCAAAGCAAAAGAAGGAATAGAAAGTGGAGAATATAGTGGATGGGACGATCCAAGACTTGGAACACTAAAAGCTATTGCAAGAAGAGGAATTGACCCAAGAACAATATATCAGCTTATCACTGAAATTGGTGTGAAAATGTCAGATTCAGCTATAAGCTGGAAAAAAATCTATGGTCTAAATCGTAATTTCATAGAACCAATAGCTAACCGTTATTTCTTTGTTGAAAATCCTGTAAAAGTTGCTGTTGACGGATACAATGATGGAACAGTAGTTATTGAAAGACCATTACATGCAGACCACACTGAAAGAGGAAACAGAACATTAACCTTTGATGGAACAGCATATCTAGCTAAAGAAGATATTAAAGATGGAGTAGTTAGATTGATGGATGCAGTAAATGCAGATATTGTAGGAGATAAATTAACCTATAACTCAACTTCATTTGAAGATGCAAGAGAACAGAAAGCCAGAATCATCCAGTGGGTTCCAGTAAAAGAAAATATTAATGTAAAAATAATCATGTCTGACGGAACTGCAAAAACAGGATTAGGTGAAATAGCTATTAAAGATTTAAAAGTAGATGATATAGTTCAATTCGAAAGAGTTGGATTTGCACGTTTAGATGAAATTACAGACGATGAAGTAATATTTTACTTCGCTCATAAATAATTTCATTTTTTTTTTATTTTGAGTGTGTGTCACAAACATAAAATTTAAATTTACCAAACAAAAATAGCTAAATAGAAATTCATAAGAAAAAGAATATTTTTATGGATAAAGAAAAAGTTGAAATTTATTAGCTTTAATAAAGAATTTAAAGGTTTTTTATAAAAGAAGTGTTTTAGATAGGTTTTAATCTATCTAGAATATTTTTTTAACATCCCCAGGTTTGATTGTTATTTGTTTTCCTCTGAATCTTACTGTGATGTCATCGCCCATTATATCAAATACTTTACTTGAGTATGTGTCTCCATTGTATTTGTAGATAATCTCGTCTCCTTTTTTCAAGGTTGCATCGTTGTTGTTGATTTTTACCTGAATTCTATCTGTGTTTGGAACTTCTTTTATGTGTAAGTCCTTTGCAGTTTCGATTTTTGGACCTTCTGGTTCATACATTACAGGTTCGCCAAATTCATCATCGTCTCCATTTTCATCGTAAGATCTTACATTTCTTATGAATTCTTCATCAATACTTGGATCGTCTTCTACAGGTGGTGATAGCTTATCTTTTACATTGGTGAATAATTTGGAGTTTTTAACTTTATCAGTTATTCTAGCTAGGTCTTTTCTGTAGTCTAAATCATCGTATTCGTCTTCTTCCTCATCATTATCGATTATTGCTTCTGCGAACATACCGTTTTCCAATGGTTGATCTACATATTCTGGTTGTTCTTCTGCAATTTCAGTGTATGTTTCTTTTTTAGTTGACTGATCAACTTGTGGCTGAATTTCGTCTATTTTTTCAGCTACTGTGTCCTTTATTACTTCATTTACTGGTTTATCAGTTGATTTTTTTGGACTTTTAAGAATAGGGCTGCTAATTGGGCTTACGGACTTATCTAATACGTCTTTTATATTTTCGTTTTCTACTTCCTTAACAGATTCTTCCAATTCTTCGCTAGCTTTTGTTGATTTTATTTCATTTTCCGCTTTGCTGATGTTGTTTTTTATTTTTTCTCTTTCTTCTTGTGTTAGGAAAGTTGGAATTTCTTTTTTAGAAGATGGTTCTCCTTTTTTTTCAGTTTTAGGTGCAGATGCTACTTTACTTTTTCTTTTAGATTCTTTGATTAATTCATCAATTGTAAACAAATCTTTCAAATCTTTATCATTTGTTTTTGGTTGTTCTTCTGCAATCTCAGTGTATGTTTCTTTTTTAGTAGACTGATCCACTTCTTTTGGTTCTTCACTGATTTTTTCAGCTACGGCTTTTTCTTCAGTTTCTTTTGCATCTTTCATTGTATCTCCTTCTTTTATATTATTGGTTATAGGGTTATAATAGTTAGTTGGATTTACTTCATAGGGATTTGCTCTAACTTGCTGTTTTGGATAAAAAGTGTTTTGTTCCATAGGGTAATATTGGTCATTTTCATAGGATGGCTGTTGGCTTATAATCTGTTCTGTTTCTTCATGATTTTTTCTTGCAATATATCCTCCATCCGGGCCTCTGTTAAATATTTTAATGTCCCTATCTGCTTCACTATGTTTTCTATAGTATAATTTCACTATTATAATTGAAATTACACAAATTATGAATATAATTATTAAAATTAATTCTCTATTTCCAAGCATAAAATCCCTACATTTCACTATGATTTTTTATAATAACATTTTGGTATTACTTGATTAATATATTTTTATGTATTAACTTTAGGCAGGTAAAATATTATATATTTTTAGAAACTAATATAAATTAAATTAGTATAAATTATAGAGGTTCGACTATGGCTGTTAAAATTAACGAAAATTATCTTAAATTAGCAAGTAGTTATCTTTTTGTAGAAGTAGCAAGAAGAGAAAAAGCATTTCAAGAAGCACATCCTGAAGCAGATGTAATTAAAATGGGTATTGGAGACGTAACTAAACCATTATCTCCAGCGATTATTAAAGCATTTAATGATGGAGTTTTGCAGATGGGTGAAGCAGATTCATTTATGGGTTATGGACCTGAACAAGGTTACGATTTTCTAGCTCACGCCATTATTAAAAATGATTATGAACCTTATGGGATTTATTTAGAAAATGATGAGGTTTTCATAAGTGATGGAGCTAAATGTGATACTGGCAATATCCAAGAAATTTTCGGTATTGATAATAAAATAGCAGTTACTGACCCGGTATACACTGTATATGTTGATACTAATGTTATGGCTGGAAGAACAGGTTTTATACAAGATGATGGAATGTATGATGGTTTAGTTTACCTTAAATGTAATGCGGAAAATAATTTCATGCCGGAACTTCCAGAGGAAGATGTTGATATTATTTACTTATGTTTCCCAAACAATCCTACAGGTACCACTTTAACTAAAGACCAGTTAAAAGTCTTTGTTGATTATGCAAGAGAAAAGGATGCCATCATATTATTTGACGCAGCATATGAAGCATTCATTACAGAGGATGACGTTCCTCATTCCATTTATGAAATTGAAGGGGCTAAAGAAGTAGCTATCGAGTTTAGAAGCTTCTCAAAAACTGCAGGATTTACAGGAACCCGTTGCGCATATACAGTAGTGCCTAAAGAGGTTATGGGCGTTACCTCCAATGGAGAAAAGCAGGATTTAAACAGTCTTTGGAATAGAAGACAAACAACCAAGTTCAATGGTGTCTCATATCCAGTACAAGTAGCTGCAGCAGCAACTTACTCTAAAGAAGGTAAAAAGGAAGTTAAAGAAAACATTGAATACTATTTGAGAAACGCAAAACTTATTCGTGAAAGCCTTACAGAATTAGGCCTTGATGTTTACGGCGGAGTCAACTCTCCATACATTTGGGTAAAAACCCCTAACAACATGGACTCATGGGCATTCTTTGACTTACTTTTACATGAAGCTAATGTAGTAGGTACACCAGGCTCAGGATTCGGGCCAAGCGGTGAAGGATACTTAAGGCTCACAGCATTCAACACCTACGAAAACACCAAAGAGGCAATGGACAGAATATCCAAATTGGATATTTAAAAAGAGGTGGAAATATGCAAAAAGATATACAAACACCTATAGAGATAGAAGAAGGAGACAACTTCAAAACAGTTTTTTCCAAATACGGCTGCCTTGCTTTTGACCGTCAGGAAAACCTAGCTGAACTGATTGGTGATTTGGAAGGTGAACTTGACCTGGACACTGGAGTTTTAAAATTCAGTGATGAAATCGAGTTTCCAGTGCAGTTTCTAGGATTTTACAAAGAGTTTGAAGAGGAAAACGTCACTGATGGAGAACCAGTAGGACAATGGTCATGGTGCTGGGACAATGAAGATATCGGGTTTGACGAAGAGCTCATTCAAGATGCAATGAAAATCAAAGAAATAGGAGACAAATTCTCAATAAAAGAATTCAACACACCGGTTTTTCAAACAACATTTAACAACTGCCATATCTGGGCAATGGCTGCATGCGGTGTATTAGATGCAGATGCATATTATGGAGCCCGCGTTGACAACATCGATGTCTTCGTAGCTATCAAATCTGACTTCATTCCAAGAAATGACAGTGCCGAAAAATTCAGAACAACATTTGCAACATTCCAGAAAAATTTCAACGTATTTCCAAGGTTAGCATTTGAAGGATATACAAAACTTAAAGGATACTTCTTTAAAGGAAGGGAAGAATTTTCCGTTGCAAAAATAGGCGAAGACAGGGTAATTGCAGGGTTCACTGACAGAGGAAACTTAACACACATTCAATTACTGACAGTAGACTAGTGATTATAATGGATGAAAACATTGTCGAAGAACTGGATTTAATGACTGAAACCCTTGTTAAATCAGGATTTTTCGATGAGGATGAAATACTGGAGATATTGGAAGAGCAGTTCATTGATGAAGACATCAATTTAGATGATCTGAACATTGAATTAACCAACCCTTCCAATTCCAATTTTTCCAAACTTGAAGAAGCCTTTACAGAATTATCCAAAAAGGGCATCATAGCTATTCATAACTGCGGTTATGATATAGAAGAAGGAGTAAATGATGCTTTTGAACTCCTGATTCATCTTAGAAACAACAACATGGATTCAGAAGGTTTTTGCTTCTATACCTTTGAAGACATAGAAGAAGCTATCAGCGGAGATAAACTGAGAATCACCTTTGGGGATTTTGATAACGACAAGTCAAAGGCTTTGGAGATAGGCAACACAATAAAAGACATTCTGGAATCCTCTGGCTTCAACATAATATGGAACTGTACTGTTGATGAACAGATAACAATAGAACCATTCAAGTGGGATAAAAACTTCAACCCAGAAATGGAATATGAAATAGAAGGAGCATTTGAAGTCTTTAAAAGAAACTGGTGTAAAAAGTGAACACAAACTCCCTTAGACTAATAGAAGATATTACAATAAACTCAGGAGTATTGTCTTTTTTAGAAATAGCTCAAGACACAATCTACCTGGACTTTATTAATGTAGAGCTTGGAAACCCTAAAACAGAGGAGGAAATCACACTCTCCATACGCTTTGGAGACAATTCCTTTATAGCATTTTTCTACAATGACATATGGGATTTGGAATTCCTGTCAGACTTCAACCACAGGAATCAGAAAATAGAAACACCACTTAACTTTAAAGTAAACCAGATCAGGTTTCTGGATTTCAAATACTTACAACATATAATCGGCAAATACAACAAAAACAAATCAATAACCTTGATTAGAAATTTCAATGTAAACAACATCATAACAGACTTCTTTTTAATACTGGAATTTGATAACATGGCAATAGCCGTAGGGGCAAATCAGCTTAAATTCTTCACTCAGTCCGAAAAACTAGACGATGCCATCCTAAAAGAGCTTTCAAACCAATGGATGAGATATCTTCTAGAATATAAATCCAAAAGGAATATCCTAAAAAAAGACCCGATCTGTGAAAAATACCTTAAAGAGGAATAATATCTATGCTAGCATCCTACGCTTTTCCTAAAGACACCCAGTTTAATGGAGTAATTCCACATCCAAATGCCATTCGAATTGCCAAATTCGAGTTTTTCTGGAGTTTAACCAATCATTTGTCTCCATTTGGAAATGAAATAGCTGTTCTTATATTTGAAGATTTCACAGACTGGGTAGAGGAGAATCCAAACAAACCAGTAATCCAATTTATTAACATGGTAATGCAATTTTGGGATTTGAGATTAAAGGACTATAATGAAGCTATTCTAGAACGTGATAACATTCTACAATTATTTGACTACGATTTCTATGAGAGAGTATTAATAATAGACTGGTCAATAATAGCTATTGGTTTCGCCGAACTGATAATAAAAGGATATATTGACGAAAACATAAAAAATATAATACATCTAGCTATCCTAAGGCAAATGAATTCTATTGTTCTTGATTACTTCCTAGAAGACAATGAAACATTTAAACACTTAAGATTCATATACCTAACTCATCTTTTAGATATTTTAGAGGATGCATAATTTTAGAATTTTTATGAATGCACTGTTTTTTTTCTGTAGTTTTATGTATTAATTTTTCAAAGTAAAATAATTATATAATTCATCTTTTACAGGGTCTAATAGCTTATATTTAAAATTAACAATTGGTAATTCTTTAGATTCATCATTTTTTATAGTTGTTTGATGGTACTCTTTAGGTATTACTTGGCCCATATAATAGAAATCCTTACCTTCATCATCACTTTTTTTAACAAATAAATGAATTTTTAAATCCTCTTCTTTGTAATTTATTAGTGATTTGATTTCTTTACTATCTAATTTTAGATTACTTCTACTCATCCAGCTAAAAATTTCTTTATTTTCAAATTCATCTTGGTATTTTGTACTTTCAGATATATCATCATCTTTCTCATAGGTTACAAAGATTGGACAGGTATTATGTTTTATCCGATATCCATATAACGTTGATGAATCATCATTTGACCAGTTTAAAAGTCTACAAACATCTTTTCTTGAGTATTTTGCATATAACTTAAGATTAATATCATGTGTTTGTCCTTCGAATTCATTTTTATATTTAATTAATCCAAAATCTATAAGATCTAAAATATATTTTCTAAAAGTTTCTTGATTTAAATAGCTATTAAAAACATTATCTATTTTAAACTCTTCTGTAAAGAATCTAACATCTTCATATTTTTCTTTTTCGTTGTTAGTGAAAAAATTTAGATTTAAAACATTGATTGCACTTTCAATGGATGATTTATCATTATATATGCCATATTCTTTTTTTAATAGCTCTTCAATTGATTCAATAGTGAAATATTTGTTTAAAATTAAATATTTAAGAATTAATAACTCATGAGGTCTTTTTCCATTTGCTAAATTTTTAGAAATAAATTTTAAAATATTAACCCCTGTTTCATCAATATACTCATTATAATCTTTCTCCACTTTCTTTACAAATGAATAATAACTATCAAGTGTGTTATGATTTAAAATTAAAATAGGATCAAGTTCTCCATTTTCTAAAAAATCAACAAGCATTGGAATTCTACCTAATTTATACTTAAGATTATTGTATTTTTCTTTATAGAAACTAATTTTTGAAAATGAAGTGTTATTAATTGATTCGTAAATTCTTTCACGTGAAATACTATCAAAGTTTATTGATGATTTTCCAGGAATTATTCTATTAGCTTCCATTAAATAACGTCTCATTATATCTTTATCGTAGGATCTATCACCTGAAAGAGCTAATGGAATCATAAAATTATTTTTATAATTTCCAATAAAATCTATTATAACAACATATTCTTTGTTTTTATATTTTCTAAGTCCACGTCCTAATTGTTGAACAAATATTATTGGGGATTCTGTAGGTCTAGCTAGGAGTACTTGGTTAATTTCAGGGATATCTACTCCTTCATTGAATATATCTACAGTAAAAATGTATTCTACTTTGTTTTTTGCATTATCATCAGTTAATCTATATATGGCATCTTCTCTTTCTTTTTGAGAATTTTTCCCAGTTAATGTAATTGATGGGTGGCCTCTTTCATTAAATCCTTTAGCTAGTTTTTCTGCTTCATTGGTATCTCTACAGAATACTAATGCTTTAATTCTATCTCCAGAGTATCCAAAGTATTCTGATTTTTCAAGAAGATAATCTATTCTATCGTCTGAATCAAGAAATGAAAATTCGGATAAATCCTCAATTTCTTTATCTTCAATTGTAATATCACTTATTCCAAAATAATGGAAAGGGCAAAGCAAATCCTCATTTAAAGCTTCTTGAAGTCTTATTTCATGAGCTATATTATGATCAAATAAGCTATAGATATCAAAACCATCTGTACGTTCAGGTGAAGCAGTCATTCCAAGTAGAAATTTTGGTTTAAAGTAATTAATAATTTCAAGATAGCTTTTAGCTCCTGCTTTATGTACTTCATCTATTACAATGAAATCAAAGTCATTGGGATTATAATCATTATATATTTTAGAAAATGTTTGAACTGTTGAGAAAAGATAATCTGCATCATAATCTTTAGAATTACCACTTAAAAGGCCAAATTTATAAGATTCATCACCGAATACCTTTTTAAATGTCTCAATTGCTTGTTTTAATATTTGTTCTCGATGCACTAAAAATAGAAATTTAGCTGGTTTAGCATCTTTCACTGCAAATGCAGAGGCATATGTCTTACCAGTTCCTGTAGCAGATATAAGAAGTGCTTTATTTTCATTTTTCTTCCTAAGTTCTCTTAAATTTTTTAAAAATTCTTTTTGCATTAAATTAGGTTCTAAAACTTGAGATTTTGAAATTTCATCTTCATAAACTCTTTTCAGATTATTAAAATTTTTATTGTCTTCATATATCTTTTCATAATATGGTAAAACATCATTTAAATCATCAGCTTTGCCCCATAAATCCTGAAATTCATTTAAAAGATTATTTAATATCTCACCTGAATTTAACAAACTCAATTCAACATTCCATTCTTTATTTACAGTTAATGCATTAAGTGTTAAATTAGAGCTTCCAATAATTCCTGTGTAGACATCATTCTTCTTAAAAATATATCCTTTAGTATGAAAACCCTCTTTTGATTGGCTGTAAAGTTTGACTTCAATATTATCTAAAGATTGTAACTTTTTTAATGCTTTAGGCTCAGTAAAGTTAAGATAATCAGTTGTTAGAATTTTTCCTTTAACACCTCTTTTTTCAAGTTCTAGAAAGTCTTCTAAAAGAGGAGTTAATCCTCCTAAGGTAATAAAAGCAGCACTAATTATAAACTCATCACAATCGTGTAATTTTGATTTAATTGAGTTTAAAACTTTATATTCATTATTATTATAAAGAAATTTAGGTTTAAAATCAACAGATGATTCTATATTCTCATCAATAAAGGCGGTTTTAGCTCCATCAATAATATTTTTATTGGTGTTCATCTAATTCCTCTATTAAATATTCAATTACTTGGATATCTGCAGGAATCCAATTAACTGAAAAAAGTTCATCAACTTCTAGCCATTTGGCATTATTATGCTCTAACAATTCTATTTCACCTTTTTTTATACTAGCTATATAACAATCCATATCTAAAAAGAAAGTAGGATATTGATATTTCACATTAATTCCAAATTTTTCAATTTCAATTAAAACATTTAACTCTTCTTTGATTTCACGTATCAAAGCTTCTTCTTTAGTTTCTCCAGATTCTACTTTTCCACCAGGGAATTCCCACTGATTAATGAATTCACCATATCCTCTTTGAGTAGCTAGTATTTTATCGTCTTTAACAATAATTGCTGCAACAACCTTGATTGTTTTGATATTATAAAATTTATTTAATTTAATATA
>OGWU01000461.1_pt1 | contig 27482 bp, 18 predicted proteins | sample 1576071 | NCBI WGS metagenome assembly OGWU01 (sample SAMEA3541582, study PRJEB24748) | human gut metagenome | biome: human gut; feature: human-associated habitat; material: faeces | place: China | collected 2012
CAAAGCTGGTTCTCCTGCCGTTTTCCAGCAGTTCAAAACGCAGGCCTTCCGCATCATAGCGGTTCTCCTGCACGCTGCCGTTTTCGGTTTCCACCCTTGTCTGCTGGTGGCGGCTGTTATAGGAGAACCGACGGATCCCGGCTGCATTTTTCTCCTCTATTATACCGCCCTGACGGTCATAAGAAAACTGTTTTCTATCGGCAGGGCTTTCCTCTTCGACCAGCTGGTTCTTCGCATTATAAAGATAACGGATTTCTCCCTGAGCATCCGTCTTCCGGATTCTGTTCCCTGCTTTGTCATAGGCATACGAAACAGAAGCGCCGTTCCGCCGCTCTTCCAGAAGCTGTCCCCGGACATCATAAGCATAGGAGAGATCCAGCGCATTATTCCCTGCGGTGATTTCGGAAGTGATGCCGCCCAGAGCTGCCTGTGTACCTGCCTTCGCCGTGCGGTTTCCGTTGCCGTCATACCGGTATGCAAAGGAGAGCAGGACATTTTCTCCTGCCTTGGTTTCCAGTGTGCGGATGTTACCGTCACCATCGTAGGTATAGGCGGTCTCCACACCGTTACCATAATGGATGCGACTGATGCGGTTCAGGGCATCGTAGCCGTAGCGCACTTCCAGTCCGTCATCATTAAAGATGCGGCTTCGTCTGCCCAGAATGTCATACTCATACCGGGTGCAGACTCCCGCGGGATCCCTGATCTCCGTGATCTGCCCTGCCCTGTCATGGGTATAGGAAACTAAGCGTTTCCCGTTGGAACGCTTTTCTTTCAGATTACCATATGCATCGTAGATGTATTCATAGGACTTTCCGTCGCAGACAGCACGGGTCACCCGGCCCATGCTGTCATAGTGCCAGGTGCTGATGTTGGTATGTTTTCCCTCTGCATCGGACGCCTTCTCATACACGGGCTGTCCGAATACGTTGCAGGCGCGCTGCAGCTGTCTTCCGTCCCTGTCGATGTGCAGGGACAGGTTGCCCTCCTCGTCATACCGGAAGGTCTCTGTGAATCCCAGCTGATCAATTCTCTCGCTGATCTTGCCGAGACTGTTGTAGCGGTACTGCACCGCATTACCGTTACCGTCTATAGTCCTGCTGACCTGCCCGGCGGGGGTGTACTCGTAGCCTTCCTTCACCCCGTCCGCAAAGCCAATGCCTGTGATGCGTCCCCAGCTGTCCACGTCATAGGAGATGGGATTCCGGTTGCCGTCCACAACTCCCGTGATCTGCCCCCTGGCATTATACTCATACTGCTGGAGGATGCGCTGATGGTTCCGGTTACCGTTCCCTAATCGCCGGACATCCTTGATCTTTCCATCCAATTCGTAGGAAAGCTCTGTCCGGTTTCCAAACGTGTCCTTTTGGATGACCGGCTGATTCCGCAGGTTGTAGGAAAGCTCCTGTACCACTTCTCCTAATGCATTGGTGGTGCGGAGGCGGTTGCCGCAGCTGTCATAGGTGTAGGCTGCGCCTGCCCCGTCATCGTTTTCCGGCTCGTAGCCGTAGGGACTGATCTCTTTCCGCAGCCTGTCATTCCGGTCATAGAGATAGCGGGTCACCCCTCCTGCCGGATTGGTTCTGTGGGTCGCCCGGTCTTTCAGGTCATACCGGGTGCTGCTCTCCAGACATTCCCCATCCGCTCCCAGAATGGCCTGTTTCAGCACATTTCCGGCCGCATCATAGGCATACTGCACCCGTCTGTCGATACCGTTCTTTCTGTCAAGGACTCTCTCCTCGGTCAGGCGGTCGTCCGCATCGTAGCTTCTGTGGATCTCGGAGCCCTTCGGGGTGGTGATCTTTGTCAGGTTGCCGTTGGCATCGTAGGCATATCTTGTAACGGCGGCCTGTACCGGGCCGTTGCCCTGGATTTCCTCCGTCCGCTGAATGAGCCACCCGTTTTTATTGTAGGCATAATGAATGACACTATGAACACCGTCCGCAATGGCACGCTCTTCCAGCGTTACATTTCCCAGACAGTCATAATCGTAGCGCATTTTTGCCCCAAAGTCATCTTTCACTACATTCAGATGATTGTTTTTATCGTAGGAAAAATGGATCCGGTGCCAGCCATCCGGCTCTCCGTCCCGTTCTACTTCCTGCTGTCCGTAGGCCTCCTCCACCTTATTGCCCTGACTGTCATAGGTATAGGCGATGACACGGTACAGCGCAGGATCGGTCTCCTGCACTTTTATCTGTTCCCGGATCTTCCAGCCCAGATCATTATAGGTATAGATGACCTCCTTTCCTTCGCCGTCCACTTCCCGGAGGATCTGTCCGTGCCCGTTGTACTCGTAGGTGTGCAGGATGTTCCCCTCGGGATCCTGTACTTCTGTCATCCGGCCGCAGGCGTCATAGGCATAGCGGTAGCCATTGCCGTCATCCGAATCTGCATCATAAGATTCCGGCTGTACCTGTTTGATCATGTTGCCGTCCGCATCATAGAATCTCCGCTCCACACCTCCGTCCGGATAAAGGATACGGATGCAGTTCCCGTCAGAATTGTACTCATAGCGGGTTCCTTCTCCCTCTTCGCCTTTCAGGGCATAGCTGACCGGATGGATCCGGCTGGTGATGTCCCCGTCAAAGTTGCGGAATACACGATGGTGTTCCTGCAGGGGAGATATGGTATCTACCACACGTTCCAGAAAATCGTGGCGGTACTCATAGCCGCTCTCTTTCTTTTCCCACTGCACGGGTGGATAGTAAGTGGTCAGATTGCCCATGCGGTCATAGAATCTACGGGTGGTGTAGCCTTCCCCGTCGATGCGGCTGGTGACAAAGTTCCTGGAATTGTAAGCCAGCTCCACCGTTCCGTAAGTATTGCTGATGGACAGTCTGCGGCCTACGGTATCGTAGCCGTAGGCAGTCTCCTCCCCCTTCGGCGTAATGACACGGCTGGGGTATGCCCGGTTGGCTTCATATTCCTTAAGGCTTTCGTTTCCGAGGGCATCCCGCTCCAGAATGCATCTTCCCCTGAAATCATACTTCCGGGCCGTTTCTTTCCATTTGCCCTCTTTGATCTTTTCCATCGTCCTGACCGGATTGTGTTCCTGGTCATAAGTATAGAGGGTCTCTCTTCCGTCGCTGTCCCATGTATGTACCAGATCATGGTGCTCATTATATTCATGGTGCACTTCAAAGCCATCCGGGAATTTTTCCCGGATGCTTCTTCCATAGGCATCGTACTCCCACTCTTTCCGGCTGCCCAGACGACTGATTTCTTCCACCTTTAAGTTGTCATCCGAATACTGATAGGTCTGAAACGAACCATCCTCATAAATTATCCGTTCCTTCAGAAACCGGTTATTGTATTCATAGATCTCCGTCTTGCCCGTTTCGCTGTAATAAATGGTATTCCTGTGATGAATATCATCATAAGTAAAGGTCTGGTACACACCGCTTGAAAAGTTCTGACGGGTGACCCTGCCCTTCACGTCATACTCGTTCTCCAGATAACAACTTCCGTTCTGATCCGTAACGGAAGAAATATGTCCGTTTTCATCATATTCGTAGTGGGTAATCCCCTCGTCCGTATGCACCACATCCACCAGAAGATCGCCCTCATAGCGATACTGGGTCCTGCGTCCGATCTCATCCGTAATCTGCAGAATACGCCCACCCCGGCACTCTACCTGAAGTACATTGCCCAGGGGCGTAACGATCCGTTCCAGCCCCTCTTCTCCATAGGCAAAGCTTAAGCGCTGCTGATTTGGATATTCCACAGACTGAAGCAGTCCTCTGGCATCATAAACACTCAGGGTATGGTCCACCACATCCGTAAGCACATACCGCTCCTGTCCGGTTATCTCTGCCTCCTGTACTTCCATCAGGAATCTGGATGCTCCCTTGCTCTGGTTCACCCAACGGCCATCCTGCTCCTCGTAGCACACAGAATGACCCGTGATGGTCTCCAGATGAACCCGGGTATGCTCCACATCCCTTGTATCCCGATATATCCTGCTGGCATATGGGAATTTCCATCCCAGCCCCAGTACAGAGACCGTATTATTGGTAGAATAATAGGACCGTTCCAGTTTCAGGGCAAAGGGCACGCTGGCCAGCAGGAAATCCGTAGCCTGAATGACATAGATTCCCGTGACTGCGTCCACAGGATCGCTGATAAAAGCGTCCAGTCCATTAAAGAAAAGATTCTGGATAAGGCTGCTCTTCAGATCAAAGTCCTGTTCACTCAGAGCAGAACCCACCCCATCTATGCCAGTGTCAATAAAACCGCCCAGAAATGTCTTAATGAGATGGTTTCCGAAGGAACATCCATTCAAACCTAATTTACTCAATAGTCCGTCACGGATGCCACTGCCGGTACTGCCCTGTGCAAATCCTATCCCGATATTCCATAGTGTCCTGGCAGGATTGATCTCTCCTGTCCGTGCCAGATCATCAAAAATACCATCCAGGACATTTCCCCCTATCTGCATGACTGCCTTCAGACATTTTGCTTCCTTAGCAAGATGTATGAATTTTTTTGCTGTCATCAATTTATTAAATGCACTACCTATTGCACAGCCGGATACAACACCGAAGGCAATCTCCGTACCCGCTCTCACCAGTTCATACAGGAGCTCGTTTCCACCGAATACGTCATCCCGCATGAAATTGTGTCCCTGACTTAAATCACCGCTTTGGGCATTTTTGTAATTGTCTATTCCTTCTCCCACATCTGCAACAGCATATGCAGCCGTAGCTGCTCCCAACACCACGGTTGCAATAATAACTGCCGCAGCACCGCCGGTTGCTGCGGTCAGCGCTACCGCTACCGCCACAGTTGCAACTGTGGCAGCCACTTTTACGATCCCTTTCAGAATACCGGTTCTGCCTTCCTCGAATTTCTCCACCAGCTCATTGCTGACATCTTCATTGATATTTTTTCTGTTGGTCTCATCATTTGCTGTTACAGATGATCTGAGTTCTTCCAGAGACGGATTTGCAGCAGGCGACCGGTCCGATGCATCCATCTTTACAAAGGCTGCTATAATCCGTGCCTCATCCGTTAAGTTGATCTGAGAACCGTTCCCTCCGACCTGAACCGTCAGTTCCTCCGCCTCCAGCACCATTTGTCTGGAAGCCTGTCCGTCTTCCTCTGCAGGATCGCCCACAATCAGGTTCTTTTCCGCATGAAGACAAATCTTCTTCCCTGTGATAAGGGCATTTCCATCCGTATCCAGATAGACACAGGTCTGCTTTTCCTGATCGGCAGATACGATAGCCTTAGATGGAGTCATCAAAAGTTCTGCACCATTTACATTGGAAAAAGATTTGTTGTCCGGTATCTGTGCATAACCGGATGAGGAGGAACCGCTGGATGTCCGGATGGCATGAACTGCAATAGCATCTTTCTCATCATCCCCGGGGAAGTAAATATGTACCTGACTTCCCACCTCCGGCATACAGTAGATAAAGCTGCTCTCGATCGCATAAGTAAAGTATTTTACATTAGGGGAATTATCATATTCCGGATCAATATGGAAATGCACCCTGACACAATTTCCCGAACGCTCTTTTACCGTAGCGGGGATGCTCATACCGAAAATATGAGGATTCTTTTCACGGGCACATAACACACCCTTTCTCCGGCTCAGTTCATAAGTCCGTACAAGTTCTCCTTCTACCGTCTGATACTGTATCCTTGTGACAATGGCACTGATCCCCCGGAAGCGTACCTTCTGTGCCAGACAGAAATCCTGCCTGGCAGTCACTTTCCATTTAAGGGTTTCCTGCGGAAGGATTTTCTGTTCTCTGCCCAGACGATAATACTGGTCCATATCCTTGATCTCTGTAAACTCTTCATCGCTCAGGACATATTCTTCCCCCAGATCCGGAATTCCAAAATAGGCCCGTCCATGCGCCGCACGGCAGTCCGGTACCATAAAGGTATGAAAATGACTGGCAAGACGCACGAGGAAATTCCAGTCGCTCTCCTCATACTGAAGCAGGAAATCAGGAATCACAGCACCTTTGGTAGCACAGTCCAGAATTTCCGCATCCTTCTGATTCTTAAGGACCTTGTCCATAACCTGCCTGTATGTTGTGTCTAAGTTCAGAAAGCTCTGGCTTACCGGTGCAAGCCCCCATTCCATGGTATAAGAAGCTGCTTCCAGCTGCAAAAGGTGCAGGCTGCGATCCTGCTCCATTTTAGCGTCTGTAATCTTTCCGGCATATAAAAGTCCATCAGCCTCCGCCTTATATACCTCTATATCATCCCCATCCCCAATACCATGAATGAGAGCTTCTATCTTTTCTTCTTCCACCAGAAGTAACAGCCTTAATGTGACATGGTCATTAAATGACGCATTCATTTCAAATGCTTCTACTCCAACCGCACCTTCAAAGGGAAGTCGAATGAAAAGACCCTGATAAGCAAGCTCCATACCTTTTTCCTCCTATTCCGGCTGTCCCGAAAGCAAGATCGTTACACATCCTCCGTAACTGCACATGATACTGCATCTGCGCAACAGCAACGGTTCCCCATTAATAAATACCTTTTCATGCCCTTCCAGCCATTCTCCGTCCGCGGGGAACTGGGCCTTGCACTCACCAACAAAATCTGAACTCATTTCTTCCAGCTTTTCTTCTTCGGTCTTTTCTTTCTTTTTCATCCCTAATAGTTTTTTTGCAAGACCGATCCCTGCTTTTATGATTGTTACACGCTCATTCCATTTCTTTGTGAAATAGCCCACCACATCGTCCCGCCAGTCTTTTTTGGATTCTATGATGGCGTTGGTTTTTTCAATCTCCGCCTGAACATCAGGGTTCTCCCTGCTGTGGCATCCACCGAAGTTAATGATATTTGTATTCAGAATCATATCTTTTACCGTCATCTGCGGTATCTGGTGCGTCAGTACCCCATGGGTAGCATCCAGTGCCAGATAGCTTTCACGCATACCAAAAGGGCACTCGATCCGGGCACAATGTACCACATAAGCGGTGTCATTTACACGGCTGTCACGAAGTTCCTGTTTTTTGGCCTCCACCGCTTCCGCTGCCGCCTGCGCCCCCGCTGCCGCAGCTTCATAGTTCTCATTTGCCGCTGTCTCAGCCACTTGTGCATCGCTTAATTCCTGTAACGTTGCCTCCCACTCTTCCACACTGATTTCACCGTTCATATACTTTTTCTCTGCCAGACATACCGCTTCATCGGCGGCAGCAACTCTTTCCCCAGCCGCCGTAACAGCATCCCGCGCTGTGAAGAAATTCTCATAGGCAGTATTCTGTGCATCCTCCAGTTCTCCCAGACTTGGCTGTATCTCACTCATTTACTGCACCTCCACTTCTTCAAAGTGTATTCCCATCGGCCTGCGCCGCAGCAGGCTCTCTGCCAGAGGCAGACTGACAATCGGATCCTTTCTCTGGTTCCCTTTCAGCAGGAACAGGTTATGCTGTCCAATTTTCCCGCTGTCTAAAACCAGACGCTTTACCGTCCCGTTGGGATAATATTCCGTCTGACTTCCCACCGCATCCAGCTGATCCATTAACGTATGTACATACCGGTACTGCCGGGAACTCTCCTTGTGGATTAGAACTACCTCCTGGAAGAACAATCCCGGTTCATACGCATCCAGAATATTCCGGAATCTTCTGGAGAACATGGTTACCGGATGCTGTAGAAAATCCCATCTGGCCTCGTTGCCATCCCCTGCCAGATACAATGCCACAACACTGTCCAACTGGCTGCTGTCCTCTTTAGAAAACACATGGCGGCTCCCATTGATATCAAAATCACGATACTGAATAGATCCCGGCAGATTTTTGTCCTGCGTAATAAAGAAATACCTCATGATTCTTCCTCCCTGTCCAGACGGATTACCTGAAGCTGCTCTGCACTGATTTCCAGAAACGGAACACTTTCTGCGGGGAACACAGCGGCAGTAAGTTCAGCTCCGGCAAAAGATGTCTGTTCAAACGTGCACTCCCGAAAATCTGCCCCCCACAGATTACACCCTTCAAAGCTGCATCCCGTCAGTCTGGTTCCGGGGAAACGGCTTCCTTCCAGATTGCAGTTCTGAAATACAATGTTTTGTACGGTGCTTTCCTCAAACGTAATAAAGCGCATATCCATGTCCCGGATCGTTCTGTCTGCATAGGTGCCTTTATACCAATAACTGAACACCATCTTTTCCGGCTCTCTGGCTGCCTTTGACAGTTCGGTCTTCCAGACGCCGGGATCCTTTTCCACCCGGTCCGCCTGAACCAGTATTTCGGTCTGATCACGATATTCCCCCCACCTCAGTACCCAATAGGGAGAACGGGTAACAGGCTCAAAGATTCCCTTTTTCTCCCAGTCCCGCAGACGATAGCGAAGCACCTGACAGATCATATTGTCCATAATGGTCAGTTCATCAAACAGCAGATTCTGAATGTCATATTCATTGACAGAGACACCATATCCCTGATTGGCACAAACTAACTCATTCCAAAGTTCATCCAAAGGTGTAAGCAATTCCTTTACATCCACATACACCTCAACCGGTTCCTTATCCATATACCAGCTCATATCGAGACCGTGAAGCTGAACCCGATAGTTTCTGTTGATCGTATCTGACTTCAACAGAGAAAAATACAAAAAACATACATACTCCTTTCCCTGTTTTTCCATCTGCTCTCCCAGAAGCTTCATGGCTTTTTCTACCACAGCCTCCCAATCCTCGGCATGTTCCAGAACAGAATCCCCCATATGGCTGCGGAATGCTGCTATTTTTCTCGATACCGCTTCTCTGTAATTCTGCAAAGCCGTTTCTCTGTCCATCTGTCTCTCCTTCAAAACATGTTAATCCACGATTACTTCTGTTCCCTGCATAATAACGTTGCCTTTGCTGGATACAATCTGTCCGCCGCTCAGACTATGCATAATAAATTGTTCCGATACATGAAGCGTCACCTGCTCCTCCGCATGAATCGCAATCTCTTCCTGTGCCATTGCCTTCACCATAGACTGAGATTGTATTTTGACCTTTCCATCCGTCTGAATTGTCACTGCAGATGCTGCTTTTCCACAGGAAAGCTTTATATACCCCGGGGCCAGTGCAAGCTCCTGCCCGGATTTGGTGCGCAGATACCGGTTGTCCGGATCGCTCATCCGATCTTCTCCACTCTGCGGTGCATCGTAATTACTTACAGCACTCAGTGCAATTGCCTCAGATTCTGCCTTGGAAGGAAAATATATCCGCACATCATCTCCCACCTCCGGCATGCAATACCATCCGCTGCCATCTGAGGATGCAGACAGGGTGGAATAGGGGAACCAGTACAATGCACGTTTCCTGCTGTTTCCATCAATTGCCATTGCTACCTGCACTTTTGTACCTGATACGTTCACCACATTGCCATTCAGCGCTACCCCGATCAAATGCATGGGATAGATCACAGGCCTTGTAAGCCCCTTTGCACTTCGTAATTTATAAGTTCCCTGCATCTCCTGATCTTCAAAGGAATATCTGCATGCACAAACCACAAAAGGATTTCCCTGTATCCGGACCGGATCAAAGATTCCCATAAGCTGTTCTGAAACGACCGTATAGCGGGTAAAATCCGATGCATGCACCTCTCTGCCGTTTGCCTTCAGCTCATAATATCCGTCCATATCCTTTTCCATATCCAGAATATGACAGGGAAATGCTGACTCCATAAGCTCCGGAACTCCCGCATATAATTTTAAGCCGGGCTGTCGGCAGTCCGGAGTGATCATAATACCTTCCCTGGAAAGCACTCTCTGCAGGAATTCCCAATCCGTCTCCTCATACTGAACGATCAGACTTCCAACCGCCTTTCCCGCAGCAGCATAGATCAGATCAGCATCCTTATAATTTGCCAGTATTTCCTGTGCTAACTCCTGAAAAGTCATCTTAGCGTTCTGGAAAGAACGGGAATGTTTCTCCCGATCCATAAGCCAGCTGCGGCTCTTTCCTTCTATTCGTACAGTCTTCACCTGACCGCTTTCCGTTATCTGAATATCCGTCAGGATGCCGGAGAACAGGATCTTCCTGCCTTCTCCTTCGCGCAGAAGTACTTCAAGATCCTGACAATCTGAGATTTCAAATACAAACTCTTCTTCTGTCACACGGGCAAGGATCACCAGCGTACTATGCTCTCCTGCCCGGGATTCTATTTCACACTCCAACACCTCTGCCAGATCCAGCCCGTTTACTTCTATATCATGCAAACTGTACATAATATCCCTCCGCTAATTGTTGATAATCATAGCAGCATCGATTTTCACTGTTTCGTCTGTTACGGTAATATTTCCCCCCGCATCATTGATAAACTGTATCCGGGATCCCGCTGTCACACTCATCATTCCATCCGTGCTGAAACACACTGCCTCCGCCGCGCTGATTTCAATGTCATCATCGGTAACAATTTCGGCGTTTCCATCATTTGTCAGAGTGACAGTTCCTTTATTTCCGCCAACAGCCAGTTGTATTCCGCCTTCTATAAACCGGACAGCCTTTCCATCCGGCATGGTAATATCCTTCAGATCAGGCCTGCTCATCGGACTGTCAGATGCAGGCGACGAATCTCCCTGAATATTTGCAATCGCATAGCTTTCCTTCTCATCTGCGGTGGGGAAGAAAATCCTTACCTGATCCCCCGGTCTGGGCATGCAATACCATCCACTTCCATCCGGAGATGCTGCCACTGTAGAAAAGGGGAAAAAATACTTTTTCCTGTAATTTGCCAAAGCATCCGTCTCTAATTGTGCCTGAAGCCGATTCCTGCTGACGGCCGTAACCACCCCGTTTATGGATACTCCACCGAGGAACGGATTGTAATATTTCAGTTTCCTCAGTCCCTCTGCAAAATACAGATAATATCTGCTGACAAAAAGTCCCTGCCGGAAAAATCTTTCGATTTTTCCGATATACAGTTCTTTCCCTTTGAAAAGCACTTTTTTTCCCAATGGAAGAATGTCATATGTCTCTATCTGATAGCAGATCTGCCCTTTCAGTCCTTTTTTTGTCTCTCTGGGCGCAGCATTACGATGCAGAACATAGGGAAGCAGATCCCAGTCTGCATCCTCCTCTGTATCCATCAATCCTACTCTCAGATAAATCCCCGGTTCATTGCCTGCAATATACGCACTGGCACCATACGCGGAAAGAACACGGTTCAGAAATTCCCAATCCGTTTCCTGATACTGCACCATAATCTGCCCTAATGCCTTATCTTCTATGGAGAACAGAATCTGACTTTGCGAATAAGGCTCCAATATCTTTTGAATTAACTGGTGGGAGGTCATGGCTACGTCCTGAAAAGACCGGTTCCTTACTGTAAGATCCATCTGATAGCTTTCCGTCAGTGCCTCCAGATGCAGCACACACCTTCCTCCCTGAGCCTTTACTTCCATACAGGTCACCGTGCCGTAAAACAACGGTTTTATGGTCTCTCCGAGCATTACAAATAATCCGATATGACCATCTTCCTCGTACAGAAGATAATCCTTCAGTTCCTCCTGCGTCTCTGCATCTGCGGAAAGGAATCCGTGCTTCCCGGGATTTTCACTGATGCAGCATGTCAAAACCGACAGACGCGTACTTCCCAGTATCAGAAAAAGACTCCCATAGGTAATCGCATCCATACGCTGCTCCCTCCCTTCTAACGGTTCATTTCCTCAATCACATGCACCATTGCCTCCAGCAACAGTCCCATGCCTTTTTGCTCTTCCTCCGGGCAATTCAGGTTTCCCGCATATATCCTGCCGCCTTTTTTCAACCGAAAGACGATGTTAAAAAGACGTCCTCTGGATGTAGGTGCCGTATAGCAGAAATATTCCATATTTCCTACCACCGCCTTTTTCCCGGGCTTAATATATATGTGCATATCCTTCATGGCTTCTTTGGTCTGCTCGATCCATTTATTCAGAGGCATCTTCACTTTTGTGCAAGGTGCATCAGATACATTAAAAACAACCTTGCGTGCATTGCTTGCCAAAAGAATCATTCCGGCTTCATTTTGCTCCACATCATAGAAATTTTTAATAAAAGGAACCGTCAACCGTCCTTCCAACAGGTCCTTCGGTTCAAACTCCAGCAACAATGTATAGAGATACTGTCGTCCGCTTCGTATCCCCTCTATCATCTCCTCCAGCGTATAAGTAATCCGCTCCCTGGGATCATACTGTTTCCGCAGGCGTTCTCTTTCCTCCTGTTCTTCCCGTTCCCGCTGCTCTCTGATAAACCGTGCTATGGACAAATCCATTTCGTTTTCCATGCCTGCCGCCTCCTTTTCCCTCACACCGTTAAAGCATGAGTAATGTTCCCTCTTTCTTTCGGGTCTGTCCGGGAATCTCTTCCCTTCCTCCCGCTTCACCCAGAATTCTCTTCAATGCGCCATACATCTGCATATTTGTGTATTCCTTATTCTGCCCCAGCCTTGCATGAAGATAGGCACGGACCGCCTCATAAGGCATGGCTTCCTTCCTTTGCAGACATTGGAGACAGAATGCACAATCCCACGGATCTGTCACAGCATACTTTAATAATTCTCTTGCAAAGCTCTTTAAAATCTGCGGCCAGATGCCGGGATGATCCGGTGCGGCATAAGGCACGTAAATACGATTCACCGTATCAAATTCGGTCTCGTAATCATAAAAGTCCACATAGTCTGAGCGAAGTCTTGCTCCCGCCTGAAGTTTAAACCGTGCCAGCTCCAGTTCCTGTTCTGCATCCGGCTCCTGTTCATCCACAATGATTTGTGACAAATACTCTTCACCGCCGCTGCCGATGGTCTTATCCCAGAAATGTACCTTTACATATGCCATTTTTCCTTCTGCTTTACACGAAACAGGATATGGTCTCTCCAGAAAATAGGGCACACCTTTGTAACACAATATTCCCGGCAGAAGAATCATCCCTGTCTCCGTTCCCGTAATGTCACATCCATACAGAATTCCATCGCTGTAATTCTGATACTGCAATCCAAACAGGCTTCTGGGAAAATCCCTGAGATTTTCCAACATCTCTTTTTTTAAAAGTCTTTTGGGTTCAAACACAGGATAAATATTCTGAAACATTTTCTCTCCCTTCAGCAGATCGCGATCTCCCCGATCCGCATCGTCTCCTCTACTCCGATTATCCCGAAATGATATTCATAAAAGATTTCCACCCGATACCGGATGTCCAGAAACGTATCGATCAGGAATCGGATCCTCTGCTCCACGTCGAGAACCGTGCCAGATCAATGTTGGTGGCCCATCCTTAAACTCAAGTGGGCATAACAGATAACAAAAAGAATAACGGTTTCCTGTCTATGACCTTAAACGCAGGTGGGAAACGGAACTGTCGGTCTTTTTGGCAGGTCGCTCGATGCGACGGAAAGAGTTCATTCACAAAATTCAAAGGAATCCCGCTGATTTACAGTATCCAGCGCAAGCTGCGCACGAGACAGTTCATCAGAGGTCTTTTCATAGTCCGCCTCCACAGCCGCCAGATCGTAGTTCGTGTAGGTGTAGTCGATAATGTTCGACTGCTGGCCGTACTGCTCTTCAACGCGCTCTTTGGGCAGCCTGCTTTTCATTTCAAGCAGCTTGCTCTTCCGCTTGGTCAGCTGCGGAATATAGACCAGCATCTCGTCGATCGTAATCCCGAAGCCATCCACGACCTGCGTCGTGTTGAAGCAGTTGATGGCGTGCTTAAGTCTGCGGATCGCTCCCTCCAGTTCTTCAAGACGCGCCTGTGTTTTTGCGTAATCATAGGCGGGACGCACAGATTCAATGTCCTCGCCCATCGCCGCGCGGAAATCCCGGCTGCGCTGTTCTTTATGCAGTAGGGCGGAATATTCGTCATTCAGCTTTTTCAGCAGCTTATTTGCCTGTGCAGAAGTGTATTTCATAGTTGCTCATCCTTTCTTTGCGCCGCGTCCCGGCACCATTCGTACGATTTCTGTTCTGCTGATAGAATAGCACAGTACCCTGTACAAATGTCCGTACAGGGTTCCGCGCGATTACTCCGTTTTATTGAGCAAATCATTTTCGAATTTTTGTATTTCTCGCCAATTTGTATTCAAGTATCTATAGATTTCTTCTTTATAGTTTTCGCTGTTTGGCTCGGACTCGATTGTATGACGCGGCCAATTCCGGATACGTTTCCATCGCCAATCTTCCTTCCTGTCGGGACGATTCAGTGCCTGACTGACGCGGTCACAAGCCGCACGTTGCTCATCTGTTAGATTGTCGCTGCACAATGAGAGCGTGATTTTGAAATAGTTTTCGCGTTTGATGATTTCATAAAATGCCATATCTGTTGTTTTCCAGCCACTGATGGGTTTAGTGTGCTGGGGAAACAACTTTCGGATGGTCTCGGTTGTAAATCGGGTATATGTATTATTGGACCACTGAGGACTGAAAATCAAATCGCCTTGTTCGCTTTTTTCTCTACACCAATCTTCCACTACTTCACAGATTGGGTTGAGCGAGGTTTTACAGTTTTCATAAATGGTATCGAGCACTTCTTTGTGTCTGTCATAAAAGTCCTGACACAGCTTTTTAATGTTATCGTCCCCCACGATGTGCCTCCTGACAGCTGCTGTATAATGATCCAACAGCATATTTACTTCCGGCAAAAGAGCACTACCGCCTTTCGCACTTTCGATTGCGTCTAAAATATCTGCATAGCTGACTGGCTGCCAGTATTGCTGGTCATCTGCCGATAACGGAGCAATTCCATCCGGAGATAGAAATGCAAACGACATGGTGTAACCGGGGTATTCTTCTAATAGCATGTCCCGATAACGGCGAAGCTGATTATCGTGTTCTTCAGAGAACACTTTATTTTCGACACACAGCAAGTATTTTTCTTTCTGGCATAAAACCAACAAGTCAATGTGCTGCCACTCACGCCTCACAATACAGACTGTCACATTTTCGGGGACCACTTCTCTTTGCCCTAACTTTGAGACAAACTCCCGCAAAAACTTATCTCCCATTCCGTGATTGCCGTTGGGATCAAGAAGCCATGCCAAGAAATTACTGTGGCGGATCTCGGCATTTGTAATACCCAAGACCTCAAAAATGTTCAGCGTTTGCATCTTCTGAGACAGCTGTTGGAACGATGTATCAGCTTCCAATTTATGAAGGGTTTCTTCGGAAATGAGATTTCCCATATTAGCGTTCTCCCGTGCTATACCAGTTTTGCCCAATGCTCTCAATGATCTCCTGCCGCAGCCAAGCGGGCTCTGCGACCTCCACATACGACAGATATTGCAATGCCCAGAATTTGACACCGCGCGGCGGGGTAGTCAATACGGCGGTAAAGGTCTGCTCGTCCCGCTCAAAAATCTGTATGTCCGTACCAAAGCGGTCCAGCACATCGTCCAGCACGGTGCGGTCGCAGTGCAGCACCAACCGCTCCGGCGCACCCACAAAGGCGTAAACGGCATCTTGCGCCTCTTGCTTCTGCGCCGGCGTTTCGCTGCGGGGCTCGTCCAGTATCCGAATATCCGCCATGCGGTCTATGCGGTACAATCGCGTGTGCGGATCGTGGTCGGGGACGCAGATAAGGTAATAGTGTTCGTTGGTGTACACCATCTCATAGGGGCTGAGAGTGTAGGTCGCCGTAGGATGCTGCCGTTTGTCATATCCGTAGTGCAAGTAATCCAAGGTCACTTTTTTCTTGCGTGTAATGGCCTCGTCCAACTGCTCAATATTCCAAAATATCTGTCGGTTTCCGGTCTTATGTCCCTGCCGGGCGACGGTCAGATGGCGATACTTTTTCCGCTGGTGGACACTGAGCTGCTTTTGCAGTTTTTGGACAAGCTGCTCAGTCTGCCTTGCCGGGATGAACGGGAAAGAATATACCGCATCGGTCAGCAGTAGGACTTCCGACTGCTCCAATTCCCGTTCCCGTAAGTAATAGCCCACGCCGTTATCCTCGTAAAGGGAGACATCGTAACCGAGCTCGATCAAAAGCGCAACAGCCCCGTATATGGTGCGGCGGTCGATTTTGATACCGTAGAGGGACTGCATCTTTGCAATGATCTCCCGCATGGGCAGAATATGTTCCGCATCGGAATACTCCTTTAGAACCTCCAAAAGGCAGATGGCATTGGCTTTTTCCGTCAGCATAATGCAGTCCCTCCGTGTCGTTTTACTTCAGTACCGGCCACTTAGCCCAATTAGAGCAGGAAGAACTGCAAAACTTTGTACTGCCCCGATTGGAACCGTTTGGAATTTGGCACTTGGCGCTATTGCTGGTCGGCTCCGAAGAGTTTCCGGAATTCACCAGATTGCGGCTTCCGGTCCAATAGGCGCAAGTGGCGCAGACCTTGTTTGTTTTGGAATAATGCATGACGATATCTCCTCTCATAGTATAGCATCGGTTTCGATGCTTGCATAGATGCTACCATAAGGGGGTGTACAAAAGTCTGTATTGCTGTTCTGTCTATATAGAGATGTTATCCATATCTGAGGCGGCTTCGCTCAACACACCATAGACCTCCGTCAAAGCGCGAACATACTGCGGGAAATTGCGCCGCAGCTCACTGCCCTCCCCCGGCGGCGGGATCGGTCTCCGCATCATGCGGTGGACGGTCCTCCACATTTGTAGCTTACTTCCGGGATACGCCGCTCTCAGCTTCTCGATCGCGCGCCTCTTCGCCTTCTCCACGGCGGACTCCTTCATCATGTGGTACATCCCAATCTCTTTCAAGGTCATCTCCGGGTATCCGAACACGCCGCAGGTTTTGCCAAGAATATCCCGTTCCTTCTTCGGCAGGGCATCGAACAGCTCCCGTAGAAGCTCGATGCAGACCTTACGGTACACGATCTGCTCTGCCGAAGCTGAGCGCATCCCCGGCATCAGCCGCTCATAGGGATCGCCGTCATAATCCTTCGGAACAAGATCATGCACACCGAGGAAATGGGTGTTGTAGCGAACATATCGGCTGACACAAGCCTCGGAAACGCCCAACTCCTCCGCGATCTCACTGGTATCCTTCCATGCGGCATGATACAGCCTCTGCGCCTGCCGGACGGCGGTCATCTCGTCCTTGCTCAGCGCCACGCAGCCAATATTCTGTTCCAGCCAGCGGGTCATGCGCCCCTTCAAATGCGGGTAGAGATAGGTGGTGAGTGCGGCGCAGCTCTCGTCATATTCTCTGCTCTGTATCCGCGTCAGAAGCTCCAACGCGCCTTCGCCGCAGAGATCGTCCAGAATCGTTTTCGTATACGCGGAAAATTGATTCGGATGATGTTGATTCGCCGTCAGGCAGTTGAACTCCGCTGCTGCTTCCTTGGCGATGCCGCGGATCAGACCGATGTTTTTATGGTACAGCTTTTCCAGCGCAGCTTCATCACCGTTATAATATTGGCGAATTAGTTGCTCGTTGGTCATACTTGCTCACCCACCTTTTTCTTCGGCGGACGGCCCCTCGGATTGGCCGTTCTGGTGATCCCGCAGTGCTGGTAAACGCGCTCAGAGGAAATACGCTGCTCGAAAGCCTCTACGGAGATATTCGCGTCACGCAGAGCGTCATAGAGCAGATCCCGCACATAGTCCTTGGCTTTTCTTGCGTCCTCCTGTGAGATCGCACCCCGCTGCATATCCTTTGTGATGCGGGCAAAGGCGGTCACCTTGACTTTGACCTTGGGAATGTCCTTCGCCAGTTCCTTCTGCAACTCCACCGTGCCGAACTGCCGGCAGGTGTAGCCGGGCGCATGGGGGCACGCCCCTTCGCAGTACAAAGCATGGACACCGCTCTTGAGCAGAAAATACCGTCCGCAGATGATGCAGCGGCGGATGTTGTGCCCACTGTTCAGCGCCAGCATATAATCCGCTTTCATCAGTGCCTGCAAGCTGTCGGTCACGTGCTCCTGACAGATGGCGACAGTGCCGTCCGGCAGCGGCCGCGGCACATAGGAAAGCTCGTAGGCATCGTGGGTCGTATAGCAGTCGCCGTTGTTGCGGATGGGATTGACGATGAGTTTTTCCGCAATGCGTTCATCATTGTAGAAGCCGTAGAGTGCTGCGGCATAGTCCTCTGGGCTGTTGTGCTTCAGCTTGGACAGACTAAAGCTGATGAAATTCCGAATAGTACCGTTGAAAGCGCGAATGTCGTGAAGATATGTTTCATAACGGCGGATGTGCTTTTTGTAATCACGCCATGCGTCCTTGGTAGGACCGATGGCGCGAAGCATTTCGTAATAAAAGGCATCGCCTTTTTCTAAAGCTGCTTCGCTCGGATGGAACAGGTCAAGCGGAACATCCTTGACCGTTTCACTGCGCGCGGAGATTTCATTCGCCACGCGCTCAAGTCGTTTCCGTTGTATCTCTTCTGACGGCTCATCTATTCTCTGTATTTGCAGGGGTGTGGGCAGAAAGAGATCGCCCGGCGGCTTAATGCTGCGGGGTGAAAGACACCGGCGCAGCTCCGGGCCGAACGGTGCGGCAGAGAAGTGCGACAAACGCACAAAACCCGTGACGGTCAGTTCCTATGGACATATGCCAGTGTGAAAAACATCTTGGTGGAAGAAGCGTACACCGGCGTGCTGAACAACCACCGCAGAGAATACAACAACGGTAAGGCCAAGCATATAGACAAAGCCGACTGGTATCGTCATGAGGGATTCTTTCCCGTAATCATCGGAAAACAGGAATGGGAGCAGGTACAGTGCTTGCTCAAGCGGCAGGCACGGCCCGCAAACGGCAATCAGGCCAAGCACCGTTACGCGGGGCTGCTGACCTGCCGGGAATGTGAGAATGCGTTCATTCCTATGATTCGCTGCTGGAATGGCAAGAGCCGTGTGGAATATGTATGCCGTGGATACCACCGGAATGGAAAAACCTATTGCGCCTCCCACCGTATCCATGAGGAGGTACTGGATGCCGAGGTGCAGGAGTATGCCGAAACTGTGCGAGAGCAGTGTGCCGAGGAAGTAGAGAAGCTGGCACAGCTGCAAAAAATGTGGGCATTGAGGAAACCAATCCTCGACGCCCACATTTTATCGTTGCAGGAGAAAGTACAGGAGCTGGAACAGGAAATAGATGAGATTGTGATGGAGAAGATGTCTGCTTTTATGCCAGTCCGGTCTATTTCTCCTCGCTTTCCATCAGAGAAATAGACTGCTTGCTGACATAGCCGGCATAACGGCACCCTGACGACTCGTCCTGTATTTCAACCTCATAGTAATAGGGAACATCTCCCACAACAACATTTTGGTTCAGTTCTATATGGTACACTATCTGAGAAGACGAATTTGACTCCTCATATGCATTAGCCGGGGACAATGCCCGCCCGATTGTGGACCAAACCATGTTGACAATAATACCAATTAAAATTGGAAGAAACACATTTGTAAGTACCCATGCGATCAATGTATGGGTTTGAGACTGGTGGTGTATCTGGTTATGGTCCATGTTGTACCCTTGGTGGACAAACTCAAAAAAGAGATCGCCCCAATCATCACTGGCTTTGATTTCCGTGGTCTGGGAGATAAACCGGTACTTGATTTTCATGTTGCGTCCTTTCCGCCTGGAGACGAGTTGAGCGAAGGGACGCAAAAGAGCCTGCGCGCTAACGCTCACCGACACTGCCACCTGAAAATGAGCATGACAAGTAACGGTGGGTGCATCAGAACTGCAGCATGGCCTATATCCATGGCAAACTCTCTATGCATCCCGCCGCCCTAATGCGCATCTCAGGCTGTGAGATTGATTTTTCGGTGCTTGTCCAGCACTATTTTTATGGTATTCTGGTAAGTAACAAAATCTTCCGGCATTCGACAGGGCTTATTTCTGGGAAAAGAGAATATAATAATAAATTTTGGTAAATAAAAAATACCGGGGTACGGCAAATGAGCAGTTATATTGCATCATTTGCTGTACCCCGGCTCGGCGGTGGTCTACTTAGGACCCCTAATGGCTCAGTCGATACGGTTTTCTGATTTAAACTTGTGAGAGGCTCCTTTGGCTGCCCCGGCCAGGTGCGCTATCATCTCGTCAAAATCGAAGATGGCAAACCTGCCGCATCTGGGGCATTTAAGGGAAACTCGGCCATGAGAACTCTCGTAGGCCATTGCTTTTTCCTTTGGACAGCAAGGAAATGGAATCTGCCCCTTTAACTTCTCGGCTATATTCATCTATGGCATCAGTCTCCTCTCTGATCTAAAAACGGTTGTTATTCATTATAGGTTTGCTTACTCGTCAGAATAATCATCATAGATAACGAGCTCTTGCGGATCACTAATGTTCAGCCAATTCATGAGACGGAGAAGATTGTGACCGTCTGGAATTGTTTCTCCGCTTTCCCACTTTTGGTATGTGCGTACCGATGTTCCAATGGCGAACGCTACATCGGACTGTTTTAACTTATGTTCGATTCTGGCTTGTTTTAGCGCATTGTGGTTGAACTCCATTGTTTGTGGGCCTGCATAGATCTGTCTCCACATAAGCGGCTCTTCAATAAACTCAACCGAGCTTCTATCGATTTCTGTGCCATCATCCTCGTTTTCATAAAACTCACGGATGTGGATTCTTGTCTTTGGGCCAAGTAGGATGCGCAGTTCTCCACAACGGGATTTTTCGCCGGAGAACTCAATGGAAGCAGCGTTTTGAACACGGACAGTAGTCCAACGCATGATTGGTACGCCGTTTTTATCGCACGGGAAATTACCGCGAAATACATAGGTATCATCTATACGAGTGTAGTAGGTGATGATATAGTCTTTCAAAGGGCGGTACAAGATGGGGTCAAGACCAGATGCTTCCAAAGCGAAGTTATACGCAGAAATGAAACGCTGAGGAGTATAGTCAGTCCATCCAAGCTCTTGACACAGATGGAGATAGTGCCGCCACATGGGGAACGCCTCCCGGCCACTTAAACCACGTTCCTCCAGAATAGAGGATGTTAGAAAAGAGCCAAAGCGACCTTGTTTATTTTCTAAGGGGGGCGTTGTAAACTGATCTCCAAGATAATCGTAGATGGTGGTCAAGGGTAGGTGGAGGTCATAAAACATCCACTCCAGATCAGTGTAGAATGCTTCATAGTCTTCAGCGGTCATCGTTTTTTTGCGATCTGAGGGGAACACCTTGGATAAGCCAGTACGTGTATCACCCCCGAACGGCACCTGGAAGAAGTAAAACGGGATTCGACGCATGAAAGTATCCCTGTCTACGGCGCTGTATGTGGACTCGTTTAGAAAAACAGAGTACCCCCTTGAGCCCATGGAGCGCTTGCTTACTTTGGAACAGTGAGAAAAAACCTCCAGCTTGATGGTCCTGTGCTTTTGCAAATATGCCACCAACTTGTCTTGGTCAATGCGATATGCATCAGTGTATTTGCGTACTATAGCTAACTGCTCAGAAGACAAATTCATTTGGATCACCTCACACCGTCATTATAATACGAAGAATATGGGTAGTTCAAGTGAAATGTTGTTCGTGTTGTTGAGACATCATGTGTGAAGAAACTTGCACCGTTGCGTAAAACGATATCAATATATTTGACCTCATGAATGGTATCCGGAATGGCAATCCGTATATAGAATGTGTTCATAATGACTACCATAGGAGTAGTAGATGCGGAATAAGACCGCCTTGGAACAGGAGGAACTGAAGTAGAAACAAAAATGTGGGCGTTGAGGAGGATGATCCTCGACGCCCACATTTTATCGTTGCAAGAAAACATTAAAAATTTGAATCATGAGATTAATGCAAGCATAATGGTTAAGTTAAAAATCTCATCCGAACAAACTACTTAATAACAAAATGCTGTATAGTTCCAAACGGAAATAGGCTGGGCAAATCTCTTGGATTTTTAGTGAGAGATGCCCCGAACGGTGAAGGAGCTTCACGACCAAGCAATATACGATATCCGCTGTCGCGTTCTATAGGGGGAAAGAAATTCTCGGGCATGACCAAGAGGCCTGTTCCCATCATTTCATCAACAAGGTCAACTCTAAGACGCAATACGCAAACAACACCATTGCTTAAATCTGAATACATCCCCATTCTTTTAACAGTCCACCCATGTTGTGCACACGGACGTAAAAGGACTGATGGCAGCGCTTTTCTCAAGTCAATAGTGATTGTTTCGGTCCCAGTATATACGCCTCGAAAATTTTCTCCTTTTGTATCGGCAACATATAAAAGTAGATACATATATGCAATATCTGACTCTTGATCTATAGAATAACGAGTAAGTATATCTTGATTTTTAGTATTAATCTTGGCTTTTTCTATTTCCCAGGACTCAAGGAGCTGCTTATTTTTGCGCTGTCTTGCGTTTATATCATACCTTACTAACCGCCGAAAGGCCTTCTCACGGTCTCTCTCATCCATAATACCTTTTAGTCTCTTCGCATTCTTTTTGTCTAACAAGAGATCTTCGGTATACTCTGATTCTGACAAAATAGGATATAATTTAGGCGCGGAAGGCAACGACATAAGCTCTGGAACTTCAAGCGATAAGCATGCTGGCGCTTTTTCTTTGTTGTCCAGTATAGATTTACGGCGAGAGTAATAATATTGAAAGTAGTCGCAACCATCAGGACAACCAGGTATGCGTTCTTTTTGTAATTCATATAAGCCAAACCAAAGGGCTGTCCAATGATTATCAACAAAATCTTGGAAGTGTGTCCGCAAGCCATAATGTTGAAGCATTGATTCAGTAATATATTGCTTATAAAAATAACGTTTATTTGTTTCTTTATCAAAATGGAGGAGATTCTGCATGCGTTTATCGCCTGCAATACATTTGACATATTTAGATAGCTCACGATTACGCGTATGTAACTCTGCTTTAGTAGGATTTCCATGTAATATACTTGGGATGAGTTTCTCATGTAACCGTGCTTGTCCTCGATATAGGACTGTACCATGATTAGCATTGGTGTGTTTGACATATCCAACTATTTGATTGAGACCGTGTACAGTTGTTACTTCATACACCGGCACCTTGTCTTCATGCCAATACCCGATAAGGCGAGTATCTTCAATTGACGATAATTTTTTAGGTAAATACATTATTTGATCTCCTTGAATCGTCTTAAGTCCATTTTAAAAATATAAGAATAAGATTTTTTAACTGTCAATATTATACCAGATAGTCCCACATCTGGGTAGTCTCAATGCATGAGCTACCCAAACAAAGAAAGGCATCTGCTTTTAGCAGATGCCTTTCTTTGTTTGGTACGGGTAGTGGGGGTCGAACCCACACGCCTTGCGGCACAGGAACCTAAGGGGTATGTCACCTTAGTGAAAGATTTTCAGAGCCCTCCATATCGTAAGGAAAGGGCATCTTTTCCAACGCTTCAAAAGATATTCGGTTGTGACCGGCCGAACACCTGCTAAATCATAGCATACTCTATCGGAAAAGTATAGCATGATTATAGCTTGCTGGAGAAAATTTCTGCTGCTGCATGAGACGGTTGGTAATGTGAGTATGATTCATTGTAAATGTGAATGCGATCCTGAAGTCCGAGGTCGCTGCCCTGCATTTGAAAATATTGATTTTACGGATTTTCTCGTGTTTCTTATTAAGAGGCAGGGGATGGGGCGTCTTTCTTTAAATTATACCATGCCCCCTACCGAATGCAATCGCGTCGGGCGGCAGTTTGCTGCAGGCGGTTTTCGCTGTTTGCCTATACGAAAAAACCATTCTTGCTTTTTTTGCACCTTTCTTCTATAATGTGGAAAAAACGGCAAGGGGGGTGGCGGTGGTGTCCGATATAGAGCTGCGGCTGGAGCCGAAGCAGGTACTGCAGGTGTCGCCGCAAATGCTGCTGGCAACGCGGATGCTGCTGATGCCGGCGCAGGAGCTGTCGGACTATCTGGCGCGCGCCGCCGAGGAAAACCCACTGCTGGAGCGGTTGGAGCCCTGCGGCTTCTCCTCCGGCTGCGAAAGGATGTATGCCGTCGAGCCTCCGCATACGGCGGAGGTCGGACGGTGGGACGCTTCCATGACATCCCTCGCGGCCAGCCTCACAGAACAGATCGAGCGGCTGCGGCAGGATAAGGCCACCACCGCCTTGTGTACCTATATGGTACAGCTCTTGGATGAAAACGGCTATCTGCACCCGGAGGATCTGGCGGACATCCGACAGCTGGGCATTGAGCAGACGCTGATCGATCGGGCGCTGTCCATCCTGCAATCTCTGGAGCCGGCCGGTGTGGGTGCCCGCAGTGCAGGGGAGTGCCTGCTGCTGCAATTGCAGCGACATTACCCGCGGGAGAGGACGGCGGAGCAGATCGTCACACAGTGCCTGCCGCTGCTGGCAAAAAAGCAGTATGCCGCCATTGCCCGGCAGCTGGGACTCCCGGAGTCGGAGGTTCGTCGCGCCTGCGGGCTCATACAGCGGCTGGAGCCCTACCCCGCCGGACGCGAGGAGCCTGCGCCGGAGCCGGCCTATGTACTGCCTGATATAACGGTGGAGGAAACGGATGGACAGTGGCGCGCACTTCTTAATGACCGGTATTTGCCGCAATTCTCCATCAGCCGCCAGTATGTGGCGCTGTTGGAGCGCTCCGACGAGGAGGAGGTGCGGCGATACCTGAAGCAGAAGCTGCGCCAGGCCCAGTGGATGCTGTCCTGTCTGGAAAAGCGGCAGCATACCCTACAGCGGTGCGGCGATCTGATCCTGCACACCCAGGAGCGCTTTTTTCGGGGTGAAACGGCACATCTATCGCCCATGACCCTGCGGGAGGCGGCGGTACATATGCAGCTGCACGAATCCACCGTGGGACGGTGTGTAAAGGGCAAGTATCTGCAATGCAGACAGGGTGTGTTCCCGTTGCGGTATTTTTTCTCCGGATCGGTGAACGGCTGCTCCGGACAGGCACTGCGCATGGAGCTCCGAGCGCTGATCCGGACGGAGAATATACATAGCCCCCTCAGCGACCAGGCCATCGCCCGTCTGCTGGGCGAAAAGGGTATGCCCATCGCCCGCAGAACGGTGGCCAAATACCGGGAGGAACTGGGCATACCGCCCGCTTACCAGAGAAAACGGACATAAACACCTTTGCCGGGGCTGCGCCCCGCTTAGCTTGGGAGGGAGACGGTTATGAGCAGCAGCGACGCATTGAAATGGCTAAATGAAAATTTCAACTTTGTGGACTCCGTGACCATCATCGACCACAGCGGCACCATCATCGCCAAACAGCGGTTCAACCCCCGCTACACCGACGAGGAGAACGACGCCGACAACCAGTGGGCACTGGGCAAGAACCTGCTGGAGGTATTCCCCGGCCAGAACTTTCAATCCAGTGCGCTTCTGGCCGCGCTGAAAACCGACGGCGTCATCTACCGCCAGCAGGAGATCGCCTGGAACCATCTGGGCAAGAAGTCCGTGACCAACAACCTGACCATCCCCATCGTCTGCCGGGGACAGTTTGTCGGCTCCGTGCAGCTGTCCCGCGATGTGACCAACATGGGGTACTCCGGGCGGTCTGTCCATCGTGCCCGCGAGGAAAGCTCCGCGCCCGCCGCCACCGGCGCTCGCTACACGCTGGAGGACATCGTGGGGCAGTCGCCGGAGATACAGGAGGTGCGCCGCCTCATCCAGCGCATTGCCAACAGCAGCTCCTCTGTGCTGGTCTACGGTGAAACGGGCACCGGCAAGGAGCTGGTGGTGTCCTCCATCCACAACGCCAGCTACCGCAAGGATAAGACGTTTATGCCCATCAACTGCGCCGCGCTGCCGGAGTCCATTCTGGAGAGCCTTCTGTTCGGCACCCGCCGGGGCGCGTTCACCGGCGCAGAGGATCGGGTGGGGCTGATCGAGGAGTGCAGCGGCGGCACCATCTATCTGGACGAGATCAACTCCATGCCGCTGAAGCTGCAATCGAAGCTGCTGCGGGTGCTGGACACCAAAACCGTCATGGCGCTGGGCGCATCCAAGCCGAAAGAGGTGGATATCCGCATCGTAGCCTCCGTGAACCGCTCGCCGGAGCAGCTGATGCAGAACAAGGAGATGCTGCCGGATCTGTTCTACCGGCTCAACGCTATCCACATCCGGGTGCCGCCGCTGCGCAGCCGTCCGGAGGACATTGAGCTGCTGGCGCAGCACTTTCTGGACAGCTATAACCGGCAGCTGGGAAAGCAGAATCGCGGCATCAGTCCGGAGGCCATGGAGCTGCTGAAAACCTACCACTGGCCGGGCAATGTCCGTGAGCTGGAGCACACCATTGAGGCCGCGCTGAATCTGACCGACGGCAGCCGGGAGCTGCGGGTGGAGGATATCCCCGCGTACTTCTTCGCCCCCGCCGGCGCGTCCCCCGCCGGCTCCGGCGGAGCGAATGCGCGCAGCGTGCCCAATGTGCCGCTGCGGGAGGCCGTGGCCGACTATGAGCGCGGCTTGATCCGACAGGCCTTGCAGGAGGCAAAGGGGAACATAGATAGGGCGGCAGCGCTTTTGCAGATCCCCCGCACCACGCTGTATTCCCGTATGAGCAAGTTAGGGCTGCGCTGACTGTCCAGCTTTCGACAAATCATGTCGAAAAACGGACAAACACTGCGTTCCGCCGTGATTCCAGCGGGTTTAAGCGGGGAATATCCACTTATTTCCAGCAGGGGTAGTTGTGTCGAACTTTCGACACAACTACCCCTCTCTTTTCATTCAAGCCCTCCGGCGCACCATTTTGCCGCACCACGCCACGGTGATCGCCCTTATTTTTCAGCAAATCGCACAAATGCTTTGCCAAAAATCCAGCAAACCCGACAGCGCATTCTGGCACGAAACTTGCTACTAAATAGGGCAACGGCAGGTTCACGGCGCACGGCGTGAAACAGGCAGCTCATGTCAGCCGCAGCCGGCCGCAAAATCATTTTAGAAGGAGAGACAATCACATGGATATTAACTTCGGTATCTGGTCTCTGATCCCCCCTATCCTCGCGGTGGCCTTGGCCTTTCTGACCAAGAACGTCATTCTGTCGCTGTTCGTTAGCCTGTTCAGCGGCTGCCTGATCCTGGCCTACGGCAACCCCTGGACGGCGCTGCAGACCACGTTCAGTGACTATCTGTTCGTGGATATGACCAGCGGCAGCAACGCTCAGACCATTGTCCTGATGGCCGTCATCGGCGGCTTCGTGGCATTGGTAGAAAAATCCGGCGGTGCACGCGCCTTTGCCCGGGCCATCTCCAACAAACTGACAAAGCCCGTCAGCGCACAGATCGCCTGCTGGCTGGGCGGACTGGCCATCTATTTCTCCGACTCCGGCAACAGCCTGATCCTGGGGCCCATCTTCCGCCCCGTATTCGACAAGCTGAAGGTCTCCCGCGCTAAGCTGTCCTACATTCTGGACTCCACCTCCTCTCCGGTCTGCATCCTGATCCCCATCACCGGCTGGGGCGTGTATGTCATGAACATCATCGCCACCCAGTATGAGGAAATAGGCATCGACGGCTCCGACGCGGGCACCTTCATGCAGGCCATTCCCTATCAGTTTTACGCGATCCTGGCGCTGGTTCTGATCCCCGTCATTGCCCTGAGCAAGAAGAACTTCGGCCCCATGGCGCGCTCCGAGCAGCTGGCTCTG
>OGWU01000465.1_pt1 | contig 27265 bp, 25 predicted proteins | sample 1576071 | NCBI WGS metagenome assembly OGWU01 (sample SAMEA3541582, study PRJEB24748) | human gut metagenome | biome: human gut; feature: human-associated habitat; material: faeces | place: China | collected 2012
AACTGCATTTTCTTTATCCCTGTTGATAGGGAATATATGCACTGGGTCCATCTCCAAAGGGCCATCCCATTGCTTCATCTGGAAATGCAGTTTCTTTAGAAGATGCCGCCAAGTATCCTCAGATTTTCTTTACGGAAAACAGTGGGCTGCGTCCCCTTATAGATAATCTCTTTGAGCAAGCGGATATAAAGCCGGAAATCGCATATGAAATAGAAGAGGACAGCTGCATGGCAGGCCTTATTGCCCGAGGCTTTGGCATAGGCATCATGCCTGACATTCCCGTGCTGCGCACCATGGATGTCGATGTGTTGCCCCTTAACCTCTCAGGCCATCGCAGATATGTATATATGGCATGGTGCCCTGACAATTATCATCCCCCTGCAGTCAAACAGTTTATTAAATATGTAGCCAACGCCGCATCCTTTACACCTCAGCTATAAATATCATAGAAATTAAAATGGACGAGAATTACAATCTCGTCCCTTCTTTTTGTATGAATTTAATAAAGTTTTTGACCGCCGGTATCATATAATGATTTTTCAGGTATCCCATATACACCGTATGGGCCATTTCCTGATCTTTCACCTTTATAATCTCTACATTTCTATCGTGTATCGTCTCCACATCCGCCACCAGTGCCACGCCGAAGTTTTCCTCCACCAGTGCGGAAATAGCGTATTCGTCCGGCGACTCACAGATTATATTGGGCTTCATCCCGTAGATCTCATAAAGTCTGTTTGTATATTTACCAAGGCCCGATGTTCTGTCATATCCTATTACCGGATAGTCTTCTAAATCCTGCAATCTCACCAATGGACTCTCCGTCAGCGGATGTCCTTCCGGAGCTATGATAACCATTTCCTGATGTATTATAGGTACAAACTGTATGCTCGGTTCATTTTCCACATAGGAGCCGAAAATAACATCAAACTTTTCGTTTTTAAGCCCTTCTATAAGTGCCGATGTATGAAGCTGATGAAAGCTAAAGGTTACCTTTCCGTTTTTTTCTTGACTTAAAAATCGTCTTACCATATGAGGAATGTAATGGCCTGCCAGAGGAAATACATAGGCTATATCCACATGTCCTTCATCCCCTGTCAATTGCCTCATCTGCAGAGCAGCCATATCAACATCCTTTAAAATCCTTTCCGCATGCTCAAGAAAAATACGGCCATACTTGGTAAGCCTCACATTTCTCCCCTGTCTTTCAAAAAGCATGATGCCAAGTTCCTCCTCTAAAGTCGCAATGGATCTGCTCAAGGACGGCTGCGATATGTTAAGTTCCTCCGCCGCTTTATGAAAATGTTGGTGCTTTGCCACAGTCTGAAAATACAGCAATTGATTAAGTGTCATATTTAATCCTCTTTAATCCTTTTTCCTTTCAAGCATCTTACTATTAAATTGTACCACCATTGATAGTTTTATGCTATTAAAATTAAATAAAAGATATATTAGAACTATCGGTAGGCTCATATATAATAAAGTTAAAGAGGTTGTCTGTTAATTAACAAACGAAAATCAAAAGCAAAATCACAAATCAATTAGACACATTTACTAATTAATGGAGGAAAAACAAAATGACTGAAAGAATTACAGGACATACTGAGCTAATCGGACTTATGGCATATCCGATTCGTCACTCCAGCTCCCCTGCAATGCATAACGAAGCATTTGCAACTTTAGGACTGGATTATGCATATCTAGCATTTGAAGTGGATAACAGCACACTGGAAGATGCCGTTAAAGGACTTCGCGCATTAAAGATGGTAGGTTCCAATGTTTCCATGCCTAACAAAACAGTAGTAGGCCAGTATCTTGATGAACTTTCCCCTGCTGCGCAGATGTGCGGTGCCGTAAACACAATCGTAAATGATAACGGCAAACTCATCGGACATATCACAGACGGCATCGGATACATGCAGTCCCTTAAAGATAACAATATAGATGTAATAGGAAAGAAAATCACCGTAGCAGGCGCCGGCGGCGCCGCAAAGGCTATTGAAGTTCAGGCCGCTTTAGACGGTGTAAAGGAAATTTCCATATTTAATATACACGATAGCTTCTGGGAAGCTGCCGAAAGAACGGTACAGGTAATAAGAGAAAACACAGACTGCGTTGTAAATCTCTACGATCTCGATGACAAGGAAAAGCTGAGAGAAGAAATCGCAGATAGCTATCTCTTTGCTCAGGCAACAGGCGTGGGTATGAAACCGATGGAAGGACAGTCTGTAGTTCCTGACAAATCCTTCTTCCGTCCTGACCTGATTGTAACTGATACAATCTACTCACCGAGAGAAACAGCTCTCCTGAAGATGGCAAAGGAAGCAGGCTGCAAAACAATGAACGGCCTTGGCATGATGCTCTTCCAGGGAGATGCGGCTTTCCATCTGTGGACAGGCAAGCATATGCCAATCGACCATATGAAGGAAGTATTGGACATCAAGTACGACTAATAACCATCGTTAAAGAAAAATATCGTTATATAAAGGAGATTATTTCATGAATACAAAATATCTGCCAAGCGCACTTATTCTTTATTTAAACTACTTTATCCACGGTATCGGATGCTCTATCCTCAGCCAGCAGGTTGTAAAGGAAATGCTTTCCGAACAGTGGGGCACAGGAGATGTAATGAGCGTAACTGCAGTAGCAGCAGCTCTTGGTCTGGGAAGACTTATTTCCCTGCCTTTTGCAGGTCCTCTGTCCGATAAATTTGGTAGAAGAATTTCCGTTCTCATCGGATGCTTCTCATATGTAATATTCTTTGTGGGAATCGCTTTCTCACCAAGCATGACCTTTGCATATGTGGCAGCCGTACTGGGCGGTATCGCAAACTCCTTCCTGGATACAGCAACTTATCCTGCAGTTGGAGAAATCATCTACAAGTACACAGGCGTTGCCACAATGGGTATCAAGCTGTTCATATCCGTTGCTCAGCTGCTCCTCCCATTCTTCCTGGGAATGTGCGTAGGAACTTCCATGTCCTACCTGATGCTCCCTCTGGTATGCGGTATCGTAATTGCAGTACTGGGTGTACTTGCAATATTTGCTCCGCTGCCTAAGGTTGAAGGCGTAGGAAAGGGCGAATCATTCTTAAATAACCTTAAGAACGCTCATTTCTCTCTGGAAAGCGTAGCTCTGATCCTCATCGGATTTACATGCACAGCAACTTTCCAGCTGTGGCTCAATTGCGCGCAGACATTCGGTACAGAGGTTGCCGGAATTCCGTCTGAAAGCGTTTCAATGATGCAGACTTATTACTCAGCAGGTACTCTGGTTGCTCTGTTTGTAACAAGTATTCTTATTACAAAGTTTAAGCAGGTTCGTTTCCTGGTAATCTATCCTGTAATCTCTCTTGTAATGTTGGCTTTAGTTTACCTGATTAAGACACCTATGATCTGCTATATAGGCGCATTTGTAATCGGTTATGCCGGTGCAGGCGGCGTGTTGCAGATGGCTACAGCCGTAACCAACGACCTTTTCCCAAAAATCAAGGGAACCCTCACAAGTTTGGTGATGATAGCTTCCAGCCTGTGCAACTACACAATACTTACAGCAGCAGCAAAGATGAGTTCCTCTGGAGTTATCCTTATGAACATCGTAATAACAGTAATAGGTATACTTCTTGCTCTGTTTGTAAACCTGAGATACGGCAAGCTGCTCAAAAACGCCGGACAGACCGAATAATCTTTGTCACAGTTTCAGGTCATATATAAGAAAGGATACAACTGATGAATACAGTAAAAGTTAGAAATATTGAAATCGGAGCGGGCATCCCAAAAATATGCGTACCTATAGTAGGCGTAACAAGGGATGAAATCCTTGATGCCGCTAAATCCATTGCCGCCATGGGAACCGACGTGGTAGAATGGCGTGTGGACTGGTACCAGGATGTATTTAACTTCGATGAAGTTGAAAAAACTGCCGAAGAGCTTCGCAAAGTTCTCGGCGACACTCCTATACTTTTTACCTTCCGTACATCAAAGGAAGGCGGCGAAAAAGCCATAGAAACAGCAGACTATGTTGAGTTGAACTCTAAAATTGCAAAAACAGGATACATTGATCTTGTAGATATCGAGGCCTTCACCGGCGACGATGCCGTAAAACAGGTCATCAGTGCCGCTCACAGCTGCGGCGTTAAAGTAGTGGCATCAAACCACGATTTTGACAAGACTCCTGAAAAGGATGAAATTGTAAAAAGACTGCGTAAAATGCAGGAGCTGGGAGCAGATATTCCTAAAATAGCAGTAATGCCCCAGAACAAAAAAGATGTGCTGACACTGCTGTCTGCCACTGAAGAAATGAGCACAGAATATGCAGACAGACCGATTATCACAATGTCCATGGCAGGAACAGGCGTTATAAGCCGCCTGTGTGGCGAAGTGTTCGGTTCAGCACTTACCTTCGGAGCCGCAGGCAAGGCCTCTGCTCCTGGACAGATGGGAGTTGAAGATCTTAAAACAGTTCTTTCGCTTCTTCACAAAAGCCTTTAGGTAAATCCTTTGCGTAAGACAAGGAGGCAGACTTATGAAAAAAATAATAAATTGCATAGACGAATACCTCGAAGAAATAATCCTGGTCTTCCTCCTTGCAGCAATGGCTGTAATTATGGGCATCCAGGTATTCTGTCGCTATGCCCTTTCCATGTCCCTGACATGGTCTGAAGAGCTGACAAGATATCTGTTCATATGGGCAGGATTTTTAAGCGTCAGCTACTGCACAAAGAAGTGCATATCCATAAAAATAGAACAATTTGTAGCGCTCTTCCCTAAAAGGGGGAAAGCGCTGTTTAAAGTTGTAAACCATACTATTGAACTGGTACTGTTTCTTTACCTTATTCCATTTGCATGGAAATATTTTTACTCAGCCATTGAAACAGGCCAGGTAAGTCCAGCTCTGGGAATTCCAATGTACTATGTTCAGGCTGCTCCTCTTGCAGGATTTATACTGGTGGCCATACGCATAATCCAGCGCTGGATTGTCGAGTTCAATACAGTAAGGGGAAAGGAGTAACTCATGCCGGCAGCAGTTGTAATGATAATATTCGTAATCTGCCTTGTAATCGCAATTCCGGTGTCCATTTCCCTGGGAATAGCATCGGTGTTGCCGGGCGCCCTTGATCCTTCTTTTACGGCTAGCGCAACCTATGTTATCCGTTCTATGCTAGGCGGTCTTGACAGCTTCCCTTTGCTGGCGGTTCCTATGTTCGTTTTATCGGGAATCATAATGGCAAGGGGTGGTATATCCAGAAAGCTCTTTGACATATTTGCCTTCTTTATGGGAAAACGCACAGCAGGCATGCCTTGTGCCGTAATCGTAACCTGTCTATTTTACGGAGCTATTTCAGGTTCAGGCCCAGCCACTGTAGCAGCGGTAGGCAGTATGACAATTCCTATTCTAATAGAAATGGGATATGATAAGACATTTTCCACAGCCGTTGTGGCAGTAGCAGGAGGACTTGGGGTAATAATCCCTCCAAGCATACCTTTTATCATGTACGGAAGCGCCTCCGGAGCCTCTGTCAGCGACCTTTTTATCGCCGGAATAATACCGGGACTTCTCATCGGTGCACTTCTGATGATTTACGCCTGGCTTTACTGTAAAAAACACGGCGAGGATCAGGAAAAGAAGCTAGTAATGGTAAGTGAACTTCATTCTCGCGGATTTTTAAAGGTACTTAAGGACAGTTCCTTAGCTCTTTTAAGTCCCGTTATAATCCTAGGATGCATATACAGCGGCATAGCTTCACCTACAGAAGCAGCGGTAATATCCGTATTTTATGCCCTTATCATTAGCCTGTTTGTATACCGCAGCATCAAGTTAAAAGATATATGGGGCATACTGGTAGAATCAATACGCACATACACACCGATACTGTTTATACTGGCCGCTTCAATAGCATTTTCTAGAGTGCTCACTTTAATGCAAGTGCCTCAGGCCGTAAGCGACTGGATACTGACCCACTTTACAAATCCGATTGTACTGTTGCTTGTAATCAATATATTCCTGCTTATAGTGGGAATGGTAATGGATACAACACCGGCAATATTGATTCTTACACCGATATTGCTGCCTATCGTAACGGAAATAGGCATGGATCCTATACACTTCGGTGTAATGATGGTTGTAAACCTAGCTGTCGGTTTTGTAACACCACCAATTGGCGTAAATCTCTTTGTAGCTTCTTCCCTTTCGGAAATACCTCTGATGAAGATTGCAGCAAAGGCAATGCCGATGATAGTATACTTTTTATTTGCCCTTGTGCTGATAACATTTATTCCTGCAATCAGCCTCGTGCTGTTGTAGGTATAGGAGAATAACCATGAAGAAATGGATTTTAACAGCAGCAGCTTTCATAATAACCTTTGGGCTTACCTTTAGCCTAAGCTCATGCTCTGGCAGCAACCAAAGTGCCGATGGTGAACAGGAATACGCCTATCCACTGGCCACAGCCAGTCCGGAAGACACCGTAACCCAGATATATGCCGAAAAATTCGCCGAGGAAGTTGATCGTCTCAGTGACGGACGCATCAAAATCCAGGTGTACCCAAATAGCGTACTAGGCGGCGACAGAGAACTTTTAGAAAGCTGCTATGACGGAGATATACCCTTTGTAATACAAAATACGGCCCCACAGGTAACATTTATCCCAGATACCGCCGTATTTGATGTGCCATGCCTCTTTGACAGCCTTGAAGACGTCAGAGCCACCGTAGACAATCCCGAGTTTTTTAACGGGATTCAACAATCATACCGAGATGCCGGTTACGAGCTTTTAGGCTACTCCGACCAAGGCTTTAGAGTGATGTCCACAAACAAAAATGTCACTTCCATAGGGGATTTTAAAGGGCAAAAAATAAGAACCATGGAAAACAGCTATCATCTTGATTTCTGGTCGGCCCTCGGTGCAAATCCTACACCGATGAACTTCAGCGAAGTTTACATAGGGCTTCAACAAAACACCATTGACGCCCAGGAAAACCCTTATGAGGTCATAGTCTCCAACAAACTCTACGAGCAGCAGGACTATGTAGTGGAAACAAACCACCTGCCTCATCTGATATCCCTTGTGGTCAGCAAGGACTTTTATGATCAGTTATCAGCCGAAGATCAGCAAATTTTAGTTGAAGCTCAAAAAATCGCAAGAGATTACTCACGTAAAGCTTCAGATGAACGTATAAACCAGCGAATCGAAGTAATCGAGGATAGCGGCACACAAATCGTAACCATAAGCGATGAAACTCGCCAGGATATGGTTGATGCTTCAGCTGATATATATGAGGAAATCAAGAATGCTGTAGATGAGGATATTTACAGGGCATATGTTGGGGAATGAAAAAAATAATTTAAAATCAAATCAAGGACCCATTAACGGATCCTTGATTTTTAAATTGATTTAATATCCACCACCGGAAACTCCTAGATATTCTTCTAGGCTGAGGCCGGAGTTATAAATGCTCGTTGCAATGTCTCCAACATAGCGAACATGCCATGGTTCAGCCTGATATCCGGTTATCCATTCCTTTCCTGACTGATATCTAACAATCAAACCATATTTATGGGCATTTTTAGCAACCCAGCTTGTCGCTTTGGAATTTGTTAGAAGTGAACCACCGCCCGGCTCACGCAAATCAAAAGCTAGTCCAGTCTGATGTTCCGAATAACCAGGCCTAGCTGAAAAAGTATCAGCGCTTGCCTTTCCATATGCACTCACATAATTTTGATAAAGAGTACTTTGGTAACTGTAACTTCTATAATTACTTGTAGTGCTGTCTACGGAAAGCCCCTCGGCCTTCATATCACTTATCATCCTGTTAACTGCTGCCAGTGCAGTTTGATTTACACCGCCACCAAATCCCGGTGGTACGGGATGCTTTTTGTTAACAATCAATATACCATTTTTATAGTATGGCGATACCTTCTGCTCATTGTCTGCTGATGCAATAGCAGTTTTTTCCTCGGCTTTAACTACTACGGTAAACTTTTTGCTTTCCTTGTTTTTATGAGCATCAGTTGCAGTGACTTCTGCAGTATAGTCACCTTCCTTGTCGAAGTTTACATCCTTTGTGTTGATATCAAGCGTACAGCTGCTTAAATCGCTAGCTTTAAAGTGCTTCTTGAAATCAAAATCCTTATTTCCCTTTGTCACCTCAATTTTTTCTGAGAAAGAAGTGAACTTAGGTTTTTTGGTGTCTTTTACCGTCACTTTCAACTTATCTGAATGATTAGTCATTGTTTTATATGTAAATGGGAGTTCGTACTCTCCAACCTCCGGATAATCCTTATCTTTAACCATCTTCAGGGAAGAATAATCCACTTCAATATCTTTTACTTTGTCAGAGCTATCACCGAAAATCGCGCTAGTATCAATTTCCACTTTCTTGCCGTATTCAAATGTGAAGCTATCCTCTTTTACTTTAGGCTGCGAAATAAACAATCCTAAGGCAACTGCGATTATAACAACAGCTATGCATGCAACAATGATTACAGCTTTTCTATTTTTTAAAGTATGTTTTGTCATTATATTATCCCCTGCATCATGCTTTTATAACAAATAAGTTCTTTGTTAATTATACAATATCTTACATGGCTTTTGGTGATTTATAATATTTTTATTATCTGTTCGTACAGAGCAATGTCCTCTGCGGTAACCTGTTTATCTACATGGTAGTGCCCGAAAAACCATTTTTTAAACTGCACTTGCTGATGAATTTCCTCAAGGTACATGGTTAAATAGTCCTGCTCATATAATCCGCCGCCTAAAATCGCAGTAATGCTTGCCGGAGCACAGTGAGTTAAAATGTAATCCACCTTATTATCACGCTCTTGCAAATTGCACAATCCATTTGCTTTTTCTTCTTCACTTGGCAACTCTCTCTTCCACCAAGAAATTCCATCAATGCGAAACATCTTGCCTTCCAAATCCCACTGACGGGCAATCTTTTTCCATTTGCCTTTGTCATCGCGCTCTAGGATTCCGTCTTTTATGTCATGGGAAGAAGCACCACCAAAAGCAAAGAAGCTCTTGCCTTCTATTTCAAAAACTTCACCACGCATCAGGTGAAGTACCGAAGGTCTAATCTCATGAACCTTTCCTCCATGCCATTCTTTTACCGGAAATGCATCAAGCCGGTCGAAATTTTCATGATTCCCGTCTACAAACAATGTGGTAAACGATCTTTCATTTAATACATCCAACGCCCTATTTTCTTGTTTTATGTATCTGCCGTTTTCCTGCTGCCATACGCCTCCGAAATCACCGCAGATTATAACATAATCCTCTTTGGTCATTTCCCTTTGTTCTGGGAAAATTCCGTCCTCAAAGCGCATGAAATCAGAATGGCAGTCGCCAGTTATGTATATCATTACAATACCTTCTTTAATTTCTCAATCAAACCTTCATCCGCAGGAAGCCACGCAACAGTATCAAGCTCTTCTTTATACAGCCATCTTGCATCTTCGTGCTCATTTAAAACAATTTCTCCAGCTTTTAGTGAGCTTATAAAGCAATGCATTGTGAGGTGAAACCCCGGATAATCGTATTCAACAGTATCAAATAGCTCCTGAACACTTATTTCTACATCCAGTTCTTCTTTAATTTCCCTAACCAGAGCTTCTTGAGGGCTTTCTCCATCTTCTATTTTCCCGCCGGGAAACTCCCAACCATCTTTAAATTCGCCGTACCCTCTCTGCGTCGCAAAGATTTTATTGCCATCTTTAATTATCGCTGCAACTACCTCTATAGTCTTCATTAAATTACTCTCCCACTATATACTCGTAAATGTCTTCTCTTATAGGATGATCCAGTAGATACGTTATCTCAAATGCATCATACCCTGTTTTGTCCATAACTATCGGATGTGGTTTGCCCACTGCATTTATCTCTCCCAAGAAATAAAACTCCTTAGCTTCCCCATCGTCCTTATTTTTACGTACAAACAGGTATATCTTGTTATCCTTATCATCATCGCTGGACTTATATATATGTACTGCGTCTGAAGATTCTGCTGTTCTTTTGCTTTTTGAAAGGGCAATCAACTCTTTATTTGACAAGAATCTGTCTTCATATGCTATAGCATCATGGTCTTTTTCATAATTTATAAAGACAGGTAGAGTCTTTGTCTTTTTGTCGTAGAAATACCCACCGATATTAAGAGCGTTCATATTTTTATCCCAATTAAGAAGCCTGCATACATCTTCATATGTATACTTTTGATAAAGCTGGAAATTGGTTTCCTTGTACCTTTCGGAATAATTCTCTTTATATCTGTGAATTCCAAACTCAATGGTATCTGTAACCATTGCCTTAAATTCAGGATTTTTTATCATATCCTCAAATTCTTGCGAAACGCATATTTTGCTTTCTATCTCCTCTATGAAATTGAATATGATTTTTTCTCTTTCCTGAGTTTTTAGAAATTCAAATCTAAGATTATTTATAGCCGACTCCTCATCTTTATCAGAAACTTTAATCTCATATTCTGCTTCTAATTTTTCTCTAAAGTCTCTGATAATATCTTCCGCCCCGTCTAATATGCATTTTAAGAGCAACAATTCATGTATTCTCTTGCCTTTTGCATATTTCTGAGAAATGTATGTTAAAGCTTGTTCTTCTTTAGGAGATAATTCCACATGATAATCTTCTTTATCATACTTTGACAGGAAATTATGATACGAACCTAAATTGCTATTATCAAATATTTTTGTTACATCAATGGAACCGTACCTGTCAAAATCAAGTAAAGAAGGAATATGTCCTAATCTGTATTTCAAATTTTTATATGATTCTTTAATTAGCTTAACATCAATTGTTCTGGCCTTGTCAATGGACTCATATATTCTCTTTCTTGATATTTCATCAAAATGTACACTTGAGCTGCCTGGAATTACCCTTGTTCCGGAAGCTACATATCTCCTAATGGTATCCTTGTTATAGCTGCGATCCCCAGAAAGAGCCATCGGAATCATAAAGTTATTCTTGTAATTACCGATAAAGTCCAATATAACTACGAATTCCTTATATTCATTTTTTCTCAAACCTCGTCCCAACTGCTGCACAAAGACTATAGGAGATTGAGTAGGCCTAAGCATAATTACCTGATTTATCTCTGGTATATCAACACCTTCATTAAAAATGTCTACAGTAAAGATATAATCCAAATGATTTTCTGCTTCATCACTGACAAGTCTCTCTATTGCTTTTTCTCTAGTTTCTTGATTATCTTCTCCCGAAAGATCTAAAGTTGAATATCCTCTTTCATTAAACTTTTCCGAAAGTATCTGAGACTCTTTTTTACTGCTGCAAAATATTAGTCCCTTTACACGTTCCCCGCTGTATCCATAGTATTCAGCCTGTTCAATTATATGATTTACTCTGTCATCGGAAACAAGTCTGTTAAAATTTCTTAAACCCGTCTCATCATCAAATACTTCACCATTTATCTCTATCTCGCTTATTCCAAAATAGTGGAACGGGCATAGTAAATCCTCTTCTAACGCCTGATTAAGTCTGATTTCATATGCGATGTTATGATCAAACAAACTGAAAATATCAAATCCGTCGGTTCTCTCAGGACTTGCTGTCATACCTAAAAACAATTTAGGTTTAAAATATTCCATTATCTTTTGATGGCTCTTTGCACCTGCTCTGTGCACTTCATCCATTACGATCACATCAAAATCTTCTGGCTCAAACTGTTTCAGGCTTTCGTCCTTTGACATCGTCTGTACCGTTGCAAACAACAAATCTTTATCGAAATCTTTATTGCTTCCAGAAATCAAGCCATAAGACTTAGTATTTCCAAATACATTTTTATAAGCCTTTTTAGCCTGTTTTGCAATCTGTTCTCTATGTACTAAAAACAAAACGCGATGAGGCTTAAGTTGTCTGATTGCAAATGCTGAAGCATAGGTTTTTCCTGTTCCCGTTGCGGAAATAAGTAATGCTCGCTTTTCGCCTTCCTTTATAATTGCGTTTAAATTTTCAATAAAAGAAACCTGCATTGTATTCGGTTCCAGTTTATATTGCTCAAGGGAAACCAGTTTTTCTGATTGCTTTGCTATTTTCTTTTGTTCTTCATAAATAGCAGTATATGTATCTATCCAACCTTCAAGAGGTCTAGCCTGTTCCCAAAGATTTTGAAACTCTATGCGCATTTCACGCACGTATTCTCCATTTTCCGTGGCAATAATCTTTGTATTCCATTCTTTGTTAACAGACAACGCTTTCATCGTCATATTGGAGCTACCTACAATTATTTTGTAAATTTCTCCTTCACGAAACATGTATCCTTTAGTATGAAATCCGGCATTGTTTCCACCTACACAATACATACGAAGCTCAATATTCGAAAGTTCGTTTAACTTTCTTAAAGCTTTCGGTTCGCTGAAATTAAGATAATCCGTAGTCAGAATTCTACCTTTAATATTTCTTTTTTCCAGCTCTTTAAATGTCTGAAGTAGCGGAGCTATACCGCCTTCAGTTATAAAAGCAACACTAATAAAGAACTCATCGCAATACTTCAGTTCCTCTTCTATTGAAGAGATTACTTTACGACCCTCTTTATAATCATTTGAAATAAACTGAGGTCTGTAGCTGAGTTCTGAATTGTGATTATAGTCTATAAATGCTGTTTGAAATCCTTCTTGTATTCGCTGTAGTTTTTTGTTCATGATACTTACTCCAAGCGTATTATATCATATAAAAAGCAGAACTTTTATCCGTTCTGCCTTTACATTTCAATATTGATTTTAATTTTAGAACTTTTCCGCCTTACGCAGCATTCTGATTTCTCTTCTTCTTTCCGCTGCAGCCCATTCCTTACGCTCTTCATCAGTTTCCAGTTCCAGCCTTGGCACCTTTGCAGGTTTATCGTCTTCTCCAAGGGCAACCATTGTGAAGTAGGCTGTATTGATTTTGTGGTGAGAGCCATCAGAAAGGTTTTCTACATATGTATCAACTTTAACTTCCATGGAAGTAGTTCCGACAAATGTTACCTTTCCTTTAATTACTACCATCTCTCCCTTGTATACACCGTGAATAAATCTCAGGTTATCAACGGATGCCGTAATTACATTTGATCTGGTGTGACGCTGAGCCACAACTCCGGCAACTTCGTCCAGCCACTGCATCAGCATTCCGCCAAAAAGTCGGCTGGCAGCGTTGAGATGGTTTGGTCTAACGATATGGATGGTTTCCACTGTCGAGTCTGATACTTTTTTTGTTATCGTCATTGTCTTTCTTTCCTTTCGATGCAGTTTAGTTATATCTCCCTAATGCTCTTAATATACCACATATGCGGTAAAGATAAAACATTTAATATTTTCTTAGTAGGAAAGCCATATAATGTGGCAAAGTCAGCATTTGATTCATTTTACCGACATTATAGTCTCCTAATTTTATTGCGCTGTTTACATGATATTTTTCTGGATGATTTAATATTGTCTTAGCGCTTTTTGTATTCCCTGTATATGCTTTAACTTCTACTAAAACGCATTCTCCTTTATAACGAATTACAAAATCAATTTCCAGTCCTGTATTTTTTCGAAAGAAATAAAGTTTTCTACCCATTTTGGTAAATATATCTGCAATGAGGTTTTCAAAAATGGCACCTTTATATCCATATAAATTTCCCTGTAAAATATCCGCTTGAGTACCGTCTTCAAGCATACTTACAAATAGACCACAATCTTGCATATACACTTTAAAGTTTTCTTTTTCTGCATTACCATCTAATGGCAACTCAGTAATTGCAAGATTATAACATCTAGATATTATGCCTGCATCTTCTATCCACTGTAGACTTCCTTCATATTTTGAAGCTGTAGAACCTTTCTTTATCGTTGAATATTGGAATTTCTTATTTTCTTTGCTAAGCTGCTTTGGAATCGACTGAAAACACTCTCTTATGCGAGATTTATCGCTTTTCTCTGCATATTTAATCATATCATCTTCGTAGGACCTGACAATATCCCTTTGTATACTTAGAACATCATTCATTTGCTTAGTATTTACATATGTCTGCACCACTTCAGGCATTCCACCAACTACTGCATAGCTGAGCAATAGATTGCGCATTCTATTATGCAAAGCTTCAGGAATAGGTTTTTCTTCATCCAAACTTTTTTTTAAGAATTCCACAATATCATTGCTTATTTCATTGGCCCAAAGGAATTCTTCAAAATCAAGAGGATGCATTTCTAAAACCGTTTCAGACCCTACCGGAATGGATTTTGGTTCATTTCCATATCCTTTTACACCAAGAAGGGATCCTGTACCAATGACATCAAATCGTCCATCTTCTTTAAAAAATTTAAGTGCTGTTCTTGCTTCAGGACAATCCTGTATTTCATCCAATATCAATACAGTTTGACCAGGTATAAACTTTGCCCGATTTCCCAAAATAGCCGAAAGCATCATTGTAATATAATCAACCTCTAACGATTCCGCAAATGCGGATGCATATTCCGGATTTTCAAAGAAGTTTAGATATACAACATTCTGATAATTTTCATCAGCAAACTTTTTAACCGAATAAGTTTTTCCGCATTGACGGCAGCCTTTGATTATAAGAGGCTTATGGTTTTCTGTATTTTTCCATTCAACCAACTGCTGCTCTATCTTTCTTTTCAGCATTTTTCAATCCTCCTTGATTACAGTATATGTATCAACATCAACTTTTTCAAGGGACTTTTTGATGAAAGTATCAACTTTTTCAAGGGACTTTTTGATGAAACTATCAACTTTTTCAAGGGACTTTTACCTATCATAGGCAACAAACACTAAAAAAGACAGGTTATTCTTTCTTCGTTCTCATATCCTGTTTATTTAAATATTTTACAACAATTAGATTTATTTACAGCCTTAAACAATTCATGATAACTGTAATCATCATTTCCTTTTCCTCAGGCTTTGACTCTGCAATCATTATAGTTAAAGCAACAAGTGTGTGGTCATCTATTAGCTTCTTATCTCCCATGAACAGCACTCCATTTTTGTCGAGAAAATATAGAAACATGGTTGCTGCTATTCTTTTATTTCCATCAAGAAAGCTATGGTTTTTAGTTACGAAATATAGAAGATGAGCTGCTTTTTCTTCAAGGCTCGGATATAGTTCTTTTCCTGCAAAGGATTGATATATATTTCCAATACTACCTCTGAAAGAATCGTCTTTTTCCTTGCCAAATAAATCAGACTCATCGCCGAAACGCATTTGAGAAATTACATCCATACATTCCTCATAAGTAAGTTCATATGTTGCGACATTTCCTTTAGGACGCTCCATCGTCTGATGATCATAAGAGTCTAATAAATCTAACGCTTTGCTATATTTTTGTATTACATTAAGCACCTGCTGCGAATCCAACGCATTTTGAGTTCTCTTCATAATCTGTATCACTTCTCCAAGCTGTGCGATACGATTATCATTTATGGCATAGCCTTGTAATATATACTGCTTGAGAACTGAATTGGCCCATCTCCTAAATTCAACGCCTCGCTTTGATTTAACACGATATCCGACTGAGATGATGACATCGAGGTTGTAAAAGTCAACCATATGAGTTTGGGTCTTCCCCTCTATTGCTCCGTGTGGAGTGGTAGTCGCAAATTTTGCGACCACCACTTGATCAGCAAGTTCTTCACGCAAAGCATTGTTAATGTGTTTACCAATCGTCTTTACATCTCTATCAAAAAGTTCTGCCATCTGCTGTCGATTTAACCAAACACTATCACCTTCAATTGGAACTTCAAGTCTTAACTCTTTGTCTTTGGTTTCAAAAATTACAAGTTCTTTCTTTTCATTCATTTCATATTCACATCCTTTTCTTCATTATACAAATCACTAACTTCGTTTTTTGGTTCATTATAAGTCAGATTTTCCGAGTAGTAAATGTAAATTTTGTTGGCAGAATTGTTGGTGAACAAATAGTTTCTTTCTCTCCCACTCCGTGGGTTCTCTTCCCATCCCATTGTTATACTAAAAAAGACAGGCATTCACCTGTCTTTTTTACTATGGCGGAGGACAACGTTCGCTTCGCTCTCTCCGACTCGTGCTATCGCACTCCCTGCTGTCGCATTTCGTTGCAGCTCTAACTCCTGTTGTCGTTTTCGCTGACGAAATCCGCATGGGACTTTCTCACCCACTCTGTGGGTTCTCGCCCCATTCCATTGTTATACTAAAAAAGACAGGCTTATCACCTGTCTTTTTTACTATGGCGGAGGACATGGGACTCGAACCCACGGGGCTGTTACACCTTACTCCCTTTCCAGGGGAGCTCCTTAGCCACTCGGTCAATCCTCCGTATCGCTATCTGTTTAGCATATTCACTTTTGCTGAACAAATGATAATATACCATAAAAATCGTCACTTCTCAAGGGGAAATTATGTATTTGCTCTCTGTTTTTTTGCAGTAAGGCGCTTCCATCTCCATCTGGTCATAACGCTAACCCGTATATCTCTTTTCTGACCTATAAGCTCCGAATATGCACCTTCTACAGTTGTCCTGTATTTAAAACCGCATTTTTCCTGGACTCTGGCTGACTTTGCATTTCCGGTAAAAGAGCCGCACCATATCTTTTTAAGGCCAAGATTTTCAAATCCATAACGAAGCATTTCCTCGACCGCTTCAGGTATAAGCCCCTGTCCCCAATAAGGCACACCTATCCAGTAGCCGATTTCCGCTTCAGTTTCTGGAATACGAAAATTGCTGCGTGAGCCTATCATAAGGCCGATGCTTCCCACAGGTTCGCCCGTTTCTTTAAGCACTACGGCGTAGGTTTCCGGCGCGGAAAGCACATCCTTTATTATTTCTCTACTGTTTTCTACGCTGGTATGGGGAGGCCAATCGGCTATTGGCCCCACATCCGGACTTTTAGCGTACTTGTACAGCGTTGGAGCATCCTCTTCATTCCAAGGTCTCAGTATAAGTCGTTTTGTTTCTAATTGTCTTTGCTTTTTATATTTCATATCATTTCTCACTTAAATTTTCGATTGTTTCTTCTTTGGTTTTCAGTCTTCCCAGGAAAGGGATTATCAGACTCAAAGCTACTATCATGGCGCCTAGGTCTGCAATAGGAGTTGCCCACACTATACCCTTCACTCCTGCCAGATGATTAAGCAGGAACATAAACGGAATATCCAGTCCGCCTTTTCTCAGCAGCGACAATATGCCAGGCTCAAGCTTTTTACCAACCGCCTGAAACAACGTAATCGACAGCATTGTTACTGCGATGCACGGGCCTGTGATACATATTATCCTCTGAAACAGCCTTCCGTATTCCACGGTCTGCGGATCGTTTATAAATGCCTGAACAATCGGGCCTGCGCAGGTAAACAGCAACACCGATGTGATTACTGCCACAACAAAACTCAGCACGAAGTCCACCTTAAAGGCAGCCTTCATGCGTTTATAATTTCCCGCAGAATAGTTATAGGCTATCAGCGGCAGCACGCCCTGGGACATGCCCGTGGAAATGGCAAAGGTCATCATATCTATCTTCTTTGCAACGCCTATGCCTGCCAGTGCGGTATTTGCGTATTCTGCCATCAGCTTGTTTATAACAACATTTGAAAGAACTCCCATGAGGTTCATCAGACAGCTTGGTAAACCCACCAAAAGCACTTCCTTTGGTATACCCCTTGCTAAGGAATAATTTTTAGGATTAAAGGATATATCTGTTCCTTTACCTTTAAAGCAGATAAATACTATAAAATACATCGTAGCGATAACATTAGAAAGCATTGTAGCTACCGCTGCTCCGGCAATTTCCATTCCAAGAGGAAATATAAATATCGGATCCAAAATTATATTTAAAACTCCACCTAAAGCCACACCGAAGCTAGCTTGAGCCGAATGGCCCTCTGCCCTCACCAGATGCGCTAGCGTCTGATTTAAAACCGTCGGGACAGCTCCCACAACGATTGTCCAAAACAGATACTTTCGACAAAACTCGTAGGTCTGAGCATCCGCCCCTACAACAGGAAGCAGCACCGACTCGGATAAAGCCAATATTATGCCATACACAAAGGCTGTAGCTGCAGCTGTCCAGATGCTGAATGCTGCTGTTTTCCTAGCCTTTTCTACATTTCCTACGCCCAGGCTTCTTGCCATAAGGCTGGAACCACCTATACCAAAGAGGTTTGCCATGCCTGTCAGGAATATGAACATCGGCATACACAAAGAAACAGCCGCCACCTGATTTGGGTCTCCTATCTGACCGATAAAAAAGGTGTCTGCCATATTGTATATTACCGTAATCAGCTGGCTTATAACCGTCGGAACAACAAGAGACAGTACTGCACGGCTGACCGGAGCTTCTTCAAACAGGTATTCCTCTCCGGTTTTCAATTTCATCGCCTCCCCAAACGATGTCTTTATTTAATTCTATTCCTGAGGCAATTCCCTGTCAAACCTCGCCCACAGCAAAATAAAAACCGGGCAAAAACATTATCGTATCTGCCCGATTATATGCTTCTAAAATGCTTTAATATTATCTCGATTATCTTGCCTAAGAGCCTACAGACAATCCTTTACAGCCTGAGCCATCTGATCTATGTCAAGAACTCCCGTATGAAGCACAGGCTTTTTATCAAGATCCTTAAGTCCTAAAGGTACAGGTACTCCTGTCGCCTCGTTTACTTCCCTTACATATTCAAAGCCGTCCTTGCACTCTGCTAGGCCTATGGCCTTCGCCACGCTATCAGCAAACTTATATGGGCTTGCTGTGGAAGCGATTACTGCAGGAATTTTGTCTCCGGTGGCATTTTTGTAGTCCTCATAAACCTTATATGCTACTGCCGTATGGGTGTCCATCAGATAGCCGGCTTCCTTATATACCTTACCGATGGTTTCATTTGTTTCCTCCACTGTGGCAAATCCGCCGTAGAACACCTTGAGACCTTCCTTAATCTTATCGCTAACCTCATAGACCTTCTTGCCGTCAAGGTCTTCCATAAGAGCTTTTATCTGCTCTCCGTCATCGCCACTCAGATGGTAGAGCAGCCTTTCCAGATTGCTGGAAATAAGTATGTCCATGGAAGGAGAATTTGTCAGATGGAATTCCCTTCTTATATCGTAAACTCCTGTGTTGATAAAGTCTGTCAGCACTTTGTTTTCATTGGAAGCGCATATAAATCTGTTTACAGGTATTCCCATTTTGTACGCGTAATACGCCGCCAGAATATTGCCGAAGTTTCCTGTAGGCACCACTACATTCATCGGCTCGCCGTTTTTAATGGCCCCTCTTTCCACCAGCTTTATATACGCATATACATAGTAGGCAACCTGCGGCACAAGTCTTCCGATGTTTATGGAATTAGCGCTAGAAAGCTTAACCCCCTTTGCTGCTAGCTCCTCTGCAATTTTATCGTCGTTAAATATAGCCTTAACTCCACTCTGGGCGTTGTCGAAGTTGCCATTAATGGCAAAGACATGGGTGTTGGCGCCTTCCTGGCTGACCATCTGTCTTTCTTGAACCTCCGAAACACCTTCATTAGGATAAAAGACTATTATTTCAGTTCCTTCCACATCTGCAAAACCCTCCAGTGCAGCCTTGCCTGTATCGCCGGAAGTGGCTGTAAGAATGCAAATTTTATGGTCTTCCTTTTCTTTTTTAATCGCAGTTGTAAGCAGATATGGTAGGATGGAAAGAGCCATATCCTTAAATGCTGCCGTTCTGCCGTGATAAAGTTCTAGGAAATGTGTGTCCGCTGCATCAACTAGAGGCACAACATCCTCTGCCTCGAACTTTCCGTCATAGGCGCCGTCAACGCAATGCTTCATTTCCGCATCGGTATAATCAGGGAAAAAGGCTTTCATAACCTGAAAGGCAATCTCTTTATATGTCTTTCCCTGCATGCCCTCTATCTTAAAATGCAGCTGCGGAAAGCTATCAGGAACATAAAGACCTTTGTCTTCAGCCAGACCTGCTATGATAGCTTCCGGTGCAGTTTTTGTATACTTGCTTCCTCTTGTGCTTTTATATTTCATTTTGATTCTCCATATTAAAATTTGCTGTATCTTTCAGAATATTTTTATTATATCAACAGCCCCTGCATTCCGTCAATGTGAACGGCCTGACTTTTATCCCCTTCATTAAATTTACTTTTCCCTTATACCGTTATATACTTTAATCAGATAGCATATGGAGGTATAAAAAATGGAATATAAAAGAATAGATAACACTATCATTGCCCGCATCGACAGAGGGGAAAGCATAGTCGAAAAGATACAGAAAATAGCCACGGCAGAAAGCATTAAAACTGCGCAGGTGTCCGGTATCGGTGCTGCCAGTCATCTTGAAATCGGTTGTTATCAGGTTTCTGAAAAGCAGTATATTAAGCACGTCTACGACGGTGATTTTGAAATCACATCGTTATTAGGCAATATATCTCAAAAGGATGGAGAATTCTATTTACATCTTCACATAAATGCCGCAGACGAAAAAGGCACCGCCTATGCCGGTCACTTTAATGAAGGCATAATTGGCGGTACCTGCGAACTGTTTATAAATATTATAGATACTCCCGTCGAAAGGCAGTATGATGATGAAACGGGACTAAATGTATTCAAATTTTAAAAGGGAGTCTTTATCAACTCCCTCTTTTTTTACATATCTTTTTGAACTTCCTTTATCGCCTGCTGCAGCTGCACATCATTTGTATCCTCTGCACTCGTCCTTGTATCTTCTACAGTTACATCAGGCTCAATGCCCTTCTCATGAATTTCTCGATCCTTCGGCGAAAAATATTCAGAAACTGTCAGCTTCACTCCGCTTCCATCAGGCAGTGGGAAGAGCTGCTGAACAATACCTTTGCCAAAAGTCTTTGTGCCCACTATGCTACCTAAATCATAATCCTGAATGGCTGCGGTAAAGATTTCCGACGCGCTGGCGGTATATCCATTGACTAGCAATGCTAGCGGCTTGTCGAAATAATGCTCGGCATCGGAGTTTTCCTCTTTGACATTGCCATTTTTATCCTTTGTGTAAACAATCTTGCCTTCCGGAAGCAGCTGATCCAATATCTCACAGGTAGTTGTCACTACTCCGCCGGTATTGTCTCTAAGGTCTATTACAAGGCCTTCCATACCCTGCTTTTCAAGACTCTTAAACACCTCTTCAAACTGATTGTAAGTTTCATTGGTAAATTCGCTTATTTTAATATATGCGATACCGTCGCTCATCATCTTACCTGTAACAGTCTGAACTGTTATCTTTTCTCTTTTTACGGATTTAGTGTATTCCTCTCCGTTTTCTCCTTTAGTGAAAGTGAGCTTAACTTCCGTGCCTTCCTCGCCTTTTATATTGGATGTTACAGCATTGAGATCTTTACCACTGACTTCTTCACCGTTGACTTTAACCAGTATATCTCCCTGGGATATGCCTGCCTTTTCCGCAGGAGAATCCTCGTATACATTATTTACACTTATCTGCCCCGTATTCATATCCTGTGTGAACACCACACCTATACCGTAAAACTCACCGCTGATTGTGCTGTCCTGAAATGCGGCAAATTCCTCCGGAGTATAATAAACGGAATATTTATCTCCCAGTCCTGAGATATATCCTTTGTATGTTCCTTCCAAGAGATTATCCTCATCCACATCATCGGCATAGAGAAACTGACTTTCCACCAGGTTTTCCAAAGCATTCATCTTGCTGTCCTCATCCATTCCGGAAGGCCAGAAATGTATACCCCCTGCCACAAGAGCAGTTGCTACAATGCCCAGAACGAAACCTTTCCAAAAGCTTTTATTGCGTGGCTTTTTCTCTTCCATAATCCTGTCCTTTAATTAAAATTTCGTAATATCGTACGGTGTATTCTGATATACGTAATAGTTAAGCCAGTTGGCAAAGAGCAGGCTGCCGCAGCCTCTCCATGTTATAACGGGCTCTTTTTCCGGATTATCATCCGGGAAGTAATTTTTTGGAATTGCAATATCTATGCCCTTGTTTACATCACGGAAATACTCCTGAGCTAAAGTATCTCTGTCGTATTCGTGATGACCCATAACATAGATTTCCCTACCGTTTTCCGTGGAAATGATATGAGGTCCAACTTCATCGGATTCTGCTAAAATGCGCAGTTCAGGGCACTTTAAGATTTCCTCCTTCGGAACCTCTGTATTTCTGCTGTGTGGTGCGTAAAACACCTCGTCAAAGCCTCTCATAAGCGGATTGTGAGGTCTTGTAACATTCATCGGAAATACTCCGAAAACCTTATGGTCGAGAATTTTCTTCTGCAGCCCATGGTTGTAATAAAGTCCCGCCTGGGCGCCCCAACAGATGAACATACGGCTGTATACATTTTCTTTGCTGTATTCCATCAGCTCCTTAAATTCATCCCAGTAGTCCACTTCCTCAAACTCAAAGAACTCCACCGGTGCTCCAGTAATTATCATGCCGTCAAATCTCTTCTTTTTTATCTCCTCAAGGGTCGTATAAAATGACTCCATGTGATCCTCAGACACATGCTGGGATTCGTGGCTTTCCATGCGCACCAAAGTCAGGTTAACCTGCAAAGGCGTATTTGACAACGCCCTTGCAAGCTGTGTTTCTGTGGCTATTTTTGTCGGCATCAGATTCACTATGGCGATTTCCAGAGGACGAATATCCTGAGTTACCGCCCTGCCTTCTTTCATAGTGAATATGTTTTCCTCCTGCAGTTTTTCGGCCGCAGGCAGTCCGTTAGGTATTATTACCGGCATTTTTTGCTCCTTCTTTTACTCAAATTTATCTAACTCAAATATTCTGTGTATATCCTATTTTACTTTTTCCAAAGCCTGTGCAAAGTCAGCTTCAATATCTTCGTAGCTTTCGCATCCCACGGAAACTCTTATAAGCTCAGGTCTTATACCGCCTTTAATCTGGTCTTCTTCGCTGAGCTGTCTGTGAGTTGTGCTGGCAGGATGCAGAACGCTTGTCCTGATGTCTCCCACATGAACTACAATGCTAGCAAGCTCAAGGTTTTCCAAAAATTCCTCACCGGCTTTTCTGCCGCCCTTAACGCCAAAGGAAAGTACCCCGCTGGCACCCTTTGGAAGGTACTTTTTAGCCAGTTCATAATGCTTGTTTCCTTCAAGACCCGGATAGATTACCCAATCAACTTTAGGATGGTTTTCAAGGAATTTTGCTAGCTTATATGCATTTTCGCTGTGTCTTTCCATTCTCAGCGGAAGTGTATCAAGACCCTGGAAAGTGAGCCATGCGTTCATCGGGCTCATTGTGCAGCCTAGGTCACGGAGCATCTGCGCTCTCAGCTTTGTGCAGAAAGCTGTGTTTCCGAATTTTTCATAGAATTTAAGTCCGTGATAGCTTTCGTCCGGTTCTACCATTCCCGGGAATTTATCAGCGTATTTATTCCAGTCAAAATTGCCGCCTTCCACAACCATTCCGCCTACGGAAGTTGCATGACCGTCCGCCCACTTAGTTGTACTGTGTGTTACGATGTCAGCACCGTGCTCCAGCGGTCTGCAAAGGTATGGAGAAGCCAAAGTATTATCAACTACCAGAGGTACTCCCGCTTCCTTTGCAAGAGTTGAAAACTTTTCAAAATCAAGCACGCACAGTGCAGGATTTCCTAAAGACTCTGCAAAGAGAGCCTTTGTATTAGGCTTAAATGCCTTTCTTATCTCTTCAATAGGTGCGTCCTGATCCACAAATGTTGTTTCGATACCCATCTTTTTGAGAGTAACATTAAACAGATTGTGAGTTCCGCCGTAAATTGCTGATGAACTTACGATATGATCTCCGCACTGGCATATATTAAGCATTGTTATCAGATTCGCCGCCTGGCCTGCGGAAGTTGCTATACCTGCAGTACCGCCTTCCAGCTTTGCCATCTTTTCCTCAAGGGCGCTTACAGTAGGGCTTCCCAGTCTGGAATACATGAAATCTGCGCTTTCCAGGTCAAAGAGCTTAGCCACATCTTCGCCGTTGTAATATCTGTAAGTTGTATTCTGCACGATAGGCAGCACCTGAGGCTGTCCGCTTTCCGCTTTATATCCTGCATGAATGCATTCGGTTTCGAATCTGTAATCCTTCATTTTGTCCTCCATTCTGCGCTTATAGCACAATTTCTGTCCGTTTTGCTCTGTCAAAAAAATACAATTTGATAACTACCATTATACCATACCATCGACCTCTAATCTATAAAAGAATAGATTAGAAATCATATCCAGATGATATAAATTCCAATTAAGAAGTTAATTTGAGACCGATTATCCCCACTAAAAGCACCAGCGCAAAAAACAGTCTTGCAGGATTTGCCGATTCGTTAAAGGCTATAATCCCTACTATAACCGCTCCCAGCGCCCCAATTCCCGTCCATATGGCATAGGCTGTGCCTAAAGGCAAGCTCTTCGTCGCCTGAGCAAGAAAGGCAAAACTTAAAATCATCCCGAGCACTGTTATTATTGTGAATTTCATAATTGTAAACCCTTCGGAAAGCTTCATGCTCACCGACCATACAACTTCAAAGATTCCTGCTATCATTAAGTATATCCACTGCATGATTTAACCTCCTTTGCCTGCCATTAATTTATTTTCAATAAATTGGACTAGGTCATATATCAAAAAAAATGGCACCTGCCTGCACATCTTCTAAGGCCTTACGATATGCTGACAAATGCTTTTATCTACCCGGCGGCAGATTTTTTCTCTATATGATGTTTAATAAAATGACTTTATCATATTGGCACTTTAAAGTCAATTTATCATTACAAAGCAACAGGCGACCCGTTATCGAGCCGCCTATTCCGTTAGTTTGATTTTAAGTCTGTTATATTATTAGGATGATAATTATAAACTATTTTGTGTAGTTGTCGAAGTATCCCTGGATGTAAATGATCGGTGTACCCTTGTCTCCGGAACCTGAAGTCAGGTCGCACAGGGAGCCGATAAGGTCTGTGAGTCTTCTTGGAGTAGTTCCCTGAGCCACCATGCTGTCTCCCAGGTTTTCGTCCTTGTTTCTGATGTAGTCAGAGATTGCTTCCTTAAGCTCTTCTCCGCTGAGATCCGCAAAATCGTTGTCAGCAAGATACTTAAGCTTAACTTCGTTTGGAGTTCCCTCAAGTCCCTTTGTGTATCCAGGAGATACAACAGGGTCAGCAAGCTCCCAGATCTTTCCTACAGGATCCTTGAAAGCACCGTCACCGTAAACCATTACTTCAACAGTTTTGCCTGTGGCATTCTTGATGTTTTCCTGAATCTTGTAAACGAACTGAGTGCAGTCGTTAGGGAAAAGCTTGATAGTTTCCTCAGTTGCCTTGTTTGAACCAAGCAGACCATACTTTGTGCAGTATCCGCTGCCGTCAACGCTTTCTGTAAGAATCTGATCAAGACCATAAATCTTTTCTGCGCCTGCTTCTGCCAGAAGTCTCTTTGTTCTAGCTCTTGTATGAATATCGCAGTTAAGAACATTCTTTGTGTATTTAACAATTGCCTTAGGGCTGTTTGCAAAAATGATTTCCGCTTCAGCGCCTTCTTCTTCTATGATGCTCTTGTAGTATGAAACGTAATCCATTCCTGTAAACGGATGCTTTGATTTACCGAAAGCCTTTTCAAATTCTGCTTCAGAAAGCACATCGCTGTAAGGATTGATGCCGGCTTTGTCAACCAGGTCGATGTCAAGCAGATGATTTCCCACTTCATCGCTAGGATAGCTGAGCATAAGAATGATTTTCTTTGCTCCTCTTGCTATACCTCTCAGGCAGATAGCAAATCTGTTTCTGCTGAGGATAGGGAAGATTACACCAACTTCCTCTCCGCCAAACTTGTTTCTGATGTCTGCCGCAATCTGATCAACATTTGCGTAGTTACCCTGAACTCTTGCTACGATGGATTCTGTAATACCAACAACGTCTCTGTCGCCAATTACAAATTCTCCTGCCTTTTCAGCACCGAGAATCACATCAGTAACGATTTTTTCCAGGTCATCTCCTTCTCTGATGATTGGAGCCCTCAGGCCTCTTGATACAGTACCGATTACTCTTTCCATTTCCAAGTCTCCTTTTATATTCCTTATGGATAAACAATTCATATCAATTTAAGTACATTGAAACAACACATAGATTATATGTTATATGATAGCAGATAGCAATATAAACCGTTGTCAGATTGATATTATCTATAGGTTTTAGGCTGTCCTATAGACGCCCTAGGTGTTATACTTATGCCATTGCGGAGGTATATGAAATGAAATTTTATGTTATAGACACTTTTTCGTCGGCTTCCTTCGGAGGAAACCCTGCCGGCGTAATCATAATAGACGAGGGAAAGGACTTCCCAAACATCGATACCATGCTGGAAATGGTAAGCGATAATGGCTTTTCTGAAACGGTTTTTGTAAAGCAACTTTCCGATAAAGAGTTTCATCTTAGATATTTTAAAAACTCCTGCGAAGTGGATATGTGCGGTCATGCTACTATCGCAGCATACACAGCGCTCATGCGTGAAGAAGTCGTAACGGACGGCACATATATCAACATATCCCAAGCAGGCACCATGGAAATCTATATTTCTGAAGACTTTGTGACAATGCAGATGCCTGTTCCCGGAGCTGAAGGCGACTTTATAGACAGCCCGGAGCTAATTGATAGCATCTACAGCCGCATGAGCCTAAAATACGAAAAGGTTGTTACGGAAAGTCCTTCCAAGATGATGTCTGGTCATCTGCCCCCGATACTGGCAACGGCTCTACCGGATATAACGATGCCTGTTTTAAGTGGTGATATGATGTCCCTTATCGCACCGGAGCTGCAACTGATGTCAGAAGATCTTGATATCGATCTGGAAATTCACGAAAACAACAACCCCGAAGAAGCCAAACGGCCTTCTCGCCTAATCGGTAAAACCGAGGAAGTCAACGGTATGATAAATGTTCATATAGGCGGTGCCGGCATCGTACTTGCAGAAGGAAATATTTTCGCATAAAAAAAATTACAGTGACTTAAATAAATTTTTAACAAACCTATTGCATACAATAGTATTATGTGTTATCTTATTCCATGGTCGGAGCTTGCGAAATGACATAATTAAGTCGTTAGCGAGACGACGGCCACGCGATTTGATTTATACAGAGCCAGAAGTGAGAGTTCCACAAGTCAAGCATGAAAAGATGTACAACGGAGTGGAGATACTCTCCGGCATAAATTGGAATCCATCAACTATTAAACATCATAAAAGACAGGTCTTGAGACCTGTCTTTTTACGGCACTCTAAATTATCGTGTGGGTGTGGGTGGACTGTAAACTATCGTGTGGGTGA
>OGWU01000475.1_pt1 | contig 26785 bp, 26 predicted proteins | sample 1576071 | NCBI WGS metagenome assembly OGWU01 (sample SAMEA3541582, study PRJEB24748) | human gut metagenome | biome: human gut; feature: human-associated habitat; material: faeces | place: China | collected 2012
ATAATGTCATACGACTCATAGTTCCTGCTTTCCGCAGGAGAGTGACCTTTCTTTCATTATAGTCTATTTGCAGAAGTGAGCGTCACCTTTTGGCTCTTTTTCTACCCCTAAAACGTTACCTTCACTTTTGCAATTTACCTTGATACTATTTTGATTATATCATTCTATGCATACATTAACAGGGACTTCTAACGAGAATGGGACAAAAAACAGGTTGATAAAACGAATGAAATAGGTTATACTGATACTAAATGATACTACTTTATATCACTTTTCGAAAGGAGGACCTCCATGGACGCTTCTGTGTTTGCCAAGATACTCTCAGACCCAGGGATGTTGGATCTCAAAAAGATGGGATATAAATACGGTCAAGGAGATCTGCAGGAATTTCTCACACTACTCAAACGTGATTTTTATCAGGAACTGCCCCTTCATGACTTTGACGGAAACTCGATGGTATACCTGGAAAGCGTGGCGCGGGTTTCACTGTCGGCGGCTCGCGTTTTGCTGACACCGCAGCAGAGTGCCCGTCTGTATGGAACCAAGGCGATGGAAGAGGAAATCCTGTCCACCTTCCGAATCGAACAGATTGACACCAGCAGGGAAAGCGTGCGGCGGATTTTATCCGGTCAGGCACCCAAGGATAAGGAAGAACATCGTATCTATGGTATGAAGCAGGGACTGGAATTTATCGCGGACAGGTCTAATACCATCACGGAGGAAAATCTCTTTCGGCTGTATCAGATGACTATTGGTGACTTTCTGCCGGAGGAGGATCGTTTACTGCCGGGACATTGGTATCGGCATGACAGCGTATATATCGTAGGCAGCAAGTTGGAACACACCGGATTACCCTGGAAGAAACTGCCGGCCTATATGGCAGAACTGGTTGCGTTTGCTGCTGAGAAAACAACACAGAATGATCTAATCAAGGCAGCCATTTTGCATTTCGCGTTTGCCTATCTGCATCCCTACTTTGATGGAAACGGTCGGATGGCGCGCCTGCTCCATTTGTGGTATCTGGTGCAGCAGGGATACTCGTCGGCATTGTTCGTGCCGATGTCCCGCTTTGTGGAAGAAAGCCGCTCCCGGTATTATAAAGCGTACACCCAAGTGGAACAGAATCAGCAGATCAGCGGCGTGCTGAATGTGACGCCGTTCCTGGTCTATTTTGCGGAATCGGTGTATCACCGGCTGGGAGAAGATCAGCCGCAGCCCCGGACGCTACAGGCTTTCGAGGAAGCGTTGCGACAAGGGAAGATCACTGAGAAGGAGCGGGCACTCTGGCAGTTTGTCCTCACGGCTTATGGCAGCGAAGAGTTTTCCACCAAGCGGTTGGAAAAAGACTTCGGCGATGCGGCTTATGCCACAATCCGGAGCTTTGTTCTCAAATTCGAGAGCCTTGGTCTGCTGACTTCGGTCCACTACGGCAACCGGGTTAAATACCGAATCCAAGATTCGGAATGAAGAAAGAAGCGCAACAACATAAACGGCAACGCAACAATAAGTGAAGAAACATAACTAAAACTTAAGTTATTAAGGCCACTTGTTGTGTTTTTTCTTAACTTATGGACAATCCTCCTCTTCTTTCCCAGCTGGTCATTGCCATAAGAAACGATCCAAGCCTCCGGCCATTAGCCGGAGGCTTTTGTCTTATACTGTTTTTATCAGATACAAAAAGGGTGACGGCAGGATAGCAGTAGAAAACAGAGAATAGATCATGCGGGGCCCGGCCTGGGAGGGCCCGACCCAGTCCCGGGTGAAGGTATTCCACCAGATTCAGGCACATTTTTCTGCCGCCACTGAAGAGAAGGCGGGAGGTACCGGAAAAGGGTGCCTAAAAAATTGAAGTGTGCTAATCGATTCGAAAGAGAAAATTCGATTGCTGCACTGTATGAAAATCTTTCCTACATAAGCAGAATATCTAAAAGATCTATTAAAAAGCCTTGACGGCCGATATCGGCCAATATTAGTATCTAATTAAAGGGAGGGGAAAATCATGAAGCGCGTGTATACGATTCGGGATGTGTCTCATATAACCGGGCTTGATAAGCGGACTATCAAATATTACATAGAGCGTGGCATGATTCAGCCTTCCGACAAAATGATCCAAGGCGCTAAAGAAACATGGCTGTATAGCGAAGCAGATGTAATAAAAGTGCGACAAATTGCGCTATATCGTCAGTTGGGCTATTCTGCTGATAAAATCAGAAAGATGATTCTCTCTCCGGGTTTTGATTGGGAAAATGTTCTCGACGAACAAATTGAGGAACTAAAACAGAGAAAGAGGCGCCTTGAAAATGCGATATTCGTAGCTGAATTCATGAGATATGCAAATGAGGCTGAACATCGGTGGATCGCATTTGACAGTTCCGATTTTAATAATGATATTGATCAATTTGCTGTTGACTGTTTTGCAGATAATGATGATGAGCTTGTTGAACAAGGCATGAAAAAAATCAACCACGAATTGACAGAAGGTCTCAACGCAGGAGATATAGAAAAGCAAGCTCAAAAGGTCACGGAATTGTTTAAGCAGCTGAGAACGGTTTTGAAATACGAACCACAAGATGCAAAAGTGCAAACAGCGATTTCAGAGATACTCCGTTTTATGGGGATGACAGCACAACCAAGCAAGTCGTCAACACAGGACATCCTATTGGGTGCCCGGCTGTTTAGCAATATGAGCTTTGAAAGGGTGGTGGACGGACTTTTTTCAAAACAAGGAGCAACAGATTTTTTATTGCAAGCTCTTCAGGTATATTGTGAATCGTTAGATCGAGAAAGGAGCAAAAAAGATGAGTGAACGTTTCCCCGAGGTAGATTGGTACTGTGATCGTTGCAATGCTTATCTCAATGATCAACCAGGGTTTGATGACCATCACTATGTCTGGAAATGCACAGTATGTGGCCATAAAAACAGTATTTCATCAGATTCCATCTATGAATCAGAGGAAGAATATCGTAACTTTAATCAATAAAAAGGAGGGTCATAATGAGACATGTTTTTAGAGCCACAAAAATGGGGTGGGGAAAAGAAAAAGAGGGCATATACTTTGATGCGAAGTACTATACCAAAGAAGAAGCTATGGCGGAATTCAAACCATTCCAAGGGACCACGCAAAAAGGATACCCATATACAGGTTATGAATATGACGGACAAAAATATCACGATGTTACTTATGTTGGCGAGTTTGAAGATAACAAAATGCCGCACTCTGATATCGAGTTAATGGACGCACTTATAAAAAGTAAAAAATGATTCCATTGAAATCTATCGATAAAGGTACCTAAAACCTGCTTCACGTATATAAGGTGACGATTAAAGAATAGATGCACTGTTCGCAGCCGGAGAGTTTTCTGGTTTTACCTCCCGGATGCGCTCAACGACGTAGCGGTCATTCTCATCACGCTGAAAAACTACTTCGATGCCGATTATGCGGACTTCCACGCCCTGAAGAAGGGCCTGGACGGCTGGAAAATCATGTCCAAGGTATTTACCGAGGCCTGCGCCCCGTCCTTCGATACACCCAAAAGATCTCTCCTCCCCGCGTACAGGGTGGAGAGATCTTTTGACTTGTCCGGGCCAGCCAATGCCGGTGGCCAGGAGCATCCACAGGCCGTAACTGCCGATTCAGGCAAGATGGGACGGCTTGACCACCATCTGACCACTCCCTCTTCCCGGCCGGTTCCGTGTATCGTTTTTTACGCTCCAACATTCTTTTATAACCACCACAACCAGCGCCGGAAATTGTGCACACCACACAATTTCCGGCGCTGGTTCATACCATTTTCCTGTACGTCACAGTTCTCCGACTCCAAAGGCCAGAGGTTCGAATCCCCCCGGCCGCACCAAAAAAGGTCGCTGTATTGCAGTACAGCGACCTTTTTTATTTTGTCACGGCTTAGTGCTTGTCAATCCATTTTTTGACTATGTACGCGGTAACATCAGCCATGACAGACACGAAAAAACTGATAAGATAGCTCATGGAATCTCCTTTCCGTGCTGGTTTTGTACATCGGGCAGCACGAGAGCTATTTTATCAGTTTTTGTTTTTTTATAGTCCCTGTTTGCAAAATTCAGGCAAAAGGCCTTTCTTGTGAATCAGGCAACGCTTTTGCTTTCGGAAAACAGATGGTGAATGTTGTTTCGTTGTCCGGGGAACTTTGTACCTGAATGGTGCCGCCCATAGCAGCGACCAGTTCCTTGGTTATGGAAAGGCCAAGGCCGTTTCCGGGAGTTGTTCGGGAAGGATCGCATTGATATAACCGGTCAAAAACATGAGGAAGATCGTCGGCAGAAATGCCTTTGCCGTTGTCGGAGACACGGATCGTTGCCTGTCGGGTGTCAGGGATCAGGCAGAAACGAAACTGCGTGCCGTGGCTGTGCTGGAGCACATTCTCGCAAAGGTTGTTTACAATACGCTTGTAGGCATTTTTATCCAGATCTGCCAGCCAGGTTTCTTCCGGAATCTCAATCGTATAGGAAAAACCGCTGCTTTCCAGTGGGCCGATCCATTCGGCCACATATTGCCGTGAAATCTCACAGAGATCCAGCGACTCTATCTGCAGTTTTTGCTCGCCTGCATCCAGTTTGACCCATTCAAAGAGTTTTTCCACAAAGGAACGCAGGGCACCGGCCCGTTCATAGGCGGTCTGCAGATATTCTTCCTTCTCCTGGCCCACCACAAGTCCGTTTTCTACGGCTTCCAGATAACCTGTCAGGGAGGCAAGCGGTGTCTTGATGTCATGGGAAAGATTGGTGATCAGCTGTTTATAGACCTGCTCGTGGCGCTTCTGTTGGATGGCGCTCTGCTGGTTTTGCTGTACGATCTTGTTGATGCCGTAGCCAATGGATCGAATCGCTTGCGGACCGCGGGTTACAATCCTGCGGTTCAGGTTTCCGGCTCCGATATCTTCCAGGGCTTTCTGGATTTCCAGAAGCTCCCGGTGCCAGAGAAAAAGCGTTGCAGCAAGCCAAAGGGCCAGCGCCCCACACAATATACAAATCACGGATAGCATAGATCTTCTCCCTTATGCCTTTTCATTGAAGCGATAACCCACGCCATACACCGTCAGTACATAAAAGGGGTGCTCAGGGTCCGGCTCAATCTTTTTGCGCAGTTTGCTGATGATCGACATAATATTGCCGTCATCCTGGTAATAAGGCTCTTTCCAGATATTCTGATAGATTTGCTGTTTGGTAAAGATGCGCCCCTTGTGCTGGGCCAGAAAGAGGAGAATGTCAAATTCTCTGGCGGTCAGAGATACCTGCTTTCCCTTTACTTCCACTGAATGCGCCGACGGGTCGATGGTCATATCGTGAAACCGAAGGCGCTGATTCTCTTCATGGCGGGGATTGAACTTCGTATACCGGCGCACCAGGGAGTTCACGCGGGCCGTCAATTCTGCCAGGCCGAAGGGCTTTGTCAGATAGTCATCCGCACCGTTCTGCAGCCCGGCGACCTTATCTTCTTCCTGATCTTTGGCGGTAAGCATCAGGACCGGCACGTTGCTCACAGCCCGAACCTTTTCCAGAACGCTGTATCCATCCATGCCGGGAAGCATGATGTCAAGAATGACCAGAACGCAGTCACTCTGATTCTGATAGAAGAAGGAAAGCGCATCCTCCCCGCGCAGAAAAGTATATACGGGAACCTGCTCCGTTTCGATACATTTCTTCACCAGTTTGCACAGTGCTTCGTCATCGTCAATTGTCAGAATATATTCCATAGGTCCGTCCTCAGTCTGGAAATTCGTAAACACAGCCATAGGAGGCTATTGTATGTATTGTATCACGTTCCGGGCTTTGAGAAAATTTCGGAATCAGCCTTTTCTCTGTTTTGAGGGAAAAACAAGATTTCGTTAAGATTCTGATAAGGCGAAAGTAAGATTTTGGGCGTATACTGAACACAAGTTCCAAGAAATCTCCCTCACCAGAACAAGGAAAAGAGGTTTACCATGAAAGAATCCTATGCCATTGAAACCCGGCACCTGACCAAAAGATACGGGGAACAGGTCGCCGTCAACGATGTCTGCCTGCACGTTCCCAAAGGCCACATTTATGGCCTGCTGGGACGGAATGGCGCCGGGAAAACCAGCATTATGAAATTGATTTTACAGCTGATGCCGGCTACCTCCGGCGAAACGCTGCTGTTCGGCGAGCCGGTGAAGCGCAGAGAGCGCGGTGTCTTTCAGCGTATTGGTGCCATCATCGAAACACCTGGTTTCTATCCCAATCTGACGGGGACCGAAAATCTGGAAATCTTCGCCAGGCTGCGGGGAACGATCCGTCCTGACGCAGTGGAGCACGCCCTGCAGGTGGTGGGATTGCCCTATAAGGACAAAAAGCTCTTTGGGGAGTATTCGCTGGGCATGAAACAGCGTCTGGGGATTGCCAACGCCATTATGCATGACCCGGAGCTGCTGATCCTGGATGAACCTACCAATGGCCTGGACCCTATCGGGATTGCGGAGGTACGGGCCTTTATCCACTCCCTCAGCGAAAAAGAGGGAAAGACCATTCTTGTTTCCAGCCATATTCTTTCGGAAATTTCCATGCTGGCCGATGACATCGGCATTCTGGACCACGGTGTTTTGCTGGAAGAAGAAACGATGGAAGAACTGAAAAAGAAAAACCAGAAATATATTCTGCTGCAGGTGTCCGATACAGCGGCAACGGCCCGAATTCTGGAACAGCAGATGACTCTGCAGGTCGGGGAATACTCCATTCAGGATACAACCAGCGTCAAAATTTTTAAAACCACCATCGACCGGGAGGCACTTGTGCGGGAACTCACGTTGCAGGGCGTGGGGCTTTCGGGACTGGCAGAAAAAGACGATACGCTGGAAGACTATTTCAAGAAAATCACGGGAGGCGAAGGCATTGCTTAATGTGGTGCGCGTCGAGTTTTCCAAACTGCGGCGCTGGAAACTTTTACGGGTCTTGCCGCTGCTCTCTCTGGTGCTGCCGGCGATTACCTTCTTCTACTTTGCCACCCATCCTGATTATCTGACGGATATGGGGTTGTACAAGCAGGCGCTGTTTTCCTTTAATATTTTTCTGATTCTGCCTGCCATCCTGGGCGTTTTGGCATCTATGCTGGTATATAATGAGCAGCGCTGTGACGTCTTGAAACAACTGTGGATCATCCCTATGAGCAAGGGAGGCTATCTCTTTGCCAAGTGGATGGTCGTTCTGACGGTTTCCCTTGCTTTTATGATGCTGGCGGTGGGCTTTACCTTTGCATTCGGGCTGACTTTCGGGTTCCTTTCCTGGAACGGAGAAATGATGGCATTCATTCTGTATAAGGGAATCGAAGCCGCAGTTTTGGAAGCGGTGGCGGTTATCCCGATTCTGGCGCTGGCGGTATCGCACAAGGGGTACCTACTGCCTTGCTGCGCAGCGATTATCTATGCTTTTCTGGGTTTTATCGTGGCCCAGACCAACCCGTACCTGATTCCCTCTGCCTGTGCCATCCTTTGTATTTCAAGAGATCTGCCCAATGTAGTCATGCCCTGTGCCTATCAGCCGTTTTTTGCCGTACTCTGTTTTGGAGGATGGGCGGTGGCGTCTGGAATCTACGCCTATCATGGTCTTTCGGAAAAGTGAGGAAAACACAATGCAGGTTATGATTTGGACAGAATTGAAAAAACTTCGCCGTTCCCGTATGCTACTTGTGGCACTGTTTGGGCTCTGCATGGTACTGGTCATTGTGACAGCACAGGGCTTTTTCGCCGGAGGAAATGAAGCGTATGGCATGGAACCGGAATGGTATCTGACCGGAGTACAGTCCCTGGGAACGATGTATGCGCTGCCGGGCATCATCGCGCTGTTCGGCAGTTATATCATTTGCCGGGAGAGCCAGGAAGATGTGTTGAAGTCCCTTTTGCTCATCCCGGTCAATATGGGCAAGATGGTAGTGGCCAAGGTCATGGTGATTCTGGTTTTCAGCGTGGGAACCTATCTTGTGCTGTTTCTGGCGGCCTTTGCCGTAGAGATGGCTTTTCATGCCCAGGTCCTTACGGCAGCAATTTTTTTGCACTATCTCAAAATCTATCTGGTGGATGGAATTTGCGTTTTCTTCGCAGTGCTGCCCATTATCTGCTTCATTACCGAAAAGAAGCTGGATTACTGGCTCAGCCTTCTGGCAGCGGAAGTTTATTCCTTTATCACGATTTTTGTGGGAAACCTGGGAACCATATCCAAACTGTATCCGCTGGTGGCTGCGTTCACACTTTCCGGGTATTATGAATCCACCCCGGTGGAAATCCTGCTCAGTGTGATTTCGATGGTTTTGTGCGGTATGATATCCGGCATCCTGATTTATCGGCTGAGCAAAAGAGACACCTTGAAGTAACTACTTGAAAAGTAGGCTTCGGATTTCAAACGAGTGCTACATTCCATATTTGTAGCCCCTGCTTCTCCGCATACCGCAGTGTATAAGCCATGTGCATTCCTCCTGCATTATGACACCTGTGACGACAATGACGGTGATGACGGTTGTGACGAAACATCCGGTATTTCAAATCCCGTGTCAGAAGCGTCACAACCGTCATTCTCGTCATGCGGACGGCAGCAAAGCTGCAGAAGCCGCTGTTTGCTGGTACGCCGGGTACTCAGCAAAATACCATACCTTGCCAGCTCCTCTTCATGGCTCTGCAGGTATCGGGACAGCTGGGCAGGCCCCCATAAGCTTCCCTCATTTTCCAACTTAGCCGCCAGTTCGGTGGCAGTACCGGAAAACGGCTTGTCGGCCAACAAACGCTGCAGAGCGGGCAGGAGTTGAAGCATCTGCAGCTGCTCCGGTGAGCAGCCTCGGCTCCAGCGGCAGTCGGAAAAGTCCAGCGTCAGTTCCATATCTTCGATATCCCGTCCGGTGGCCGACAGCGTGGCCGTCCCCTCCTGGCGCTTTTGGCGGTCGAGAACGATTGTGCCGTCGGCGGCACCGTTCAGGCCGTTTGTTCCCGATAACTGCTTGAAAGGATCCTTGTCCTCCTGCTTGCGCAGATGGTGCACAACCAGCAGACAGATATCGTTCCGGTCGGCCACCGCCTTCAAAGCAGATGCATCCCGGTAGTCGATGCTGTAGGAGGGGCTGGCACCGGTTGCCTCCCGGATTTTTTGCAGCGTGTCAATGATGACCAGCTTGATGCCCGGGTGTTCGGCCAGCATCTGATCCAGCTGCTGCTCCAGCCCATGCCCAATCAAGTGCGCGTGGCTGCAAAGGTGCAGACCGGCGGGAGCCTTTTCAGTCATACGCAATGCGCGGATATGCAGCCGACGTGAGCCGTCCTCCAAAGAGATGTAAAGGACTTCGGTCCGCCTGGTCTTGAACCCCAGGAAGGGCTCTCCCTGGCAGACCGCCAGGCAGAGCTGCAGCGCCAGCCAACTTTTGCCCACTTTGGGCGAGCCGCCCAGAAAGTACAAGCCTGGTGCCAGCAGATCTTCCACCACCCAAGGGATGGGTTCGATAGGCTGTTTGTAGAGTTCCTGGAGCGTATAGGTATTGAGTTCATCTAACATAGGACATTTCCTTTCTTGAAAAACAAAAAAAGCACCCGGTGCCCTCGACATTTCTGTCAAAGGCACCGGGTGCTTTGTATATATGATGGATTGAAAAAAGGGCACACTTTCCCCCTGTATCTTTTCAAAAATCAAAAAACACGCGCCAATATGCGCTTTTATAAAAAACACTTGCACAGGCAAGTGTTCTATTCAATAAAAGAAAAGTAGCAGTCCTGTTTGCCGCTCGCCCCCGGACTGGAGGAACACGATCGGCAGGGCGCCACCGCCCGTTCACTTGCCAACATTGGAGGTCTAAGGATTGCAACCTGAAACGTGCAGCCCCATCTGACGTGTGGGGAAACCTGTGTATCATTGTCACCACTCGAAAGGTCCTGGCGGAGAAATCCCGGTGGCTGATGGGATTTCCCTTGGATCGTTGTGGAATCGCTCCGGCCATAGCGGCCATCCTGGCGCCAACATCTCTCGCTCTCTTTCCGTGGAACGTACCGATCGTGCTGAATATTCAATTTTCAAGGTCCAGAAAGTACTTTTTACTATACACGCCAAATATGAAATTTTCTGCGTTGGCTTTACGCAAAATTTTGGCTTTTTCTATGAATCAACGACTCTGCTCCCGAAGGCGTTCCCGTTTGCGAAGTTTTTGGAGAGAAAAATCCAGGATTCGTTCTTTTCTCGCACGGAGCATGGTTCTGTAGAAATTCCTTTGCAGCTCCGATAGGAACGGGGTCGTTTCAATCAGACCATAAATTTGGTTCATATTGATTCTGGGAACGATTCGCTTCAAGGCTTTGTTGCAGTCCGGATTTTTCAGGGAGGAAATGAACTTGAAATATTGGATTTTCTGGCCGTTTTCTTTGATACCCGAAAGAGGTCTTTCAAAGATACGTAATTCCAACTCTGCAGGATCTTCCAATGTTCTTTTCATGATCTCTTCGTCTGCTTGTGGAAACAGACAGCTTCCACAGTCGTAAACCGGCGCAAGCGATATTTCGTCGGTTCTGCTGTCGTACAGAAATCCCCAGTTACCATTATGTCTGTCCCAGTTGCCAATGAGAGCATCGACAATAAACATATCCCAGAACCGATCCTTGAGTTGTTGGGGGTCCATTGCGCGCTGTTCTTCTAAGGTCTTGATAATATCGCTGAGCTCTGTGCCGTAGCCGTTGTGGACAGAGTCGATAATCGTATTTTTCAGGGAGGCAAAATCCTGCAATACAAGGCCGCCCGAGGTAAAGTCCTTACAGGCAACGACAATTTTTTCTTTTCCGTTTTTGGTATACGTTCCCAGTAATGTTTCCTGTACGGGAATACCGATGATTGCAAAAATATGGGAACCAAGATATTCTGAGATACACCCATTGGCATAGCTCATGTTTTTATTGATGGAAGGTGCGGCAGGAAACTTTAACATATACAGTTCGTTGTTGTATAGCACGGAAATTTTGCTGCCATTTGCACCTGCATACGTCTTGTTCCGTACAGGTAGGTTTGTAAAATCAATCACAGGTCAATCACCTCGTTTCATCCTTAAATACTTTTCACGCAGATACCATGCCTGTTCAGAAGAGATTTCCTGTTCCACCTCCGCCGAATTGATATCCGCATTCAGTTCGCTCCAATTCAGATCCCAATGGTAATCCTTCTTTCCATTGTCCACAAGTTTCCAGGAAGCGATCATATTTTCCAAGGAAGATTGAAGATAGGCAGGCAAACCGCGTTCAAGGTAGTTCTTACGTTTTGGCAGGCCGCTTTCTCTGTCATAGCCTTGCGCCGCATCCAAAGACAGGATGAATTCCATGGTGCACCCCAATGCCTTTGCAAGCTGCTGCACGGTCCGGGCAGAACATTTTTGCAGGGAACTCTTACCGGAGCAAATATCTATAATGGTTGTTTTGGGAACACCACTGATTTTTGACAAGCGATATTTGGTAATGTTTTTGCTATCTAGATAGCCTTGCAGATCCATACGAATTCCCTCCTTCTGTCATCCAGTATATCGGTACACCGACCATCAGTCAACTAATTTGCAAAAATAAAGGTTTATAATGCTGTCTTTGCTGTTACAGTAGTAAACGTTATTTGTGAGGACTCAGCCCGGGAGGGCTGCAAGGTACGATTGCTGTGGCGATGTGTTTGGAAACAGAAGACAGGGGTTTGGGGAGAGTCCCCAAATTAGCGTTTGGATATCCAAACGCTATGCTAGCAAAACCATCTGCCAGCGGGTGGGGGCTTTGGGGCCCCTCTTTCGTCCCAGTCGGTGGGAAAACCGGCTGGGAGAGTGAATCATGCTATGATTCACTCTCTGCCGACATTTCCTGTTCACTCAGAAAAAGTGAATCATAGCATGATTCACTTTTGGAGAAAGCCCTGTTTCGCCTGTTCAAAAAACAGAAGATAATCACTGCTGTTAGCACAGAAATCTGCTACAATAAAAGGAAAACGCTGCCCATAAGTGGTGGTGGGAGGGGAATACAATGCCAACAATTTTGATTGACGCAGACGGCTGCCCGGTGGTAGACCTGACGGTGCGAATCGGCCAGGCTCACAGTGTGCCGGTGAGAATCCTCTGTGATACGGCCCATCGCATCGAGCGGGAGGGTGCGGAGACGCTGGTCTTTGACAAGGGAGCTGACAGCGTGGACTTTGCCCTGGTCAACCGGGTGCAGCCGGGAGATATTGTCATCACCCAGGACTATGGGCTTGCAAGTATGTGCCTGGCCCGGCGGGCCAGAGTACTCAGCCAGAATGGTCTGGAGTACACGGCTCAAAACATTGACGGGCTGCTGGCCCGGCGGCATGAAAATAAGAAACTCCTCCGTGCCGGCAAGCACCCGAAAGGGCTAGCCAAACGCACGAAGGAGCAGGATGAGGCGTTCGCAAAAGCACTGGAAAAAACACTGTCCATTATAAATAAAAATCAACAAAATAATGATATTTTTCGGAACACGTGATATTATAGATTTAGAGCAATGCAAGGCCTATTATTTTATAACTCTTTGAATAAACGTAAAGAAGGATGTAGAAATGGCTGAAATCATGGGAACTGTTACCTCTGTTAAGAGGTATCTTTCGCCAGAAAAAATAGAGTTAAAGATTTCTCCTGATTTGGGCGGTGAAAGTACAATAATTCTTCAACAGAACAGAAAGTATATAATTCCGGATTTTCAGCGGGAAATTCGTTGGGAAGAAAACAATTTGAGCATTTTGCTGTCAGACTTGTCTACCAGCCCTCGGTTCCTTGGAAATATTATTTTGACAATTAAGAAAGATGGAGACTGCCAAATAATCGACGGCCAGCAACGTACCACAGTCCTCTTATTGATTCTTGCATACATCAAAAGTCGATATAAGGAAAAGTTGGAGCCATTTACCCCTTGTTCTATTGAAAACCGAAGCTTTACTGGATTATCTGAATTGATGGAGAATGGTTTTGCGGATGAACTTCTGGAAAATCCTGATATCACAAAAACAGATTATTATGGTCAGCGACAGTCTTTTATCAATCTATGGAGATGGTTGAAAAAAGAAGAATTGTTAGCCACATCAGCTACTGCAAAAACAATCCTACATAATATTGAAACGTCGCAGGTGAACATTATTGCCAGCCATGAAGATGAAAGCAATTCCAGTATTCGCTATTTCTTAGACGTCAATCTCAAAGGTGTCCAACTGGATACGGAGGATATTTTCAAAGCTCAAATTTTCTCTCTGAACCTATCAGATGATATGCTCCAGCTGTGGAGAGAAAATAAAGCGGCAATGTTGACCTTTAACCAAACAAAGGAAAAAGGGGGTACTGATAAAAAAGTTAAAGAGCGCTATCCATTAATGAAAGTTTATGAGCATTATTTCTATTGCGACCTATTCAAAAGCAAGCCGGAATTGGAGCAAGAAAAGTTAAAGTTCGGAGAAGATTTTTCTATCAGTGCGAATCTTCAATATGATGGAAGAAAATTTTTCAAAGGAACGCATTTGGTAGAAGTCTTGGGCGATATTGGCTATATAAAACAGTCCCTTCGGCGGCTACGAAAGGCAATTGATGTAATGAATGATATTGTGTCTAGTTCTGGACCCAGCGACAAATTCAAGCATTTGTTTCACTGTGACCAAAAAATAGATAGCAATCAAGTAACACTTGTATATGATTTTTTCCAAAGAATCCTTCTAGATAAAGAAGTTGTTCCCAAGATTTTAGTTCTTAAATACATTTTGGAATTTTTTGATGGCAATAATCATCAAAAGAAGGATTACGATTCGGCCTATCCGATTTTCGCGGCAGCATCTTTATTTATTCTCTTCGCACCGAAAAAAGATGGCGAAAAATTTTATAAAATTGTACAAGCAAACGATTGGATTGATAAACTTAACGAGTGGATAAAAACATTTATAAGCGGAGTTGAGTTGACAAAGGGAAAAATGATGGCGGCTTATCGTTTTACAGAAGATGAAGAGGAAACAAACAATATGTTTCAGTCTGTCCGTTGCAAAGCGTTGGCCATGCTCCATAACTATTTTGTCTTTAAAACGAACGCGGACAGAAAAAAATATGTCGACATTAATAACGTGGTCGAACTTTTAAGTTATCTTACCAATAAAGATGCTTACACGCTTGAACATTTCATTATCCCAAAAGGGAAAACGATACATATACAGACAACTCAAATTGACTTCCAGTATACGTTCCCGGGAAAATTTGGAAAATATCGTGATTTCCTTTTTGACTATATTTTCATTTCAAAGAATCTCAACGGGAATATCGGACAGCTTTCGTTTACGGCAAAAGTAAAGAAACTAGACGAACATCAAGATGAAATTCATTGTGACTATTCTCTACGTTATCTATCGATACTGAAGGGGTCTGAGCTATTTACAAAGTTTCCAAACTTAGATCAAATCAACTCAGAAGAAGAAGCCAAAGAATGTCTTGATAGGTATTTTGAAGAGGATTTCACAGGGGCTTTTTATGAATTCGCCAAAAGCTTAATCGCTTCGATAGATTTGATTCCGTGTGTATAAAAAACAAGGGCTACGGCAAATGTATTGCCGTAGCCCTTATTTTTTTATTCGAGGTATTCACTCGGATCGAAGTCCTCGTCATTGTTTTCGTAGTCGGTGCGCAGAATCGCAATACCGGCGTCAGCATATTCATTCATGCGTTTTAACAGATCGCTGCCATTATTGATTTCCGGGCAAAGGTGAGCAACCAATCCTTTGGCAACTGCAAAATTATCTTTGTCCACATTTCCAACCAAGCAGATATCCAAGTTTTTCGTCGCAGGATCGGGTTTAGCACCAGCTCGTAGTGCAACCATGATTGCAAACGTGTACAACTGATATTTTGTGGAAAAAATGTGCTTCTCATCTACCAAGAGATCATAAAAGCGACGATTTTCAGTGGTTGTGCGAATGTGAGTAGAGGGATTCATTGAAAAGAACTCTTGTGCTGCCATTTTCAATATACCTCCTTGCTTGCAATCACCGTCTTGGGCCAGGTCTGATCACTGTGGTTTTCCAACTTATAGACGGTTTTGACATACGGCTTCAGCTCGTTTTGATACTTCTCAGTCAGATCACCGGTGGAGACCATAAAAATCACCTGCTTGCCCATATGCGGCAAGAAACGAGTAATTGCAGCACGATGTTCATCCGAAAACAGTCCAAGAGGGTTATCAATGATAACTGGTGCTGCAAAATCGGAGGAGCGATTCAATCCGGCAATATAAGAAAGGCTGATCACCTTAGACTGACCGGTTGAAGGGTTCAGCGTGCGGCCAGGCTCGATCTGATAGGTTTCGCCATTTGTAAGTTCAAGCAAAAGACTATAGTCGCTTGCAATCTTAATGCCTTTATACTTTTGGGGTGCGTTGGTGATTTGTAAGAAAACTTCGGTGGCATACTTTTCCACGAAAGCACGCTTTTCTTCCAGAAGACGATTCCGATACACACTGAAGATTTTTTCCAACGCAATGGTGTTTTCCAATTTTTTCTGGCACAAAGCGCCCTCTTTGTCCAACTGGCTGAGTTCCGCAAGTTTTTCTTCCAGCCGGGCAAGCTTTTCTTGATCTTGTTCCAATAGAACTTGCGTTTTTGTGCGACGAGTTTCGGCCTCCTGCTTTTTTACCTCCATGTTGGCAATGTCCTGAATGATGCGCTCGCCAGCTTCTTCATTGAAAGAACCGATATCCTTTCGCAGGTGCTCAAATTCTTCCTTTTTGGCGGAACGCTCCTTTTCTTTCTTCCAAATTTCCTCGCTCAGGGAGAAGTAAGCGGCACGAGTCTGGAATCCGTGAGGTTGGTACTGCGCGCAGGCATTAAACAGGGCGCGACGCTCCTTTTCAACGAGAATGGCATCGTCTGTTACCAAGTGATCCTGAATGAATGCTTGAATTTTTTCTTTGTGGGAATCCGTCATTGGCTCGCCACACACACAGATAGGCTGTTCCATAAGGCGAACGAGATACTCTTTCACCGGTTCGGTGATATGGTATTCCGTAGGTTCGCTAGATGTATCTTGCTGCATTTTAGCAAAAATGGAAGCGGCCAACATGAGGGTGGCATTCTTTTGAAAGCATTCAGACTGTTCCTGCCGAGTACGTTTCAAGTCGTCGGTGAGTTGCTTGATTTCCTCAGACAATTTCTGCTTTTGGGTGACTTTCTCAGAAATTTCCTTAAAATCCTTCAGCTTATCTTCGTCCTTTTGTATCTGCTCGTTGGCAGCGTTGATCTCCTGCTCATATTGGCGCAACAAGGCTTCCTGCTCAGCGACTTTCTGGTCGGCTTCCATTTTCTGCTGCAGAATATCTTGATACTTGTTTTGGGTCTGAATCCAAGCATCTCGGTTTTTCTCGAATTCCTTTTTCAGCAGGCCGAGATCTTCTACTGCGTTATCAACTTCCTTAATACCAAGGACACGGGCAATGGCGTCTTTATACTGGCTTCCGCTGGCCGTACTATAATCGTTGATTTTTTCGCCGTCAAAGAAGAAGTACTGTGAGGCATCTTGATGTACAAGAGAATTGATAAAATCTGCTTTTTCATCCTCTTCACTGCTCAGCGGAACATCGTTCTTAATCAGTTCCAACGTGCATTTGAAGTCTTTGCTGCTTGGGGTAGCCTCCAGTTTCCCGCGCAGGTCAATGGTGCGAGAGATTTCGATCTTGTCAGAGCCGTTCTCAACAAACAGAGAAACCGCGGCATGATAGCACTTCTCCGATTGGGCATTTACATTGATCAGATCTTTAAGATCGTCGCTGTCTTTGGGGCCGTACAGACAGAACAAAATTGCGGAAAAGAAGCAAGATTTTCCTACGTCATTGTCGGCGTAAAGGATGCTGATGTTCCGTTCACCATCAATGGGAAAATCAAAGTTGCATTCCCCATAATAGGCGCGATAGTTGTTTATGCGGAGGGAATTGAAAATCATTGGTCCGAATCCTCCTCTCCGCTCATATTTGCAATAATCTGTCTGATGGGGCCGCGAGTATGACGACTTTTCTGGTATACGTGGTCCTTCTCCACCTGGAGAACATTCTCTACGATAGAGGCATCAATATGGTATTCTTCTGCGACTTGGACAAGCAATGGATCCATCGTTTTGCCGACCTCCTTAAAAATCATACGGATTCAACTTCCGCTGAGATAAAAACTGATCGAGTTTTTGACGCTCTTGGATGCCATTGATGGCATCGTCTACCATTAAGTTGATTCGCCGATATTGCGCGTCGATCATAGACAGAGCCATGCGACGTTCCTCATCGCTGGTACTAGCCGGAAGAACCGGATAGACCAGATAGTCATAAATCCAAGCAGTCGTTTTACCCGGTGCAATACGAAGGACACGACCTCTGCGTTGAATAAACTGACGTTCAGAGGTAGAAGAACTGATAAAAACTGCAACATCGCAAGCAGGGATGTCAATGCCTTCATCGAGACAGCCAACAGCCAACAGAATTTTACGGATTCCCTGTCGGAATTCCTTTAGGATTGTGGGGCGTTCTTTTTGCGCATCCAGTTCTCCGGTGTATTTGAAATAGTATTTGCCCATCCGGTCCAGTTCTTTTCCCAGTTCGTCCAAATGGTTCAGATCATCGCCATAAATCAGAACTCGGGCAGAAGGGGGAATCTCGTCAAAAATCGTCTGCAGCGTTTGGACTTTTTGATCGTTCTTCTTGAGCAGTTTGGCACGATCACGGTAGAGGCCTTCGATACGCTGCTGTAACCGCAGGCGATCTTTCTCATCATCTTCCTGTTCCAGTGCGTGCTGAAGCTGTACGATTTCCTTTGAGAACGCTTTATACGACTCCCAGTCCTCTTCCGGCATTGCACAGGGAAGAACTCCATATTGGTATTCTACCAGATAGTGTTCACGCTGGGCATCCTTGATCGAGAATTCGAAGGTGTTCTGGTGATAGAAATTCAGAATCTTTTCGGATCCAATTTCATCAAAGTTCCGGCGAGGAGTCGCACTAAGGCCAATGCGGTAAGCCGGATTCAGTTCCATGAGGCACTGAGATTTTGGAGCTCCCATATTGTGAACTTCATCGCAGATCATGGCAAATTGTTCCGGTTTTGCCTGTCGCCACTTTGCCATGTAGAAATCGCCCTGGGCAGAGTCATAGGTGGAAATGACCACGACTTGTTCTGGGAAACGCGCCTGGGTGAGGGATTTCAGCAATTCCTTGTGGCCACGATAAGGGGATCCACACTTGATAATGGTGATATCAGGATAAAACAGGTGGACATCCGCTTCCCATTGCTCTACGAGTTCTAGGCTGGGAACGCAGATAAGAAGAAGTTTCCAGGTGTCTATCTGGCTGATTGCGTACATTGCTGCCTTGGTTTTGCCAGAACCAGTTGCCATCATAAAAAGGCAGGAAAAATCTTTCTGCAGAAAAGCGTTTTTGGCATCCTCTTGGCAGGAACGCGGCTTGAAGTTGGGATGGATCCCGGCAGATACGCGATAAATGTAATCGACAGGATGTTCCGGTGCATTTTGAATCAACTTCAGGCGAGAGGCCTTGGGAAAATCGAATGTTACAATATTTCCGGCGGTCCCGCCCCACAATCTTTCAAAGCGCTGGATTTTTTGCTCAACCCTGGATTGCAATACCGGAATCCAATTTTGCGAAACCTCAAAGGATTCCTCGTTATTGATCCATCCGCCAAGCGTTTCATTTACAGACCCTAAGAAAGAGATTGCGTTTCCGTCTGCGTCCTTGAAAATACCGAATTTTTCGTGGAACAAATGATACGTGCCGGGATCATTGGGGTCTTTCCGAAGGCATACTTTAATGTCCAAGCGGTTGTTTTTGATGAGCCAACAGAGATTCTTGATGTTGGCAATATTAAGATCGATAAGACTCTGAGTGACAGGGTCGATTTTATCCTCCAACAGCTGGCGGATATCATAGCCGAGGGCGATCTGGCGCTCATCTTCCGGGCTCAGATTCACACTGCAGACAATACGCATCCGTCCGCCGTTTTGAATAAAGGGATACAAACCGTTGGTGATGTAGCACAAGATGGAAGAGTTGAAATATCCGACAGCGCGGCAGTATTCAATGCTCTCCTCCATGCAGGGAACATAGAATTCTTTGATCAGATCGTTTTCCCCGCTCCAGTAAGTGTCTTGGAATGACACTGTGCGCAGGCTCATGCCATCATCCCCCTTTCGGAAAAATATATTAGGAAAGTTCTTTCAGGAACGCCTCCACCTGATCGATGGTGTTTTCTACGGACAGCGAAATGCGCAAAACTCTGGATACAGCGTCCCCCTTACCGATAGCCTGCAATACATGGGAAGGCATACCCGCCGTGCAGGCAGAACCAGTAGAGATTGCGAACTTCGCGCTAACACGCTTCACAAAGCGCTCGTTATCAAAGTCGTCCTGATTAACTACCAAACTGATGACACCTGGCAGGTGATGTTCCGGATCTCCTAAAAGTTCCAGGTGCTCGTTGGATGCAATGATCTTCTTAGCGGCCTGCTCCAGTTTCTGAATATAGGCTGTCTGCTGTTGCTCGTTCGCAATGGCCAGCTCGGCGGCTTTCCCAAAGCCAACAATGTTGTGAACAGCCAATGTGCCGGCACGCAGACCGTGTTCCTGTTCGCCCCCGTGCATGAATGCACTCATCGGAGGAAGGCCATAATCGTCTCCCCGAATATAGGCAGCACCCACGCCCTTGGGCCCGTGGAACTTGTGAGCGGAGAGAGAAAGAAAATCCACTCTGGTTTGTTCAACGTTGATGGGCAGTTTCCCAGCTATTTGCGTGGCATCAGCGTGGAGTAACACCTGATGCTTATGTGCAACAGCCGCTAATGCGTCCATATCGTTGAGCGATCCGATTTCGTTATTCGCCCAGATAAAGGATGCGAGGGTGGTTGTTGGGCGTATGGCTTTTTCAAAAGAATCGGGCGTCACCTGGCCATACTCGTTTACATCCAGAAAGGTGACCTCATAGCCGCGGTCCACTTTGGGAACTTTGCCAAACAGCGAAAAGGTGGCATCCTGATTGGAGTAAATATCACCGTTCAAAAAGCGGCAAGTATTTAATGTGGCGTGATGCTCAACCTTCGATGTGATAATATGGTTGCCCTTTTTTTCGTAGTATTTTTTGTAGTCCGCCACACCTTTTATAATCATGTTGGTGCTCTCGGTGGAACCGCAGGTAAAAATGATTTCTTCCGGTTTGGCGTGAATTAACTTGGCAACCCAGCTCCGGCTATTTTCCACAACATCGGCAGCATGGGCGGCAAGGGGATAATACTTGCTGGAAGGGTTCCCGTATTCCTCTTGCAAGTAGGGGCGCATCGCCTCAAACACTTCCTGCGCGATGGGGGACGTGGCACTATTGTCTAAATAAATCATACGGTATCACCAATCCCAAATGTTTCCAGCACATATTTGTCCAGATCTCCGGCGTGTTTATAGCGGGATTCCAAAAGGATGGCTCCGCGATCTATGTGCGCTTTCATATATTTGGGAAAGTATTCCTCATTGCTTAAATGACGTCCTTCTGCCTGTTCAATCAGGACTTTGAAGTAATCGTCATATTCGCCGGTAATCGTTTGACGATTGAGTTCAAGGCCATCTGTATCGCTGTCGAACGAGGTGATTTTTCCTTGTTCTTTTAAAGACCAGGCAATCGCGTGTTTGACCAGCGTATACGGCTTTAAGGCAGTGCTTTTCCCAATCTCTTCAAAAATTTCCTGCGTTTTTTTGGAAGTCTTTAGCTTGAAAATCATGCCTTTGCCTCCTTGAAATAACCCGGTTGTACAGAGGTGCAACCCTGTTCTACGTTGTACTCAAGCAGATACTCGTGCGCAATATGCGGTTGAATGATAGCACGATACGAGCCTACCACTTCTTCGTCGGTAGAAAGGATGATAACCTGACCGCTGATGTTGGGGAAGAACAAGGCAGAAATCTGTTCGCGATGTTCCGTATCGATACGGGCAAAGGGAGTATCGATGATGAAGGGAACCGCCTGGTTGGAGGTCTTGATGATTGCCCAATACAGGGAGAGAATAAAAACCTGTTTTTCGCCTTTGGATAGCTGATTGAGCTCCACGCGATTGTACAGGGGAAGCTCTATATCGTCCTGGAAGGAAATTTGGTCGGTGACGATTTTCCCGGAAAAATACCGGCGCAGTTCGTCGATAGAATCGTTTGTTAAAAGGTGGGCAGCCTCTTTGAGTCCTGCACTTCCCAATCGCTTTTCCAGGGTATCCAGCCCAATGTTGTTGGCGAGCAGCAGCAATTCGTGTGTTGTATAGGTCTGCTTCTTATAGAGGTTGACATTGAAATTGTCATCCAATTCAATAAGCTGCACAAAGTTTTCCTTGCGGATGATCTTGTTAAACATCTCAAGTGCAAGAGACTCAATCTGGTGGAATTTCTCCTGTGTCACATCGGAAATCATACGCTGCATGACTTGGCTGATGCGGGCGGTAAATTCATGCGCCGTACGATCCTTCGCCTTGGCAAACAGCGCTTTGCGCAAGCGTTCCACCAAAGCTTTCTGGTCGGTGATGGTGGCTTCCAGTTCCGCAATTTGGTTTTCCACGCTTTCCAGACTATCCTCGTAGGCTGCAATGCGCTCCGTGAGAAAGCGAACTCTTTCAAAGTAGGCCGCAGCATCTACCGTGGGCAAAGCCTCGCGGATCTTTTTGCTGATCTCATCATATTTTTGAGAAGCCTTTTTCTTCTCCGCGATGGCTTTAATCAATTGAGGCGCGTCTACTTCAGCAAAATATTGTGTTCTTACAATATCGCTGATAACCTGGCTTTCCTGTTCTTGCGACAGATCGTGGATAGAGGTGAAGCTTTCCAGCGGAAAAGAGGGCAAAGCTTTCTTTGCAATTCCATTGGAAATCGCCTGCGCTAATGCAGGAACTTGCGCTGTGTCGCAATTGGGCTGCTGTTCCAAGACATCCTGAATGGTTTGTGCATCCAGCAGATCACAGATGGTGTGATACTGACGAACGGCCCGTTCGTCTTTGAGTTGCTTATAGGCGACAGCGGCTAGATCTTTGGTGATGTAAAGGGGCATCATGGATTCTACAAATTCCCGAATTCGTTTTGCCTTATCGCCTTTCACACGTTCCTGTATTGCACGTTGTGTTTCCAGCCGTTCTTGTTCTTTGGCGGTCAGACCACCAGAACGAGAAAATTGATGATCAAGAGATTCTTTCTCCTCCTGGGCAGAAACCAATTGGGCCGTCAGCTGCTGCTTTTGAGACTCCAAGGCGCTGCTTCTGGTCGCATAAGCAGAGAGGTTGGCTTCTTCTTGTTCCACCAGTTTGGCAACCTGGTCGTAATCTTCGTTTCCTTCTTCTTCTCCGATATAAGAATCACAGAATTTCTGTATTATATTGAAGGTATCGTAACCACTTAATGTCAGGACTGCATTCTTAATATAGTTGCTGTAATTGCCTGTTGCAAAAAAGTCCCCGATTTCTTCGCCGTCGAAGAAGAAAAAGTCAAACAGGTTGGGAGGAATGACAGAGAACAAATAGTTCTGAAAGAAATCCAAGTTCTTGTCGGCAAGGAGCTGCTGGTCTTTATACACGGAATAGGTTTCGTGAAGGCGCTTTTCGATAAAAGACCATTCACGACGAATGGTATACAGTGTATGGGCGCGATCTGTAGGAAGGTCGATTTCTACTTCGACATAGGACTTGACATTGTTGGACAAGAACGCATCGTGGTTGATCAGCTCTTTGATTCGTGCGGTATAGCGGTTGTTTTTATCCTGAAAGCGGAAGCATTGGGGACCATATAAAGCCAATTTGATGGCAGTGAAAAAGGAGGTCTTACCGGCACCGTTGTTTCCGCCGATCAGAATAATATTTTGCTCACCATGGGTATCCAACGCAATTGTGTTTTCCCCTACATAGGAGCTGAAATTATAGAGTGTCACTCTGTTGATCTTCATTCCGGGTTCCTTCCTGCGCATTCACCAATTCAGCTTCCTGAAGCCATTGCTGCGTAACGGCTTTCCGGAGAGACTCACGAAGAATGCGAGTGTTCGAGAAAAATTTGGTTTTGTTTGTTCTGAAAATCATGCTCTTCATCAGGTCCATGGGAACCGAGAATTCAGAGGCATACATTTCCAGCTTTTTGCAGGTTTCCTCATCAAAGACGGGGCGCTTCAACTGGTCCCAAGGCAAGCGTTCTCCCATCTCATCATAGTAGAGGTCTACCAGCACACGACAGCTCAGATCCTGTTCCTCGTCCCAAATACGGTCTATGGCGCGGAGTTCATCGATGGTAATGAGCTCATAGTTCATCTGCTTTTGCGTTTGCAGAAGGCGACGCAAAATCATTTGGCGCGCTTCCCAGGTAAACGGACCAAAGCCGAGCTGGTTTTGAGAGGTACGATAGACACTACCGTCGCGGCGCTTCTTTTCGCGATACTTAGGTACATCGCGAATGCTCATAAGCCATTTTCTGAATTCGGCCAGAGGAATCAATTCACGGTGCCCGGAACGGATGAAGCCATTCAAAGACTTATCTTCCTGAACGACAGTGCAGATCCAACAGCCAAAGCGGGATTGACCGCAGGACTGTTGCTGATCTTCCTTGGAGGAGTATCCCGCGAAGGGGCATTCACCGCTGTCAGCACCAGAATACAATTCAATCAGTTGGGAGTTATCGCCACCCCAGGCATTTTTCCGGTTGTTGGACATCAAGATGTCCCAGACATCATCGGTGGACAAGGAAACAATCGGGGGATATACATAGGCTTCCTTGATGGTCTCATGGCGATTCAAAAGGCGATCAGCCAGTTCTCGACCTTCAATGCGGCGCTTTCGTGCCGCGCTTTCGGCCTTGCGCACACCAAGGATAAAAACGATCTCGGTATGTTGTTCCTTAATGATGTTTTCTACAAACTGTCCGCTGGGGGCAATCTTCAGGCGGTCTGTACACCAACGGAAGGTGCCGTTCAGACGCGGAGTGGGAAAACCTCTACCAATGACATTGGCCCAGAACGAAGTATCTGGTTTGGGTGTGACTTTATTTACGTTGATCGGCAAGCTATCCCGTTTGGCAGACTTATCCAAAAGATGAAGCATATCATCCAGATAGATCTTGATCAGGGGATTTTCCACAAGAGTATCGGAAGATACAATGTATACAGTTTTATGGCGCTCCTCAGGCCGAAGGTTTTTCAGCATCTGATAGACCAGATGGACAACGACGGTGGAATCTTTACCACCGCTATATCCAATCACCCAGGGACGATTGTCGGACCTATACACATGCTTGATTTCTTCAAGCAAACCCTCAACCAGAGGCTTTCCATTGTATTCTTTCATGTATGGATTTTACTCCCTCTAGAAGTCTTTTCTGGTATGGAGAAAACTGTACATTTTTCCTGTGCGGAAGTACAGTCTTGTCCAATACTATACCATTATCAAGTATAACATTTTATGGAACAAAATGCACCTTGTCCGACGAAAAAACTCTGCTTTCCCGGTATTTGACCGAATTTGCGGAAACCTCTTGCAATTCCCTCGGAATAGAGTTAACACAACACAAACGATTTTCCGAGGAGGTTACGAAATGGAAAATAGGGTTTGTGAAAATCAAGAAACGACGATACTAAGGGCATTTGAATCCAGAAAGGAAGGACTGAAGTATTTACAAAAGTTGCCGTTGGAAGAGAAGATCGCGCTTTCTAAAAACTTGATTGTAAGCTGCATGGAAACCTTTGGTGAGCAGGTTTATATTTCCTTTTCAGGGGGAAAGGATTCAACGGTTCTGTCATCTCTTGTGTGCAGTTTAAAGCCGGACATCCTGCATTTGTTTTCGGATACAGGCTGTGAATATCCGGAAACCCTGTCTTTCGTTGAGGAGGAGCGCCAGAGAGGGAAAAACATTGTGCCTGTGCGTCCCGTTTGTCGGGATGGTTCGGTATGGACCTTTGAGCGCGTAGTTGAAACCTACGGCTACCCACTATTCTCCAAGGCGATTGCCAATGGAATACGGACATATCGACACGCGAAAACGCCTGTAACAAAGCAGCACGCACTGGATTATTTGGGACGGATGTATCCCAAAGCACTATCCTATCTGGATTACAATATTTCTGACCTGTGCTGTGAAAAATTGAAAAAGGCGCCCTTGAAGCGTATGGCAAAACGGATGCAAACGCAATGTAGTATAATCGGAACACTGGCAGAAGAAAGCCAGGTCCGGAAAAGGGATTGGATTGCGTATGGTTCCAATATCTTCTTTCAGAAGAAAGACAACCAGTGTAGGCCGCTGTCTTTCTGGACAGAACGAGACATCTGGGATTATATTGAGCTTTATAAAATACCTATTTCCGCTTTGTATGGACAAGGATATCAAAGAAACGGATGTATGTTTTGTGGTTTCGGTCTGTGTGCGGAGCGACGGAAATTGGGAATTAACCGCTTTGAGAGACTGGCGATGACACACCCGAAGGAATATGACTACATGGTGTCCCGATGGGAATCTCTTTTCAAGGCGTGCGGAATTCCCTATTGATACTATTTTCGTTGAATGAAATGGTGAAGGTAATATAAAGTATCGCCTCACCGGTCAAGCCACTGTTTTAGCCCCCTCCCAGACAGATCTGGCCTGGTAAATTCCCGTTTTGCGTCACAAATCATATATAAGGGGGCACAGCAAAGCTGGCGGAATGAACTTCGTCGTTGCAGAAGTGAACGTCACCCCACCTCAGCTGAGATATCGCGGGTCACTTCCTGCTTGGCTTTTGTTGGTTACCTCTTCAGTAACCGGGGTGTCAGATCGACCTCGTCTGCAGGGATTGCCCTGAGCCCCAGAACCGCTTTCAACTGCTGGAATTCAGAACTCTCTGCCAATTCAAATGGTGTTTTCCCATCAAGTTTGCTGCGGCGTGTACTGTTAATGTGGTTGAGCAAAAGAACAATATCCTGCTGCGTATACGGGTTAAAACTCTTGCCTCTTGGAAGAACATATCGGATATATTCGTGGTTCTTTTCAATATGAGGTTTCTGCCAGGATGCTTGCGGATCACAGTAAAAAACGCGGGTTCTCCGTTGTCCATCCACTGTGTATTCCATCTCACGGGTGTGCTTGAACTCACTGCCGTTGTCGGTCAGAATCACGGGAAACAAGGTTCGGAAGGTCTCCAAGCCAAGCGCGGATGTCAGCCAATCAAACTGCTCCACAACTGTCTGCGCCTTGCCGTCCCGCATCAGAAAGATCAACATGAAGCTCTGTTCTACAAAAAGCAGCGTCAGCATCCGTTTGCCCTGTTCCCGGCAACCTTTTACCGTATCCATTTCCACATACGTTGCGGTGGGATGCTTCTCCATATATGTAAAGAAGGCCTCGTATGTTCGTTCCTGGCGATATTTCTGGTTCAGCGCTCCTTCGGTCGGTTCCTTCTTTTTTCTGCGGGGGCGGTAGCTAACCTTGCGGCGCAGATCCAGATTGCCAACACTGAGCACCCCTTCATCAATGTAGTGGTATAGCGTACGTTGGCTTACCGGGAGTTCTTCTGCATGTTCTGCATAGATGTGGGCCAGCGGCTGACCTTTTCGTATCAGCGGCGTTACCAATGCATCCAGGGCAACCAGATCTGCACCGTGTATCTGCGGCTTGCTTCGTGCCTGTGCGTAGCGGCGTTTGGCAACAGCGTCTGCCTGCTGCGCAATGTAGTAGATTCGGTCCAGTTTGCACTTTCTCCGTTGGGTACATACATTGCATACATACGGCGGTTTTTCCAGTTGTTTACAGG